>Ga0153915_10002330_pt1 | contig 17358 bp, 15 predicted proteins | sample Opewatmetagenome_2_FD_107003 | JGI IMG/M metagenome (GOLD analysis project Ga0153915, IMG submission 107003) | Freshwater wetland microbial communities from Ohio, USA - Open water 3 Core 3 Depth 3 metaG | ecosystem: Environmental > Aquatic > Freshwater > Wetlands | place: USA: Ohio, Lake Erie...
ATGGTCTGGGCAACCCGGTACCCGTCCAGGGTGAATGCAGTGGTGGTGAGGCGGGGATCGATCGGGGAACGCTGGATCGCGTTGGGCATAGGGGTTTCGCCTTGGCTATGGAGTCGATCGCGGCCGGACCGGCGTTGCGATTCGAATCTAACTGCGAGTCCTGCTCCCCAACGCTGCCGCCGCCCGCCCCTGAAACCTGTGCCGCACCCGCCCCGTCTGGGATTTACATAGCTAGCTATATATAATCGGGCGGGAGCGCCTGCCATGCCCAAACACCGGAACGACATCCTCCAGGGTACTCTGGCCCTTCTGGTTCTGCGGACCCTCGCGGCCCGGGGCCGCTCCCACGGGTACGCCATATCCGAGCACATCCAGCGGATCTCGGACGACCAGCTTCGGGTGGAGGAAGGGTCGCTCTATCCGGCCCTCCATCGCATGGAGCAGGAGGGGTGGGTCAGGGCCGAGTGGAGCATGACCGAGAAAAACCGGCAGGCGCGGTTCTACACGTTGACCCCTGCCGGACGCCGCCAGCTGGCTGAGGAGCAGGAGAACTGGAACCGCCTGACCGACGCCGTCGGCCGGGTGCTCCGCTACGCCTGAGACGGGAGGGCGTCCATGGGCTGGCTCAACCGGGTGGTCAACGTCTTTCGCCCCGCGCGTCTCTCCCGCGATCTCGACCGGGAGCTCTCGTTTCACCTCGCGGAGACCATCGACCGGCTCATCGAGAGCGGGATGAGTCCGGAGGCGGCCGCGCGGGAGGCGGCGCGGAAATTCGGCCACCGTCCGCTGGTCACCGAGCGTACCCGCGACATGGACGTGGCGATCTGGCTCGAGTCGGTGCTTGCCGACCTGCGCTATGCGCTGCGGGCGCTGCGTGCGTCGCCGGGGTTCACCCTCGCCGCCCTACTCTCTCTGGGCCTCGGGATCGGCGCCAATACGGCGATCTACAGCCTCGTCGACACGGTCATCTTCAAATCGCTCCCCGTGGCACGCCCCGACCAGTTGGTGAAGCTGGCGATGGGCGACACCCGGAACGACGTCTTCACCAATCCCTTGTGGGAGGCGATCCGCGGCCAGGGCGGCATCTTCGACGGGCTCTTCGCCTTCGGCAGCGACCGGTTCGACCTCGCGCCCTCCGGTCAGGCGCGAATGGCCGAGGCCGACCTCGTAAGCGGCAGGTTTTTTTCGACCCTCGGGGTACGGCCCGCGCTGGGACGGCTGCTGCTGGAATCCGATGATCGGCGGGGCTGTGCCAGCCTTGCCGTGGTGAGCTACGGCTTCTGGCAAAGCGAGTATGGAGGGCGCCAGGATGTGGTAGGACACCGGCTGTCCCTCAACCAGCGTCCCTTCACCATCATCGGCGTGACCGCGCCGGAGTTCATCGGCGTGGAGGTCGGCCGCCTCCCGCAGGTGTACGTGCCCCTGTGCAGCGAGCCGGTGATCCACGGGGCCCCGGGCATGCTGGATGCGCGAAGCGCCTGGTGGCTGCAGTTGATTGGTCGGCTGCCGGAAGGCACTACCGTGGTCCAGGCCACGGCGCGGCTGGCGGCTGTGGCACCAGGGATCTTCGCCGCGACGCTCCCCGGCAACTGGGGGGAAGCGGGCCGGCGGGACTACCTCAAGAACACTCTGGCGGCGTACCCCGCGGCCACTGGATTCTCGGATGTGCGGCAGCGCTACCAGACCGCGCTGGCAGTGCTCATGGGGGTTGTCGCAGTGGTCCTGCTCATCGCCTGTGCCAACGTGGCCAACCTCCTGCTCGCCCGCGCGGCTGCCCGCGAGCGAGAGATCGCCATGCGGCTGGCCATCGGCGCCAGCCGAGGGCGTGTCGTCCGGCAGGTCCTGACGGAGAGCATCCTGCTCTCCACCCTCGGAGCCGGGCTTGGCCTCCTCTTCGCGCGGTGGAGCAGCGGCCTGCTGGTGGGCATGATCGGCAACGCGGAAACGCCCGTCTCCCTGAACCTGTCCCTGGACTGGCGCGTGCTTGGCTTCACCCTGCTGGTCGCGGTGAGCACGGGCATCCTGTTCGGTGTGGCGCCGGCCTGGCGGTCCATTACCGTGCGTCCGCATGGCGCCCTCAAGAGCGGTGGCGCCTCCACCACTTCGACCAGAGCGTCTCTGGCGGGTGGGAGGATACTGGTGGTGACCCAGGTCGCGCTGGCCCTCGCGCTGGTGGCCACGGCGGGTCTCCTCCTCGGAACCTTTCGCACACTGACCACCATCGACCCGGGGTTCCGACCGGACGGCGTGCTCCTGGCCCAGCTGGACTTCGGCAGTCTGGACCTGCCGCAGCCTGAACGGCAGGTCGTCGGCCGAGAACTACTCGAGCAACTGCGGTCGACCCCGGGAGTCCTCGCCGCCAGCGGAGCGGTGCTCACCCCGGTGAGCGGGAGGCACTGGAACGGATTCGTGGAGGTGGCAGGCTATCAACCGACCGGGGAGACGGACAACCTGGTCTGGTTCAACGGGGTGACCGACGGGTATTTCTCCACCCTGGGCACGGCCGTCCTGGCCGGACGGGATTTCACCGACGCGGACGATGCCCGGGCGCCCCGGGTAGCGATCGTCAATCGTGCGCTCGCGCGCAAGTTCTTCGGGGGCGCAAACCCGGTCGGGCGGCGGTTCCAGATGCGCGGGGGCGACGACCACGCAACTCCGGTGGAAGTGGTCGGCCTGGTGGCGGATGCGATGTACCGCTCGCTCCGGGATACCCTCGCCCCCACCGTGTACGTGCCGTGGACTCAGGCCGAACATTTCGGCGCCCTGACCTACGAAGTCCGGAGCCAGGGAAGCACATCCGACGCGGTGAACGGCATCCTGCGAGCCGCCAAAGCGGTGCTGCCAAACGCCTCGTTCGAGATTCGCTCGCTCTCCGGTCAACTGGCTGCCTCGCTGGCGCGGGAGCGGCTGCTGGCGACGCTGTCCGGGTTCTTTGCCGGGCTGGCGCTACTGCTGGCGTTGATCGGGCTCTATGGGACCATGGCCTACAATGTCACCCGCCGCAGGAAGGAGATTGGCATCCGGGTGGCGCTGGGCGCCACGCGCCTCCGCCTGCTGCGGCTGGTGACGGGCCAGGCGGGGAGGCTGGTCCTTGCGGGCCTCGTGCTCGGAGGAGCAGCGACGGTCGCCGCGACCCGATTGGTTCAATCGTTCCTGTTCGGGCGAACCCCGCTCGATCCTTTCACTCTTATCATGGCGACGACTCTCGTAGCGGCCGTAGCCCTGGTGGCGGGGGCGATACCGGCGATTCGCGCGGTGCGCCAGGATCCGCAGGCGGTGCTGCGCGAGGAGTAGTTCACCGCGAAGCCCGGGGGAGAGCGACGGATTCTCACCGCGAAGCCGCAAGGGGCGCGAAGCTGGTTACGCACGCGAGGATCGAGATCCGAACTGCGTAGGGTGAACCTCGATCTTCGCCTCCTTCGCGCCTTTGCGGTGAAGGCGACGGAACTCTCTTCGAAGACCTATTCCTCTTCCTTCTCGTCCTTCTTGTGCTCTGCCGCCACCTTGGCGGTCACCTCCGGCGGGGCCTCCGCGTAGCCGCGGTGCTGCTGGTGGAAGGTGCCCCTGCCGTGGGTGATCGAGTGCAGCGTGGTGGCGTACTTGTACATCTCTGCCTCGGGCACGATCGCCTTGACCCGGGTGAGCCGGCCGTCCGATTCGGTGCCCAGGATCTGGCCGCGCCGGCTGGAGAGATCGCCCATCACATCTCCCAGGATCTCCGACGGCGCCCAGACCGTCACATCCAGCAGCGGCTCCAGCAGCACCGGCCGCGCCTTCGGTGCCACGTTCCGGAAGCCGAGGATGCCGGCCATCTTGAAGGACATTTCGTTCGAGTCGACGTCGTGGTACGAGCCGTCGTAGCATTCGGCCTGGAAGTCCACCAGCGGGAATCCGGCGATCACGCCCCGAGCCGCGGCTTCCTGTACCCCCCGGTCCACCGCGGGGATGAACTTGTTGGGAATCACCCCGCCCACGATGCTGTCCACGAACAGGTAGCCGGCGCCGCGCGGCCGGGGGGCGAGCCGGATCCAGCAGTCGCCGTACTGGCCGCGTCCGCCGCTCTGCTTCTTGTGCTTGCCCTGTCCTTCGGCCTTGCCCTTCAAGGTTTCGCGATAGGCGACCTTGGGCCGCATCAGCTCGGCGTGCACACCGAACTTCTTCTCCAGCCGCCCCAGGATGATCTCGAAGTGCCGTTCCCCCATGCCGTGAATCAGGGTCTGACCCAGCTCCGAGCTGTACTCGAAGTGGAACGTGGGATCCTCCTCATGCAGCTTGTGGAGGCCCGCGGCCAGCTTGTCTTCCTCACCCCGGTTCTTCACCACCACACCCGAGGTAGCCACCGCCTCCGGGTAGGGAATGGGGTCGAGGTGGACGGCGTGATCCCTCCGGCAGAACGTGTCGTTGGTATGGGTGTCCCGCAGCTTCGCCACTGAGCCGATGTCTCCGGCGCTCAGCTCCGGTACCTCGATCCGCTCCTTGCCCTGCTGCACCGAGAGGTGATTGAGCTTCTCGGCGACGTTGTGCTCGTGATTCCACACTTCCTCGCCGGTCTTGACCGACCCGCGGTACATCCGGAACAGGGTGACGTCTCCGACGTGGGGCTCGGAGATGGTCTTGAAGACATGCCCCAGCAGCGGGGCGCCGTCGGAGGCGCCGGGGGGAACCGCGGCTTCGGCGGGTGACGGGAAGAGCTCCACCAGGTCGCTGAGGAGCGACCGGGTGCCGTAGGTGAGCGTGGCGCTGCCCACCAGCATCGGCACGATCTCTCCGGCCAGCACTCCCTTCTTCAGCGCCTTGACGATCTCCGCCCGGGAGAGCTCTTCGCCGCCCAGGTACTTCTCGAGCAGCGTGTCGTCGGTGGCCGCGATCGACTCCACGAGCTGCTCGTGGTACTTGGCGTAGCTCTCCTTCACGCCCTCCGGCAGGGGAACGGTCTCGAACTCACCGGTCTTGGTGCCCTTCTTGTACAGCTGCGTCTCGTCCGTCAGCAGGTTGACGATCCCGTGAAAGTCCGCCCCGTTCCCGATGGGGATCTCGACCGGGACGACCTTGGGAGAGAGATGGGCCTTCACGTCGTCGAATACGCGGTCGAAATTCGCCCGCTCGCGGTCCATCTGGGTCACGAAGATCAGCCGGGGCAGGTGCAGCCGGTCGCAGATGTCCCAGACCTTCTCGGTGCCGACTTCGACCCCGCCGGTGGCGTTGAGCACCACCACCGCGCCGTCGGCGGAATAGAGCGCGGCGGTAGCCTCACCCAGGAAATCGAGGAAACCCGGCGCGTCCAGCAGGTTGATCTTGGTGTCCATCCACTCGGCGAAGCCGACGCCGAGGCTGATGGAATGCTTGCGGTCGACTTCGTCCGCGGAGTAATCAGTGAGGGTGGTGCCTTCCAGGATGGTGCCGTGACGCCGGCTCGATCCGGAGACGAACGCGAGGGCGTCGACGAGTGTCGTTTTGCCAGCCGCCCCGTGGCCGACAAAGGCCACGTTGCGGATGGCCGTTGTGCCATAGACCCGCATGGGGCCAACCTCCTTGCAGAAGGGGTTGGGGGATCATGCAGGTGGCGCCGCCGGGTGTCAAATGGACGGGCATGAGGCCGGCATGAAGCAGGCTTCAGCGCCCTTGGCCCATGGAATCCGACCGGCTGTCATTGGAAGGGGGAGGAGCGAGAGAGCACCGATCCCGCCGCGCAGGGCTCAATCGTGTTGGACGGCCGCTGCGACCAGAGCGAGGGACTGGAGGGCCAGCCCGCCGATGTCGAATTTCCCGCCGCTCGCATTCCGCAGGACAATGATCGTGGAACGACGTCCCGAAGATCGAGTCTGCTACCACCGACCGGCGCTGCTGCAGACCCCGGGGCCGCTGGCAACCATCGCCGCCGAGCTGGGATTCTCCGATCAGGCTCACTTCACGCGAGCGTCAAGCGGGAAACCGGGCTGACTCCAAGGGCAGTACCGTCGGCTCGCACAGCGGGATGGAAACCCCGGAGTCCAGGGCTGAGGTTCTGTCGGAGACTGGGGCTCACCGCTATTCCGACACCCCGCCTCCTCCCCGCTCTCCGGTCGGCACGAACTCGAGGGTCGCTCCGACCTTTTCCACTCCCGCCAACTCTCCCTTGTCGAGATCGGCATCGAATGCATGGCCCACCCGATTGCCGGCCAAGTCCTCGAGCGCCGGATGAACCCGCAACCGGTACCGTCCCGCGAGCCACGGGGAGTCGGGAGCGAACCGCCAGCGGCGGTCGTCGGCACCGAGTGTGGCCTTGCCGGGCAGGATTGCCCCGCCTGGCCCCTGCACGGCGACGAGGCGCTCCGCCAAGGCATGGTCGAGGGGCTGACCGAAATCCACCTCGAGCGGAGCCCGGGAGCCGATTGCGGGGGCGTGGAGCGACCACCGGCCCGGGTCCACTGCGGCGTGGTCCTCCGGTCCGGTCCTGAATCGGTGCACCACACCCCGCACCAGCGGCGCCCCGCGCGCGTCCCGCCACCCGGCATCGATCATCAGGGCGTACGACCCCCCTGGACGCAGCACCGGGCCGGACTCGATCCGTGTGCGGATCCCCCGCTTCACCCGCCCCATGTCGAACAGGAGCGTGATTCGCCGACGGTCTGGATCCCAGAGCTCCTGTTGCACGGTGAGAAAAGCGCCACGGAGCTCGCGGCCCTGGGCATCGAGGAGGTGGACGCGCGTTGCCGCTTCACCTTCCCGCATCGGTGCCGAGAACTCGACGTACCAGCGGAGCACGTTGGCGGGGACGACGTCTGCTGACGGGTGAATCGACGATACTGCGGTAGCCGGCGCTGGTGGGGCCAGGCCCGGCAGCTCGAGCCGCCACTGGAGCACCGTGTCCTTCACCGTCGGGCGTCCGGCGAGGCGTGCAAGTGCTGCGGGATCGAAGCGGATCCGGTAGCTGAGCGGACCCTCGGGAGGGAAACGCGGAGAAAATCGGAGGCAGCCCTTCTTCGCGACACCGTACTTCCCCGCGAGCGGCGGCACCCGCTCATCGGTGGTGACGGCCCGTACCGAGAGGGCCGCCGGCCAACCGGGGTCCTGCGGCTCCAGCCGGGCGAGCGCATGGCGGAGCGACGGCGGCAGACCCCACACCTCGACCGTTCCGAAATCTCCTGCGGCCGGGTCCAGGCCGACCCGCATCTCCACGGGGCCCGAATCGCCGGCGCAGCCGCTGAGCGCCGCGCCGGCGAGAAGCCCGAGCAGGCAGAGGCGGGACACTAGAGCCATTTCTTGTCGTAGCTCACGACCTTCACCGCTCCGGTGTCGATGTCCCGCATCAGGACCGCGACCATCTCCGGCCCGAAGTCCGTGAGGTGCATGACCCCGGCGCTCGCCACCGGGAGATAGCCGACGCCCGCCGGCTGGAAGGCGTGGTCCACCGCCTTGGTCATCTCCGGCGCGCGGGCAATCTCATCGGGGTCGAGTCGCATCAGGGTCCTGGCGCTGTTCGCGATGAGTACCCATTCCTTGCCCTCCCGCTGGTAGCGGATCATGTCGACCGGCCGGCTGCCACCGCCCAACTCCGCGACGGTCCGCCCCCGCAGGTGGCCCCCCTTCCGGAGATCGGCGCGGGTGAAGGTGGCGATGGGCGAGCAGCCGTAACCCGCCAGCAGGCTGGGTGTGCCGTTGAGGGTGATGGGGAGGAAGGCGTCGATCGGCGCGGCGGTCTCCCAGCGGTCATGGCTGGTATGGAAGATCTCCACCGTGGTAAGGCCGCCGCCCTTCGCGAAGGGGAACGGTATCCGGCGGAGCGCCGACGCGAACTGCTCGTTGGAGAGGCCGGCCACCCAGAGCTCGCCATCCACGAACGCCAGGTCGGTGATGGCCAAGGTCCACTGGGGCTGCCCCCAGGGCGTCTTGCCGTCCGCGCTGGGCGCCTCCGGCAGCGGCGCGCTGCTGTTACGGATGTGCTCGAGGTCCACCAGCTCCACCTGCTCCGGCCCCCGCGCCCGCACCAGGGCGGGATCGCTGCCGTTGGCCGTCACCCGCGACACCGTGAAGTAGAGGCTGCCGGTCTTCGGATGACGGGCCATGTCCCCGAAGCGGATCTTGTCGCGAGTCGTGCCGAGCAGGCCGGCGACCTTGAGATCCAGATCGGCCACCAGGTCTCGCTCGCCGAAGGTGGCCTTGCCACTCTCGGCGGGGTCCAGGGCCCACAGGGTCGCGCCGCGGGAATCGGCGAGAAACAGGATAGCATCCTCGTTGAAAGTCAGGGCGCCGGCCGAGCCGAGGCGGACGGCCCCGAGGTGCATCCCGAGGGCATCTCGCGCCGCGCCCGGCGTGCGATGCTCGGGCAGGGACATGGCCCCCGTGAGAGTGGCGGCCAGCACCACCGGCGCAACACGAAACAGGGAACGGGTGGACATCGGATCCTCCGTGGGTGAGTGCCGAGGCGTCCACGATGTGTCCACCCGTCCTGCTCCACAAATGCTCCGGGACAAGCAGTGATCTCCGGGGACGAACGCCGCTCCTCGGGGACGGCCGCGGAGCCGCATCAGCCGAGCTTGCCGGGCTTCCCGGCACGCGGTAGGGTGTGAGCATGCCGGCAACCAGCGATCGCGCTGCAACCAGGTTCCTCATCGTCGCGGCCCTCCTGTTTGGCCTCGTGCTCGGCGCGCTGGAGACGCTGCAGCAGTTCGCCTGGTACGCGTTGCGCGAGGTGAAGATCGACGTGGCCAATACCACGCTCAACACCTTTGTTCCCTGGCTGCTGCTCCTGCCGTTCCTCCCGCTGGTCGTGCGGCTGGCCGAGCGCTGGCCGCTCGGGCAGGGGCGGTGGAGGCGACATCTGCCGGGTCACGTGCTGGTCACCCTGGCCATGGTTCTTCTGCACCAGTTGCTGGTGGCCCGGATCATCTCCTGGGTGCAGCCCTTGCCGCCGGGGGTGCCGGTGGCGGCGTTCTGGATCAAGCTGGTCACGTTCCGGATCGCGGTGGACGCGCTGGTCTACTGGGTGATCGTCGGTGCGGTCCACGCGGCGCGGGCCACCCGCGAGGCGCGGGAACGGGAGCAGGCCGCGTCCCGGCTGGAGGCCTCTCTGGCGGAAGCCCGGCTCACCGCGCTGCGGGGACAGCTGCAGCCTCACTTCCTGTTTAATTCCCTCAACGCGGTCAGCACCCTCGCGCTCCGGGGCGACAGAGACGGCGTGACTCGGGCGCTCTCGACCCTGAGCGAGCTGCTCCGCATCACGCTGGAGACGCACCAAACCCAGGAGTTGCCCCTGGCGGAGGAGCTGGCCTTCCTCGACCGCTACCTCGAGCTGCAGCAGCTCCGGTTTGGCGAGCGGCTCACGATCGTCCGCCGTATCGATGAGGAGGCGCTGGATGCTGCGGTGCCTGCCATGCTGACCCAGCCGTTGGTGGAAAACGCCCTCCGTCACGGGATCGAGCGCGAGCCGGGCGCGGGGCGGGTCGAAATCCGGACTGAGCTGGAAGGCGACCGGGTAATCCTGGAAGTGCTGGACAGTGGTCCGGGGTTTCACGCGCCGGGGGCACCAGGCGAAGGGATCGGGTTGGCCAACACCAGGGCGCGGCTCGCTGCGCTCTACGGAAGCGCCGCCCGTCTCGTGTGTGGTGATGCCCACGGTGGCGGCGGCCGTGTGACGATCTCCATCCCCTACCGGCCGCTCCCGATTCCCACGCCTCTGCCGAGCCTCGCGGCCCAGTGATCCGCACCCTGATCGTCGACGACGAACCGCTCGCCCGCGAGGGACTTCGCGTGCGGCTGGGCCTCGAGCCCGACATCGCCCTGGTGGGGGAAGCGGGCGACGGCCCTGGTGCGATCGCCCTGATCCGCAAGGAGATGCCGGACCTGGTCCTGCTCGATGTGCAGATGCCGGGAATGGATGGATTCGAGGTACTCGCCCAGGTGGCGGAAGACTGTCTGCCTGCCGTCATCTTCGTCACCGCGCATGATCGCTACGCCCTGCGCGCCTTCGAGGTGCACGCGGTGGACTACTTACTCAAGCCGCTCGACGCCGCCAGGCTGCGCCAGGCGGTGGATCGGGTCCGTCGCGCCGTGGCGATGGGACAGCCCGCCCCGACCGACGGGCTGGTGAATCTGCTTGCGTCGCGCGAGGGGCGGCCGCCGGAAGCGGGGCATGCAAGGCGCTGGGCGGTCCGTGAAGGCGAGCACTTCGTGCTGCTGCGGGCGGAAGAGGTCGACTGGATCGAGGCGGCGGCGAACTACGTAAGGTTCCACGCGCGGGGCAAGGTGTTCCTCTTGCGTGGCACAATGGCGGCGCTGGAGCAGAGCCTCGACCCGAAGCGCTTTGCCCGGATTCACCGATCCACCATCGTGAACCTGGATCGCGTCCGGGAGATCCGGCCGGAATGGCACGGTGACTACGATGTCCTGCTCACCACCGGCGACGTGGTGCGGCTCGGTCGGCGGTATCGGGAGACTCTGCTCGGATGAGGGCTGTGAGCCGATCTGAGGATTGCGGTCGAGTCGGCCTTCGACGCTGCCCGGCCCTGGTTGCCACTTCGCCACCCCCGACCCACCGCGGACCGGAGGCCTGCGGACCTCGCGCGGCAGTCAGGTGTGCCCGGAGCGTAACGAGACCCACCCTGCGCCTCACAGGAGTCCCATGCCCCCTATGGTCCGAGCAGCCGTGCTGCTCATGTTCGCCGCCTTCACCTGCTACTCCGTGGGCGTTTGGGCCGTCGTCCTCACCAGGGGACTGCGGCCGTGGCAAGCCACCCTGTTCTGGGCCGGCTTTCTCCTCGACAGCGCCGGCACGGACCTCATGCGCCGGCTGGCGGGCGGCTTTCAGTGGAGTCTCCATACCGCCACGGGGGCCGTTGCGCTCCTCCTCATGCTTGGACATGCCATCTGGGCCACGTTGGTCCTGCTTCGGCGCAACGAGGACGCGCGTCATGTGTTTCACAGGTTCAGCATCACTGTCTGGGCGATCTGGCTGATTCCGTTCGTAACCGGGCTGATCCTCGGCCGCCGCCGAGGCCTCTAGGAAGCGACCATCTCGGCCGTGCCATCCGCCTCCCGGATGCAGCCGTCATGCCTGAGGCCTCGGGGTATGGCGCTGGCCGGGAGTTCCCAGCCAAGGGGCTGTCGTGCTCCGCTGACGCCGGCACACTCCGCCAGAAGTCGCATGACGCAGACGGCACAGCGTGCCTCTGCGACATCGGCGAAGAAATCGCCCCCTCCTGCGTTCATTTGAGACCCAGACTTCCGCAGGGTTCGCTACCGTCGGAAGATGAACCACGTCGCCGAACGGATGCTCCCGGCCTATCGGTCGGCCCTGGACCAGGCGCTGACCGATGCAGCCGGTCAGCTTCCCGAGGGGCCCTGGCGCAGAGCGTTGCTTCGCCTCAGGCGTCGCACCGGCGGCGAATCGGCCCGCGCCCGGCTGGCGTCGTTGGAGCGGCTCGCGCTCCTGGCTGAAACCCGCGGCTGGATCGGCGCCGGCGAGGCCATCGTCCTCCGCAAGCTGGCCTACCGGGTCGCGATCCTGGAAGAACGGGCGGGGGCCTGCCCAAGGGAGTGAGAAGCAGGAAGTGAGGAGTGACGAGTGAGGAGCGAGGAGTGGAGTGAGAGGGGAAGGGGACCGCAAAAGGAAGAGAGGGGTAAGGCGGGGGAGCGGGAGGCGACAGGCGAGATGGAACGGGTGAACCACCCCGTCGGCCCCCAACTCACCCGGCACGCTCCATACTCCCCACCTCGCCCCTCCAACATCGGGCAAGCCACGCCTTACCCCACCCCAGGGGTTCAGCGGACGGTCAGCGGCCTCCCGTCAGCCTGAACGGCTCGGCCTTCAGGAGGCCGATCAGAACCGCGATGATGCCGCCCCGGACCTTCTTCGCCCGGGAATCGGGCACCGGTCGGGCCGGTAGCACTCTGAGACTCCCCCCTGCCGGCCGATACGGCATGCTCCACTCCTCACGCGGATGTTTCCCCGCCAGGCCCTGCTTACATGTGACGTCGACCACTTCGAAACGTTCTCACTGACCACGGGGGGGAGCAGATCCGGACATCGCAGGCGGGCGTATTTGCAGGGCCTCCCCGTGGCAACCGGCCGCCGAAGCCCCACCGTTGACAGGAAATCGTCCGATGCCCCCGAGACACGACAGCCACGCTGCGCGGAGATCATCACGGTCCGCCCCGATACGCCGGCAATGACCCGTCGGCGGCTCCCCGACTTCCTCGGCATCCGGGGCGACTCGGCCGGGGCCCGGGGTCTATCGCTTAGTCTGACGATTCTGACCCCCGGAGCCAGCACAGAACCCCACCTGCACCCGGGGTACGAGACGGCGATCTACATCATCAGGGACGGGTGGTCACTCGCTACGGCGAGAGCCTCGGAACCCGCGCCATCAACCAGGCCGGCGACTTCCTCTTCACTCCACCGGATCCGTCGCATCAGTGGACGAACCTCTCGGCAACCGGGGCGGCGCACGCTATTGTCGCGCCCAACACGCCGGTGGAAGAGGAGAGTGTGCCGTGGATTACGCTGTCAGCCGCGACGTCGGAGCTGCCCAGCCGGGAGGACCTTCGCAGCGAGACGGTGCAACCACGCGAAGACGAGGATTAAGGGCGACGACGTACCGTTCACCGTTCACCGCTCACCGCTCACCGTTCACCCTTCATCGATAGCCCGCCGCCTGCAGATGGAACAGCTCGGCGTAGAGTCCCGCCTTCCGGAGCAGTTCCTCGTGGCTTCCTTCCTCCACCAGCTCGCCCCGCGTGAGCACCAGGATCCGGTCGGCCATCCGGACCGTGCTGAAGCGATGGCTGATCAGCACGGCCATCCGGCCCACGGTCAGCTCCGCGAAGCGCTGAAATACCTCGTACTCGGCCCGGGCGTCGAGGGCGGCCGTCGGCTCATCCAGTATCAGGAGCTGGGCATCGCGCAGATACGCACGCGCGAGAGCCACCTTCTGCCATTCTCCGCCGGAGAGGTCCACTCCTTCCTCGAAACGGCGACCGAGCATCTGGTCGTAGCCGCCCGGCAGCCGCGCGGTGACCCCGTCTGCCAGACTCCGACGGGCGGCCGTCTCGATCGCTTCCTGGTCATTCAATCGATCGATGTCGCCGACCGCGATGTTCTCCCGCACCGGAAAGTCGTAACGATAGAAGTCCTGGAAGATCACGCCCAGATTCTGTCTCAGACTTGCCACATCGTACTCGCGCAGGTCGCGCCCGTCGAGCAGGATCCGTCCCTCCGACGGGTCGTACAGCCGGGCGAGCAGCTTGGCCAGCGTGGTCTTGCCGGCGCCGTTCTCTCCCACCAGCGCGATGCGTTCTCCAGGATTGAGCCGGAAGCTGAGGTGGCGCACCGCCCACCGCTCGGAGCCGGGATAGCGGAACCCCACACCGTCGAATACAAACCCCTGCCTGATCGGAACCGGGACCGCCGCTGCGCCGATGGACGACCGGATGCGCGGCTCCAGCTCGAGAAAAGAGAACAGATCCTCGAGATAGAGGCTCTGCTCCACCAGCTGTGAGGCGGAAAGCAGGACCCGCTGGATCAGCTCCCGGCTCTGTCGGAAGGAGGCGGCCAGGAAGGTGAGCGCGCCGATGGTGAAGGGCCCGGCGGGAGAGCGGTGGCCGATGACCGTGAGGTAGATGATCGTGGCGTATGCGCCGTAGTACCCCAGCGTCCCAACCAGCGCCAGCAGGGAGGCCACCACCGATCGGCGCACCGCGAGTGCCCGGTTGGCTTCATAGAACTCGTCGGACAGCCGGGCGTAGCGGTCCACCAGGAAATCGGCCAGGCCGAAGAGCTTCACCTCCTTGGCCGAGACATCGCTGGCGCCGACATAGCGGAGATAGTCGAGCTGTCGCCGCTCCGCCGTCCAGGAGTAGAGCAGCGAGTAGGCCAGTGCGGCGAATCGGGTCTCCCCCAGGAATGAAGGCAGGACAGCAAGGGCAAGCAGCGCCAGCAGCCACGGCACGTACAGAGTGAGCGCCCCCGCGAGGGAGACCAGGGTCACCAGGTCCTGGACCGAGGAGAGAAGCCCGGTGACCAGGCCGATCCTGCCCACCGTCTGTCGCCTCGCCCGCTCCAGCTTGTCGTAGATCTCCGGGTTCTCCAGTTGCTCCAGGTCGAGACTGGCCGCGTGCCGCATCAGCTCCACGCTGGTACGGTTGGCCACCAGATCGCCCAACAGACTCTCGACCAGGGCGGAGTACCGGGCCAGCACCTCCCCGGCCACCGCCAGCCCCAGCTCGATGGAGACGAGGATGGCGAGATGACGATGCGCGCCGTAGGCGAGATCCGCCGGCGGCGGGTTGGTCACCATCCCCACCACGGCGTCGATGATCACCTTTCCGACCCACAGCACGCCGAGGGGCAGCACCGCCCGAAAGGCGCGGAGCACGACCATCGCGACGCTGTACCCCTTGTGGGTGTCCCACACCAGACGGAGCAGACGCGGCAGATGCCGGGTGGCGCGCAAGCGCTCGCGCCAGGTTGGCGGCGTCTCCAGCGGCTTGAGACCGCGCCGCGCCGGCCGGCCGGGAAATTGGGGCGGAGTCATCGGGGGAAGGTAAGCGGGGCTCCCGGAACAGAAGGGCAGAAGCGACCGAACGGTGACGGGTGCACGGTGACCTGTGAACGCCGCGCCGGCCAGGACGACCCGTCGTTCCGGCGGCAGGCCCTTCACCGCTCACCGGTCACCCGTCACCTTTCACCATCTGTTCCCTTCGCCAGCTCACTCATCTGGTGGCCCCATGTCTACTATCTGGCATGACATCCTCGTTCCCGGCGTACCGATCGCGGAAAAGATCGTTCGGCCGATTCTGGTCTACCTGTTCCTGATCGTGGGTCTGCGGCTGGCCGGCAAGCGCGAGCTCGCTCAGCTCAACCCGTTTGACCTCGTCGTCCTGCTCACCCTCTCTAACACGGTCCAGAACGCGATCATAGGAGAGGACAACTCGGTGCTCGGCGGCATGATCGGCGCCGCCACGCTCCTGGTTGTGAACTATGCGATCGTGGTCCTGGCGTTCCGGAACCGGAGGCTTGGTGAGGTCATCGAGGGTGGTCCCGACCGGCTGATCTCCCATGGAAGGGTCGACGACGCCCGGCTCGGAGCCGAGAAGATCACCCGCGAGGAGTTGGAAGCAGCGGCCCGCAAGCAGGGCTTCCGGTCGCTCAAGGAAGTGGACCAGGCGATTCTCTACCCCGGCGGGACCTTCTGCTTCATCGGCCGGGTGCCGACCGCAGACGCAATTCACCATCATCAGCTCATGGCCGAGCTGCATCGCATTCGGAGCGAGTTGGAATCCCTCGCTGGGCGGTCGACCTCCGCCTCCGGCGGACCATCCACGGTATAGGCCAAGCCCCGGCAGGGGGAGGGCGGAGTCGGCCCTCGAGTCGGTCCCTCGTGGGCCCTCGCCCAGCCCGCCGGAGCATCCTAGATTCCGCCGCATGACAAGCCCGGTCGCACTGGTCACTGGGGCCACCGAGGGCATCGGGCGGGCAATCGCCTTTGCTCTCGGGCACGCCGGATACAAGGTGGGCGTCTGCGCACGCACCCCGTCGAAGCTGCGCGTCCTGCTCGACGCGCTCGCTGCGGCGGGAATCCGGGCGGCCGGCCATCCCGGTGACGTGGGCCTCGAGGCCGACGCCCGGAATGTCGTCGCCCAGATCACATCCGTGCTGGGCCCCGTGGATGTGCTGGTCAACAACGCAGGGGTGGCGATTCTCAAGCCCTTCGATCAGCTCACGCTGGACGAGTGGGACACCACGATGGCCACCAACCTGCGGAGCCTCTACCTCGTGACCCGAGAGGTCCTGCCGGGGATGCGGGAGCGAAAGCGCGGCTCGATCGTCACCATCTCGAGCCTCGCGGGTCGCAACGGTTTCGTCGGCGGCAGCGCGTACGTGGCCTCCAAGCACGCCGCCCTGGGCTTCTGCCGCGCGCTGATGCTCGAGGTGCGCAAGGACAACATCCGGGTGATTACCATCTGTCCCGGCTCCGTCGATACCTCGTTGATTCGCCAGCAGTCGATGCTCACCCCCAACGTCGACCGAATCCTCCAGCCAGAGGACGTCGCAGCTACGGTCCTTGCCGCCTTGTCGCTCCCCGAGCGGGCCATGGTAAGCGAGCTGGATGTGAGACCGACGAATCCGTGAATCGGGCGAGCGCGGATACAGCGGTCCGGGACCTGGAGAGCCGCGCCGACCAGCCCGTCACGGCGAGTTCCATCTCCCGCCCCTCATTCCGGCTCCCGCTTTCCCGCTCCAGCATCCGGCGCGCCATGCCGACAGTCAGCGTCACCCAGTGCCTTTGCCGGCGGATACCGTTCGCCCGCCTGCTGCCGATTGCCCGGGAGAGAGGCTGGGTCCTCGAGGACCTGATCCGGGAGACCGGCTGTGGAGGGCAGTGCGGACTGTGCCGGCCCTATCTCCGCCGGATGCTGGAAACCGGGGAGACGAGCTTCTCGGAATTGTTGTCGGAGTAGAGCCTCCAGGGAACAGGCCGGTGGGCCGGTAGCCCGGGGGAGCGAGCCCTGAAAGCGAGGGCCGCTGGACACCAGCCGACTGGCCCCGCGCCCACTGTTCATGACCGCCACCCGTCGAGCCACCCTCGTTCTTCTCCTGGCGCCGCCTGTCGGCGTGCTGGGCGGCTGGCTGGTGGCTCGTGGCACGGCGCTCGGCTGGCTGCTGCTGGCGCTGGCCGGCGCGGCCATCTCGTTCGGACTCCGGACGATCGCGGCCGAATCACGGCGACGGGAAGCCGAGCTGACGGACGCGGTGGCACGGGCCGATGCCCGCGACCGGGAGCTTGACCGGATGCGGGTGGTCGCGGACGCGATGGTCTCGGGCGACACCCTCGAGGACGTGCTGCAGGTCATCGCGGACGCCGTCGCCGAGTTGCTGCAGAGCGAGAGCTCCGCGATCGGCTTCGTGGTGGAGGAGGGACGGTTCGTCCGGGTGGTGGCGGCCTCCGGCTCGTTCAAGCAGGCACGCGACCGGCTGATTCCGGTTGACCATTCACTGCTGGGGACGGTAGTCACCACCGAGCAGCCGCTGATCTCGGACGACATGGCCGCCGATCCCCGGAACTATTCCTTCCCGGACGACCAGTCCACCACGCTCGCCTGCGTGCCCCTGGTCGCGGCGGGGTTCGTCATCGGCGTGCTGGCCGCGTGCAACCGCCGGGATGGCCGTCCGTTCACCTCCGGAGACCTGCGTCTGCTGCAGACGCTGGGGGACCAGGTGGTCGTCGGGCTGGACCGGGCGCACGTCCTCGAAGAGAGCCGACGCAAGGAGGAGGTGCTCGCCGCCAAGAACCGGGAGCTAATGCGCGCCACGGAACTCAAGAGCCAGTTCCTGGCCAACATGAGTCACGAGCTCCGTACGCCGCTCAACGCCATCAACGG
>Ga0153915_10002331_pt1 | contig 17357 bp, 17 predicted proteins | sample Opewatmetagenome_2_FD_107003 | JGI IMG/M metagenome (GOLD analysis project Ga0153915, IMG submission 107003) | Freshwater wetland microbial communities from Ohio, USA - Open water 3 Core 3 Depth 3 metaG | ecosystem: Environmental > Aquatic > Freshwater > Wetlands | place: USA: Ohio, Lake Erie...
AGATCCGCAAGCAATACGTGCTGACGGCCCGCGCCAAAGGGCTGAGCGAGAACCGCGTGCTGTGGAAGCACGTCTTTCGCAACGCGCTGATCCCGATCGTGACCGGCTTTCCGGCCGCCTTCATCGGCGCCTTCTTCGCCGGCTCGCTGCTGATCGAGACCCTGTTCTCGCTCGACGGCCTGGGCCTGCTGTCCTATGAATCGGTGATGCGGCGCGACTACCCGGTGGTGCTGGGCACCCTCTACCTGTTCACGCTGATCGGCCTGGTGACCAAGCTCATTTCCGATCTCTGCTACGTCTGGGTCGATCCGCGTGTCAAATTTGACTGAGTCCCTCTCCGTTCGGGCTGAGCCTGTCGAAGCCCTTGCGAGCCCTTCGACAAGCTCAGGGCGAACGGTAGCCCCATCGTTGAGTCCTTCACAGCGCGCTTGGCAGCGCTTCCGGCGCAATCGCCTGGGCTACTGGAGTCTGCTGATCTTCTGCACGCTTTTCATCTTGAGCCTGGGCGCCGAGCTGATCTCCAACGACAAGCCGCTGCTGGCGCGCTACGACGGCCGCTGGTACTTCCCCATCGTCAGCAATGTGCCCGAGACCACCTTCGGCGGCGATTTCCAGACGCCGACCGACTACCTCGACCCCTTCATCCGGCAGCAGTTCGCCAGGCCGGGCAACTTCGCGCTCTATCCGCCCAACCCCTACCACTACAGCACCATCAACTACTTTGCCAAGGAGCCGAATCCGGCGGCGCCATCGGCCGACAACTGGCTGGGCACCGACGACCGCGGACGCGACGTGGCGGCGCGCCTGCTCTACGGTTTCCGCATCTCGGTGCTGTTCGCGCTGGCGCTGACCTCCATCGGCGTGGTGCTGGGCTTGATCACCGGCGCCGTCCAGGGCTACTTCGGCGGCAAGACCGACCTCTGGTTCCAGCGTTTCATCGAGATCTGGGGCTCCATGCCCGAGCTCTACCTGCTCATCATCTTTTCCGCCATGTTCGACCCCAGCGTGTCCCTGCTGCTGATCCTGCTCAGCCTGTTCGGCTGGATGGGGCTGTCGGACTATGTGCGTGCGGAGTTCCTGCGCAACCGCCAGCTGGACTATGTGCGCGCGGCGCGCGCCATGGGCCTGTCCAACGGGCAGATCATCTGGCGCCACATCCTGCCCAACAGCCTGACGCCGGTGGTGACCTTCCTGCCGTTTCGCATGAGCGCGGCCATCCTGGCGCTGACCTCGCTGGATTTCCTCGGCCTGGGCGTGCCGCCGGGCACGCCCTCGCTGGGCGAACTGCTGGCCCAGGGCAAGAACAACATCGACGCCTGGTGGATCTCGCTCTCCACCTTCGGCGTGCTGGTGATCACCTTGCTGCTGTTGACCTTCATGGGCGACGCACCGCGCGACGCTCTCGACCCGAGGAACGCCGAAACATGAGTTCTGCGCTGCTCGACGTCCAGAACCTCACGGTCGCCTTCGGCGGCAAGGAAGTCGTGCGCGGCCTCGATTTCCAGATCGCCCCGGGCGAGAAGGTGGCCCTGGTGGGGGAATCCGGCTCGGGCAAGACCGTCACCGCGCTGAGCCTGCTGCGCCTGCTGCCGGACGCCAGGGTGAGCGGCACGGCCCGGTTCGCCGGTAGCGACGGCGCGAGCGACCTGCTGTCCTTGCCCGCGCGCGAACTGCTGGGCATCCGCGGCCGCGACATCGCCATGATCTTCCAGGAGCCCATGACGGCGCTCAATCCGCTGTTCACCGTGGGTGAGCAGATCGCCGAGGTGCTGCAACTCAAACTGGGCCTGGACCGCGGCGCCGCGGCCGAACGGGCCATCCAGCTGCTGGCCGACACCGGCATCCCGCAGCCCGAGCAACGGCTCAGGGCCTTCCCGCACCAGCTCAGCGGCGGTCAGCGCCAGCGCGCCATGATTGCCATGGCCCTGGCCTGCCAGCCCCGGCTGCTGCTGGCCGACGAGCCGACCACGGCGCTGGACGTGGCGCTGCGAGGCCAGATCCTGGACTTGCTGGACAGCCTGCAGCACAAGCACGGCATGGCGGTGCTGATGATCACGCACGACCTGAATCTGGTGCGGCGTTTTGCCAGCCGGGTGATCGTGATGGAGCGCGGCTGCATCGTCGAGCAGGGGCCGGTAGCCGAGGTCTTCGCCCGCCCGCAACACCCTTACACCCGCAGCCTGATCGACAGCCGGCCGGTGCGCGACGTGCAGGAGGTGCCGCCCCAGGCTGGGGCGCCCGCCCTGATGCAGGCGCGCGCCCTGCGCGTGAGCTACCCCACGCCGCTGGCGGGGCTGCGCGGCTGGTTCCGGCACGGCGAATTCGTGGCGGTGCAGGGGGCGGACTTTGTCATCCCGCCCGGCCACACCCTGGGTGTGATCGGCGAATCCGGCTCCGGCAAATCCACGCTGGCGCTGGCGGCGCTGGGGCTGCTGCCCTTCCAGGGCGAGCTGCAGGTGGCAGGCCGGGCCTGGAGCCGCCGGCCGGCCCTGGACCGGGCCCTGCGCCGGGTGGTGCAGGTGGTGTTCCAGGACCCGTTTTCCTCGCTGTCGCCGCGCCTGACGGTGGAGGAAATCGTGGGCGAGGGCTTGACTATTCATGCCGCGACGCTATCTGGAGAAGAGCGGCGCGCGCGTGTGCAGAAGGCGCTGGAGGAGGTCGGCCTGAGCGAGGCCCAGTTCCCCGGCCTGTTGCAGCGCTACCCGCACGAGTTTTCCGGCGGCCAGCGCCAGCGCCTGGCGATCGCCCGGGCGCTGATCGTCGAGCCGCGCCTGATCGTGCTGGACGAACCCACCAGCGCCCTGGACGTGACGATCCAGAAGCAGGTGCTGCAGTTGCTGCAGCGTCTGCAGCGCGAACGGGCCCTGAGCTACCTGCTGATCACCCACGACGTGGACGTGATCCGGGCCATGGCGCACGAGGTGTTGGTCATGAAAGGCGGCGAAATCGTCGAAGCCGGCCCGGTGGCGACCCTGCTGGACGCCCCGGGGCACCCCTACACCCGGACCCTGGTGCAGGCGGCGGTGTGAGCGGCGCTTGATTCGGCGCGAATTTCCTTGAAAATCAAGGCTCTAGTCCCGGTTTTCGAGTACAATTCGACAATTCTCGACCAAACGGGCGGATACCAACCGCCCGTTTTTTATGGTCGAACGGGTTTTGATGGGCTAGGGAAGGGCTACGTTGACACTGCAGCAGATCGTTGAACAAACCGTGACCGGCTTCGGTTACGACCTGGTGGAGATTGAACGCTCCGCGGGTGGCTTGCTGCGTGTGACGATCGATCTGCCCTGGGATCCGCAGGCAGGGGAGCGCTTCATCAACGTCGAGGACTGCGAGAAGGTCACGCGCCAGCTGCAGTACGCGCTGGAAGTCGAGGGCATCGAATACAAGCGGCTCGAGGTGTCCTCGCCGGGCATCGACCGCCCGCTGCGCCATGAAAAGGATTTCGAGCGTTTTGTCGGCCATGTGATCGACATCACGCTCAAGGCGCCCATGGGGGCGGCTGCGGCCGGCCAGGTCGCGGCCAACCGCAAGAAATTTCGCGGCACGCTCGAGCGCGTGACCGCCGCTGAGGGCACGCCGGGCTGGCAGATCGTCTGGAGCGACGAGCCGGCGCCCAAGCCGGGACAAAAGGTGAGCAAGAAACGTGAACCGGCGCCGCTGCAGGCGCTGGGCTTCACGCTGGATGAATTGCGCGAGGCGCGTCTGGCGCCGATCGTGGATTTCAAGGGCCGCAGCGAACGCTGAGCTGGGGCCGCAGGTCATTGAGGGTATTGGAGGGTATAGGCATGAATCGCGAACTGTTGATGCTGGTGGAAGCCATTTCACGCGAAAAGAACGTCGAGCGCGACGTGGTGTTCGGCGCCGTCGAGGCGGCGCTGGCGCAGGCCACCAAGAAGCTGTACGAGGGCGACGTGGACATCCGCGTGGCGATCGACCGCGACACCGGTGTCTACGAGACCTTCCGGCGCTGGCACGTCGTGCCCGACGAGGCCGGCCTGCAGCTGCCCGACCAGGAAATCCTGCTGTTCGAAGCCCGGGAGCAGATCCCCGACATCGAGGTCGACGAGTACATCGAGGAGGCGGTGGAATCCGTGCCGATCGGCCGCATCGGCGCCATGGCCGCCAAGCAGGTCATCCTGCAGAAGATCCGCGACGCCGAGCGCGAGATGCTGCTCAACGACTTCATGTCGCGCGGCGAGAAGATCTTCGTGGGCACCGTCAAGCGCATGGACAAGGGCGACATCATCGTGGAGAGCGGCCGTGTCGAAGGCCGCCTGCGCCGCGGCGAGATGATCCCCAAGGAAAACCTGCGTACCGGCGACCGCGTGCGCGCCATGATCATGGACGTGGACCTGACGCTGCGCGGCGCCCCCATCATCCTGTCGCGCTCGGCCCCCGAGTTCATGATCGAGCTGTTCCGCCAGGAAGTGCCCGAGATCGAGCAGGGCCTGCTGGAGATCAAGTCCTGCGCCCGTGACCCCGGCTCGCGCGCCAAGATCGCCGTGCTCTCGCACGACAAGCGTGTCGATCCCATCGGCACCTGCGTCGGTGTGCGCGGCACCCGCGTCAATGCCGTCACCAACGAGCTTGCCGGCGAGCGCGTCGACATCGTGCTGTGGAGCGAGGATCCGGCCCAGTTCGTGATCGGCGCCCTGGCGCCGGCCAACGTGCAGTCCATCGTGGTGGACGAAGAGAAACACGCCATGGACGTGGTGGTGGACGAGGAAAACCTGGCCATCGCCATCGGCCGCGGCGGCCAGAACGTGCGCCTGGCTTCCGACCTCACCGGCTGGAAGATCAACATCATGGACGTCGCCGAATCGGCCCAGAAGCAGGCCAGCGAGACCGATACGCTGCGCAAGCTGTTCATGGAAAAGCTCGACGTCGACGAGGAGATCGCCGACATCCTGATTGCCGAGGGCTTCACCAGCCTGGAAGAGGTGGCCTACGTGCCGCTGCAGGAAATGCTGGAGATCGAGTCCTTCGACGAGGACACGGTCAACGAGCTGCGCGCCCGTGCCAAGGATGCGCTGCTGACGATGGAAATCGCCCGCGAGGAGAGCGTGGAAGAGGTATCGCAGGACCTGCGCGACCTCAAGGAGCTGACGCCCGAGCTGATCGCCAAGCTGGCCGACAGCGGCGTGCACACGCTGGACGACCTGGCCGATCTGGCCGTGGACGAACTCACTGAAATCACCGGCCAGTCGGAAGACGAGGCCAAAGCTTTGATCATGAAGGCGCGCGAACATTGGTTCACCAATGAAGCCGCTTCTCAAGAGTAACGGTCATGAAAGGTTCCATAACAAATGTCCAGTACGACCGTCGCCGAGTTTGCAGCCGAACTCAAGAAATCAACCGATACGCTGCTTGAGCAGCTCAAAGCCGCCGGCGTGGCCAAAACCACTGCCGCCGACACCCTGACCGATGCCGACAAGCAGCGCCTGCTGGGTTTCCTGCAGGCCAGCCATGGCACCGCCACGCCTGAGCGCAAGAAGATCACCCTGACCAAGAAGTCGACCAGCGAGATCAAGCAGGCCGACGCCACCGGCAAGGCGCGCACCATCCAGGTCGAGGTGCGCAAGAAGCGCACCTTCGTGCGCCGTGACGAGGGCGGCGAGACCGTGGAAGCCCCGGTCGAGCCCGCACCGGCACCCGCGCCCGCGGTCCCGGTCATCGACAGCGCCGAACTGGCCCGCCGCGAGGAAGAGGCGCGCCGTCAGGCCGAACTGATCCGTCGCCAGGAGGAAGAGCTGGCCGAGCGCCGCCGCCTGCGCGAAGCGCAGGAGGCGCAAGAGCGCGAAGCCGCCGCCCGGGCCGAAGCGGAAGCGAAGGCGCAGCCGGTGGCCGCCCAGCCGGTGCTGGACGACAGTGCGGCCAAGGCCGCCGCTGCCGAAGCCAAGGCCGCGGCTGTCGAAGCCAAGGCCGCCGCTGAAGCCAAGGCGCGCGCCGACGAGGAGGCCGCCCGCGCCGATCTCGACGCGCGTCGCCGCAAGGCCGAGGCCGAAGCCGCCGCCATCCGCTCCATGATGGCCTCGCCGGCGAAGAAGGCACCGCCGCCCCCGCCCAAGAAGGAAGAGCCGAAGGCGGTCATCAAGGGCACGCTGCACAAGCCCGCCGCCGGCACGACCGCGGCCAAGCCCGCCAAACCCGGTGCCACAGCGGCGCCGGCGGCCGGTCCCGGTGCCGGCAAGGAAGTCAAGTCGGCCAAGCTGTCCTCCAGCTGGGCCGGCGATGTGACCAAGAAGAAGGCCATCCCGACCCGCGGCGACACCAGTGGCGGCGTGGGCCGCAGCAGCTGGCGCGGTGGTCCCAAGGGCCGGCGTGGTCATGAGCGCGAAGAGGCGCACGCCCCGGCGGCACCGGTGGAGGCGCGTGTGCTGGAGGTGCACGTGCCCGAGACCATCACCGTGGCCGAACTGGCGCACAAGATGGCGGTCAAGGCGTCCGAGGTCATCAAGCACCTGATGAAGCTGGGCCAGATGGTCACCATCAACCAGCCGCTGGACCAGGACACGGCCATGATCGTGGTCGAGGAAATGGGCCACAAGGCCATCGTCGCCGCGCTCGACGACGTCGAGGCGTTCACCGCGGAAGAGGTGCAGGCGCATGCCGCCGAATCGCTGCCGCGCGCACCGGTCGTGACCGTCATGGGCCACGTCGACCACGGCAAAACCTCGCTGCTGGACTACATCCGCCGCGCCAAGGTGGCCGCGGGCGAGGCCGGCGGCATCACGCAGCACATCGGCGCCTACCACGTGGAAACGCCGCGCGGCATGGTGTCCTTCCTGGACACCCCGGGCCACGAGGCCTTCACGGCCATGCGTGCCCGCGGGGCCCAGGCCACCGACATCGTCATCCTGGTGGTGGCGGCCGACGACGGCGTCATGCCACAGACCAAGGAAGCCATCAAGCACGCCAAGGCGGCCGGGGTGCCGATCGTCGTGGCCATCAACAAGATCGACAAACCCGATGCCAACCTCGAGCGTGTGAAGAGCGAGCTGGTGGCCGAAGAGGTGGTGCCGGAGGAGTTCGGCGGTGATTCGCCCTTCGTCCCCGTGTCGGCCAAGACCGGCCAGGGCATCGACGCGCTGCTGGAACAGGTGCTGCTGCAGGCCGAGGTGCTGGAACTGAAGGCGCCGGTGGAAGCCGCCGCCAAGGGCCTGGTCATCGAAGCCAAGCTGGACAAGGGCCGCGGCCCGGTGGCGACGGTGCTGGTGCAGTCCGGCACGCTCAAGACCGGCGACGTGGTGCTGGCCGGCCAGACCTATGGCCGCGTGCGCGCCATGCTGGACGAGAACGCGCGCAAGATCGAATCGGCCGGCCCGTCCATCCCGGTGGAAATCCAGGGCATGACCGAAGTGCCGCAGGCCGGCGATGACTTCATGGTGATGGCCGACGAGCGCCGCGCGCGCGAGATCGCCACCTACCGGGCCGGCAAGTTCCGCAACACCAAGCTGGCCAAGCAGCAGGCCGCCAAGCTGGAGAACATGTTCTCCGACATGGCCGCCGGCGAGGTCAAGACGCTGCCCATCATCGTCAAGGCCGACGTGCAGGGTTCGCAGGAAGCGCTGGCCGCTTCGCTGCTCAAGCTCTCGACCGGCGAAGTCAAGGTGCAGCTGGTGTATGCCGGCGTCGGCGGCATCAGCGAGTCCGACGTCAACCTGGCGATCGCCTCCAAGGCGGTGATCATCGGCTTCAACACGCGTGCCGATGCCGGCGCGCGCAAGCTGGCCGAAGGCAATGGCATCGACATCCGCTACTACAACATCATCTACGACGCCGTGGACGAGTTGAAGGAGGCCATGTCGGGCATGCTGGCGCCGGAGAAGCGGGAAGAAGACATCGGCATGGCCGAGATCCGTACGGTGTGCGTCGCCGCCAGGATCGGTACGGTTGACGGCTGTATGGTCACCTCGGGCCACGTCACCCGCAGCGCGCATTTCCGCCTGCTGCGCGACAACGTGGTGATCTATACCGGCGAGCTCGATTCGCTCAAGCGCATGAAGGACGATGTGCGCGAGGTCAAGGAAGGCTTCGAGTGCGGCATCAAGCTCAAGAACTACAACGACATCAAGGAAGGTGATCAGCTCGAGTTCTTTGAAGTCAAGGAAATCGCCCGCACCTTGTAAGCGTCATGGCAGCGAAGAAGTCATCCACTCCGAACCGCGGCTTCAAGGTCGCCGATCAGATCCAGCGCGATCTGACGGAGTTGATCGCGCGCGAGTTGAAGGACCCGCGCGTCGGCATGGTGACGCTGCAAAGCGTGGAGGTCACGCCCGACTACGCGCACGCCAAGGTCTACTTCAGCGTGCTGGTGGGCGATCCGCAGGAGACGCAGGACGCGCTGAACCAGGCCGCCGGCTTCCTGCGCAATGGCCTGTTCAAGCGCCTGCACATCCACACCGTGCCGACCTTGCACTTTCTCTTCGACCGCACCACCGAGCGTGCCGCCGACATGAATGCGCTGATTGCGCAGGCCGTCGCCTCGCGTTCCAAGAACGAGGATTGAGGATGCAAGCGCCACGCACCAGGGTGCAACGGCGCCCTGTGCATGGGGTGCTCTTGCTGGACAAGCCGCTCGGTCTCTCGAGCAACAACGCGCTGCAAAAGGCCAAGTGGCTGCTGCGCGCGGAAAAGGCAGGCCATACCGGCACGCTCGACCCGCTGGCCACCGGCGTGCTGCCGCTATGCTTTGGCGCCGCCACCAAGTTCAGCCAGCTGCAGCTCGATGCCGACAAGACCTACGAGACGACGGTGCGCCTCGGCATTCGCACCAGCACGGCCGACGCCGAAGGCGAGGTGATCGAAACCCGTCCGGTGAGCTGCACGCTGGGCCAGGTGGTCGAGGTGCTGGACCGGTTCATGGGACCGATCCGCCAGGTGCCGCCCATGCATAGCGCCTTGAAGAAAGACGGCAAGGCCCTGTACGAATATGCCCGCGCGGGCGAGACCGTGGAGCGCGCGCCGCGCGAGGTGGTGATCCATGAGCTGGAACTGCTGCAAGCGCAGCTGCAGGGGGAGGCCCCGTTCCTGCGCCTGCGCGTGAAATGCAGCAAAGGCACCTACATCCGCACCCTGGGCGAGGACATTGCCCAGGCGCTGGCATGCGGCGGCCATCTGGTCGCGCTGCGCCGCGTCGCGACCGGGCCGTTCGACGTCAGCCAGTGCGTGACGCTGGAGCAGCTGGAAGCCATGGACGAGGCCGAGCGTCTGCGGCAGCTGAAACCGGTCGATTCGCTGCTGGAAGGTCATGCCGCCGTCACGCTCGACAGCGAGAATGCAGGTCGCTTCCTCAGCGGCCTGCGCCGGCGCGGCGGCTGGCCTGACATGGAGCGGGCCGCCGTCTACGGCCCTTCGACCAGCCCAGGACAGGCTTCGGTCCTGCTGGGCACGGCCTATGTGAAGGCCGGAGAACTGATACCCGGGCGCCTGTTGAGCCCTATCGAAATCCAACAAATCCTGGAAAGCCAATCATGAGCCAAAAACAGATCCGCAATATCGCCATCATCGCCCACGTCGACCACGGCAAGACCACCATGGTGGACCAGCTGCTGCGCCAGTCCGGCACCTTTGCCGAGCACGAAAAAGTGGTCGACACGGTGATGGACAACAACGCCATCGAACGCGAGCGTGGCATCACCATCCTGGCCAAGAACTGCGCCGTGAGCTGGGAAGGCACGCACATCAACATCGTGGACACGCCCGGCCACGCCGACTTCGGCGGTGAAGTGGAGCGCGCCCTGTCCATGGTGGACGGCGTGCTGCTGCTGATCGACGCCCAGGAAGGCCCGATGCCGCAGACCCGCTTCGTGACCAAGAAGGCGCTGGCGCTGGGGCTCAAGCCCATCGTGGTGGTGAACAAGGTCGACAAGCCGGGCGCCAACCCCGACAAGGTGGTCAACGCCGCCTTCGACCTGTTCGACAAGCTCGGCGCCAGCGACGAGCAGCTGGACTTCCCCGTGGTCTACGCCTCGGGCATCAACGGCTGGTCCTCGCTGGAAGAGGGTGCGCCGGGCGAGCAGTGGGGCCCCGACATGTCGGCCCTGTTCAACACCGTGCTCAAACACGTGCCGGCGCACGAGGGCGACCCCAAGGCGCCGCTGCAACTGCAGATTTCGGCGCTCGACTTCTCGACCTTCGTCGGCCGCATCGGCGTCGGCCGCATCAATGCCGGCACCATCAAGCCCGGCATGGAGGTGCTGGTGATGGAAGGCTCGGAGGGCAAATCGGTCAAGGGCCGCGTCAACCAGGTGCTGACCTTCCAGGGCCTGGACCGCGTGCAGGTGACCGAAGCCGGGCCGGGCGACATCGTGCTGATCAACGGCATCAACGAAATCGGCATCGGCGTGACCGTCACCGACCCCAACAATCCGGCGCCGCTGCCCATGCTCAAGGTCGACGAGCCGACCCTGACCATGAACTTCTGCGTCAACACCTCGCCGCTGGCCGGGCGCGAAGGCAAGTTCGTCACCAGCCGCCAGATCTGGGACCGCCTGCAGAAGGAACTGCAGTCCAACGTGGCCCTGCGCGTCAAGGAAACGGACGAAGACGGCATCTTCGAGGTGTCCGGTCGCGGTGAACTGCACCTGACCATCCTGCTGGAGAACATGCGCCGCGAGGGCTACGAGCTGGCGGTCTCCAAGCCGCGCGTGGTGTTCAAGGAGATCAATGGCGAGAAGTGCGAGCCGATCGAGCTGGTCACGGCCGACATCGAGGAGCAGCACCAGGGCGCCGTCATGCAGGCACTGGGCGAGCGCAAGGGCGAACTGGTCAATATGGAGCCGGACGGCCGTGGCCGTGTGCGCCTGGAATACCGCATTCCGGCGCGCGGCCTGATCGGCTTCACCAATGAATTCCTGAACCTGACGCGCGGTTCCGGCCTGATCTCCAACATCTTCGACAGCTACGAGCCGCACAAGGGCGAGATCGCAGGCCGCAAGAACGGCGTGCTGATCTCCATGGACGACGGCGAGATCTTCACTTACGCGCTGGGCAAGCTGGATGACCGCGGCCGCATGTTCGTGCGCGCCGGCGACCCGGTGTACGAGGGCATGATCGTCGGCATCCACAGCCGCGACAACGACCTGGTGGTGAATGCCACCCGCACCAAGCAGCTGACCAACTTCCGCGTCAGCGGCAAGGAAGACGCGATCAAGATCACGCCGCCGATCGACCTCACGCTGGAGTACGGCGTGGAATTCATCGAGGACGACGAACTGGTCGAGATCACGCCCAAGAGCATCCGCCTGCGCAAGCGCTTCCTGAAAGAGCACGACCGCAAGCGCGCCTCTAGAGAGTGACCCCCTGAGTCCGCCTGCGGCGGCCTTCCCCCTGGAAGGGGGACGACGCCAGTGGCCCGGCGAAGCCGGTTCCACGGCGTCCCCCGCTTGATTACCGGGTGCTTGGTGCGCCGTCGCCGGCTCTTTACATCAAACCCATGAAACTCACGCACCAGCGGGCGGTGTGGCTGATGGTGGCGGTGACCCTGATGTGGTCCATCGCCGGCGTCGTCACGCGCCAGCTGGAGGCGGCGCGCAGCTTCGAGGTCACCTTCTGGCGCAGCTTCTTCACCGCGCTGTCGCTGCTCCTCATCCTGCCGCTGTGGCGCGGCCCGGCCGCCGTCTGGCGCCAGCTACGCCGGGCGCCGGCCGCCCTCTGGTGGTCCGGCCTGTGCTGGAGCGGCATGTTCACCTCCTTCATGCTGGCGCTGACCCTGACCAGCGTGGCCGGCGTGCTGGTGATCTCCTCCCTCAACCCGCTCTTCACCGCGCTGCTGGCGCGCGTCTTCCTGCGCCAGCGCGTGGCCCGGCACACCTGGCTGGCCATCGTGCTGGCCGGCCTGGGCACCGTCTGGATGTTCGGCAGCCAGCTCGAAGGTGGTCGCTGGCAGGGCATGGCGCTGGCCCTGTTCGTGCCGCTGACGGCAGCCATCAACTGGATCGTCGTCCAGCAGGCCCACGCCAAGGGAGTAGACGTCGACCTGGTGCCCTCGGTCCTGGTCGGTGGCGTCATTTCCGCCCTGGCCACGCTGCCGCTGGCGCTGCCCCTGCAGGCCACGACGCACGACATCGGCCTGTTGGCACTTTTGGGACTGGTGCAACTGGCCATCCCGTGTACGCTGCTGGTCGTCTGCGCGCGCGTGCTCAAGGCGCCGGAGTTGTCGCTGCTGGCACAGCTGGAAATCCTGTTCGGCATCGTGCTGGTCTGGCTCGGCGCCGGTGAGAAGCCCGGCGTCGCGGTGCTGCAGGGCGGGGCGCTGGTGCTGCTGGCCTTGCTGATGAATGAATGGTTGGTCTGGAAGAAGAAACGATGACACACGCGATTGCCTATACCTGCCCTGATGTGCTGACTGAAGTCCGTGGCCGCGTCGGCTACATCACCCTCAATCGCCCGCGCGCGCTCAACGCGCTCTCGCTGCCCATGATCCGCGCCCTGGCCGCCGCGCTGCTGGCCTGGCGCGAGCATCCCCAGGTGCAGGCGGTGGCCGTGCGCGGCATGGGCAAGGAGGGACCGTTCGGGGCCTTCTGCGCCGGCGGCGACATCCGCTTTTTCCACCAGGCCGTGCTGCGCGGCGATGGCGAGCTGGAGGATTTCTTCACCGAGGAATACGCGCTCAACCACCTGATCCACCACTATCCCAAGCCCTACATCGCCTTCATGGACGGCGTCGTCATGGGGGGTGGCATGGGAATCTCCCAAGGGGCCAAGCTGCGCATCGTCACGCCGCGCAGCAAGATGGCAATGCCCGAGACCAATATCGGCCTGTTCCCGGACGTCGGCGGCGGCTGGTTCCTGGCGCGCTGCCCGGCGCACGGCGGCGAGTGGCTGGCTCTGACGAGCGAGGTCGTGGGGGCCGGCGATGCGCTGGCGCTGCAACTGGCCGATACCTGCTTCGACGCCACCCGCCTGGGCGAGGCCTGGGAGGCGCTGGCCGCGCTGCCGGATTTCGATGCCGCCCGCCTGCAGGCCTGGCAGCAGGGCTACACGGCCGCCGCGCCGGCCGCCAGCCTGCCGCTGGACACCATCGCGCGCTGCTTCGAACAGCCGGACGTGCTGCGCATCGTGCAGGCGCTGGAGCGCGAGCCGGGCGCATGGGCCGCGGCCACGGTGCAGGCGCTGCGCACGCATTCGCCGCTGATGCTGCAGGTGACGCTGGAACTGATCCGCCGCGGTGCTGCCATGTCGCTGGCCGACGAACTGCGCCTGGAACGCGACATGGTGCGCCACTGCTTCAACACGCGCCACCTCGATCGTTTCATGACGGCCACTGAGACCATGGAAGGCATCCGTGCCCTGGTGATCGACAAGGACCGCAGCCCGAAATGGAATCCGGCACGGCTGGAAGACGTCACATCCGAGATGGTGGCGGGCTTCTTCGTCTCGCCCTGGCCGGCGCACGCGCATCCGCTGCGCGCACTGGCCTGAGAGATCAGGGCTCCAACTGGTGGTAGACGGCCTGCGCCAACTGCAGCAGTTGCGGGCGCGTCAGCGTGCCCGATAGGGCGTAGGCAAAACCTCCGTCCACCCAGTAGAAGCCGGGTACCGGGCCGTCACCGGCATAGCGGAATTCTGTGCCTGCCTTGTCCGCATGCACGCCGGTCGGCGCACTGCCCAGGTAGAGCGTGATGCGGACACCGCGCGCGTCCTGATACATGAACTGGGCGCGCGCGCCATCGTCACCCGGCAGGAGGCGGCCGCCTACCAGTTCGAAGCCCTGCTCGGCGAGCTTGGGCACCTTGAGCGGCCGGCCCAGGCGTTTGGACAGCCATTGCACCAGATGCTCTTCCTGCGCGGAACCGACCTCGACCGGGTGCCGGACCTCCGGCGCATAGACCGCATGCGCCAGCGCGGCCTGATGCACGAACTCGCGGACCGGTTGCGCGCGCGCCAGGGTGGCGCCGGGTCCGCTGGCTCCGTGCGTCAACCAGCCCAGGCCGAACGCCAGGGCCAGGCCGGCCGCCAGGCCACCCCAGCGCCACCACTGCTGCAGCTGCTGGCGGGCCTGCGCGGCCTGGCCGGCGGCGGCGAGCAGACTGGCGGGCAGCGGCTCCTGCAGCACCGCTTGGTGCAAGGCGCGCAGCGCCGCCTGCTGGCGCTGCCAGGCCTGCAGGGTGGCACTGGCCGCGGGATCGCGCGCCAGGCGTGCCTCCAGCGCGGCGCGCTGGCCGGCCTGCAGCTGGCCGTCCAGCAGGGCATGCAATTCGTCTTCGCTCACGGGGTGGTCGGATCGCGGGTCCATGGCTCTATTGAAACATCCTCATTTCAGGCGCCGCAGCGCCGGCGTTTGCTGGCCGTCGGCGCGCGCTGGCGCCGCTGTCGCTTCCATCAATTCCTGCAGCCGGCTGCGCGCGCGCGACAGGCGCGACATCACGGTCCCGACGGGTACGCCGGTGATGCGGGCCACCTCGGCGTAGCTCAGGTCTTCCAGCGTGACCAGCAGCAGCGCCACGCGCTGTTCTTCCGGCAGGCGCAGCAGGCAGCGCTGCAGGTCGATGCTGCCGTCCACGGGCGCGGCCGGCGCGGCCGGTTCCTGCGCCAGTTCGCCCAGCTCCAGCGGCCGGGCCAGCTCGCCCTGGCGTGCGGTCTGGCGCAGCTGGCTCACATGGAGGTTGTGCATCACGGTGAACAGCCAGGCGCGCAGGTCCGAGCCCACCCGCCACAGACGCCACTTGGCGCAGGCGCGCTCCAGCGTGTCCTGCACCAGATCGTCGGCGGTCCAGGCGTCGCCGGTCAGCGCCCGGGCGTAGCGGCGCAGGCCGGGAATCTGCTCGAGCAGGGCTTGTCGGTCCATGGCTGGGCGAACTCTATACCGGCGGCGGGCGCGCAGCCCGCCGCGTCGGCGTTTCAGGGCCGCGCCAGGCGCCAGACCTTGTTGAAGCCGTCGCCGGTGCGGTCGCCGGGCTTGCTGTCCTTGGACCAGTAATACAAGGGCTTGCCCTTGAAGGACCACTGCTTCTTGCCGTCATCGCGGGTGATGATGCTGTAGTCGCCGCTGGCCTGGTCCATGTCGCCCGCCATCAAGGGCGGCCAGTTGACGGCGCAGGGGCCATTGCAGACCGACTTGCCGCTGCCGGCGGCGTCCTTTTCGAAGGTGTAGAGCGTCATGCCCTGGGGGCCGGTCAGCACGCCGTCGGTCACGGTGGCCGGGCTGCCGGCCATGGCGGCGCAGCCGCCCAGCAGGGCGGCGCTCAGGGCGAGGGACAGGAAGGCGCTCTTGGCGCGCGAGGCGGTCAGTGTCATGTTCATCTCCGTCGGGTTGCGGCACAAAAGCGTGCACAACCGCATAAACGCTGGCCGGTCCCGGTTTATTCCCCGCGCCGGAAAATAATCAGCGGTTGCGGCCTTTCATGGCCCGCTCGACCTCGCGCTTGCCCTCGCGTTCCTTGATGGTGTCGCGCTTGTCGTGCTCGGCCTTGCCCTTGGCCAGGCCGATCTCGCATTTCACCTTGCCGTTCTTCCAGTGCAGGTTCAGCGGCACCAGGGTGTAGCCTTTTTGCTCCACCTTGCCGATCAGGCGGCGGATCTCGTCCTTCTTGAGCAGCAGCTTCTTGGTCCGCACGGCATCGGGGCGCACATGGGAGGAGGCGGTCTTGAGCGGATTGATCTGGCAGCCGATGAGGTACATCTCGCCCTCGCGGATCACCACATAGCCGTCGGTCAGCTGCACCTTGCCCTCGCGCACGGCCTTGACTTCCCAGCCCTCCAGCACCATGCCGGCTTCGAAGCGTTCCTCGATGAAATAGTTGAAGACGGCCTTCTTGTTGTCAGCAATGCGGGCAGGTGTATCGGGTTTTTTGGCCATGAAATTTCAGGTGGGGGCAGGCGGCAAACTTACAATCCGGTTTGGACCCGCGAGTCCCGCATTCTATGAAAACCGTGCACAAGTCCGTCCTGATCTGGTACAGCCCGCAAGAAATGTACGAGCTGGTCACCGGCGTGGCCGACTATCCCAAGTTCCTGCCCTGGTGCGATCACGCCCGTGTGCTGGAGGCGCACGACGGCGGCGTGACCGCGGAGGTCGGCATCGCCTTCAGCGGCGTGCACCAGAAATTCACCACCCGCAACACCCATCTGCCCGGCAGCGCGGTGAAGATGGAACTGGTCAATGGCCCGTTCTCCCAGCTCCATGGCCAGTGGAACTTCCGGCCGGTGGGCGAGGGCGTGCAGCGCGCCTGCAAGGTCGAGCTGACCTTGAACTACGGCTTTTCGAATGCCTTGCTGGGCAAGCTGGTCGGGCCGGTGTTCGACAGGATTGCGGCCAGCCTGGTGGACGCCTTCGTCAAACGGGCCGAGCAGGTCTATGGCAGCTGAGATCGACGTGGTCGTCGCCTATGCGCCTGCCCCGCGCCAGGTGCACGAACTTGCGCTCAAGGTGGCGGCGGGCACCACGCTGGCCCAGGCCCTGCAGGCCAGCGGCCTGGCCGCCTTGTACCCGGAACTGGATCTGGCGCATGCGCCGGTGGGTGTCTGGGGCCGCAGGGCAGCACGCGAACTGGTGTTGCGCGATCAGGACCGGGTGGAGGTGTATCGCCCCTTGCGGGTGGATCCCAAGGTGGCGCGGCGCGAGCGTTTTGCCAAACAGGGGCCCGGCACGGCCGGTCTGTTCGCCCGGCGCCGGGCCGGAGCCAAGGCCGGCTACTGACGCTGCCGCGGGCCTGTCCGGGTTGAACCGGCCCTAGCGACAGTTTTCGTCGATCAGGCCCTGCAGGCGCTGCGATTCGGCGGCGATGGCCGACTCGTCCATGAACTCCCGTTCACCGCGTTCATTGATGCGCGTCATGCGCCCGCCCGCGTCCACCCCGGCCTTGGCCTGCTGGGCACGGGCGCAATTCTCGGCCCGCATCTGCGCATTGCGGTCTTCCTGGGCCTTGCGCTTGGCGGCCTCAGCGGCGTCGGCCTGCTTTTTCTTTTCGCTCAGCGCCTTGTCCACGCCCGCCGGCGTTGCGGCAGATGCCGGCTCCGCCGGCGCGCTGGCGGCCGACGGGAACGAGCCGGGGCCGCGACTGCCAGGTCGCTTGACGATGTTCTTGTCCGGAATGTCCGCCGGCGGCGGCATGTCGCTAAAGACTTTTCGGCCGTCCTTGTCCACCCATTGCCATTGGGCGCTTGCGGTGAGCGCATAAAGACAGGCGGCAAGACAGATCAGGGGGCGGAGCAATTTCATGCCCTGCAGTGTAGCGCCGCTTGAGCCCTTTCCCCAACCGCGCCGGGCGGGGGCGTCGCGTCCAAGGCACACTCGCCGGGGCGATCGCCGGCAAATGGGTCTCGAGGCGGGTACAATCCGTTTTTTGGAGCTTAGACATGCGCCTTCTTGGTAAAGCGCTCACCTTCGACGATGTGTTGTTGGTGCCGGC
>Ga0153915_10002332_pt1 | contig 17357 bp, 15 predicted proteins | sample Opewatmetagenome_2_FD_107003 | JGI IMG/M metagenome (GOLD analysis project Ga0153915, IMG submission 107003) | Freshwater wetland microbial communities from Ohio, USA - Open water 3 Core 3 Depth 3 metaG | ecosystem: Environmental > Aquatic > Freshwater > Wetlands | place: USA: Ohio, Lake Erie...
ATCGCTGACATCAACCTCATGATGCTGCTCACATTGACGATCTCTATCCCACTGACACTACTTCTGGGCCGGTTCTTCGATAAGCATGGCGGACGTAGACTCACCACCGTGGTCTACTCCGTCATGCCTGTGGCGATAGGTCTCCTCATACTCGCTCAGTCAGTCCCGTATGTGGCACCATCAGAATGGATAACCATAGCCGACTCTATCTATCCTGGCCTGAGTGTCATCTTCTCGCTTGCCTTCATTGCCACTGCCGTCAAATCCATCAACGATGTCCTGTGGTTCAGTGTAATCAATACATACACAGAAGTCATTGCCGCGCCAGGATTTGGGCAAGATGCTCAGCCTTACTACTGTCGTGGTCCTGCTGTTCGTCACAGTCGGGCCCATTCCAGCAGGCGTGATTTACGAGCTGTACCGGGGGGTTCCTCTTCTATACATGGCACTGCTTCTCAACGTCACTATTCTGATAGTATTGGTCAGAAAGAGCATTGAGCCCAGAGTCAGCGTGCAGGAACTAGAGGCGTCTGCAAAGGCAGTGCTTTGAAACCACCCTCGGCTGACCATTGCGTGCCATAGCATCTGCCATCCCAAACTTTCATATGCAGGATTCCGGGACCGTTCATATCAAGATGCAAGGCATAGACATAGGGCAGACCATTGACATAGTGTTCCGAATCGTGGGTGGTCTCGCCCTCTTCATGTATGCCATGTACCTAATGAGAGAAACCCTAGGGAAGGTTTCCGGCGCGCGCGTCACAAGAATCCTAGAGAAGGTTTCCAGCAACCCTGTGAAGGGGATGGGCGCCGGCACCGTCGCAACCATTCTGACTCAAAGCTCAAGCATTACTGTTCTGACCCTGATTGGGTTCGTAAATGCGGGGATCCTGAGCTTCAGACAGTCTGTAAATATCATGTTGGGTTCTGAGATCGGCACAACCGCTGTCGCCCAGATAGTTGCCTTCGATATCGGCTTGACGTTCTGGCCACTGTTGACAATTGGCTTCATTGTTTCCAAGCTTTCGAAGAAAGAGAGATACAAGCTGATTGGCGATGTCGCTTTCAGTATGGGTATGCTCTTCCTTGCCATGGACTTCATAAAACAGGGTGCAGAGCAGCTCATGAGCCAGGCTGCAGGTCCAGTCTTCGCGGAGATCATGGCCTCATTCGGATCGAATCCCCTCGTGGGAGTCTTCGTCGGAGCAGCCATTGCAGGAATTACGCAGAGCAGTGCTGCCACAGTGGGACTTGTAATTGCCTTAGGAAGGGGTGGTCTCATCGGACTCCCTGCCGCAATCGCGCTCGTGTTGGGAGCAAACATAGGGACCTGCTTTCTTGAGCTGTTCGCCGGGATAGGCGCCACCTCTCCTGCGAAAAGAACTGCCCTTGCGCAGGCCATGATAAACGTCGTGGGTGTCGCCATATTCTTTCCGTTTCTTGGAGTGTTCGCAGATGTCGTCACACTGACTTCCACCGACCTGCCAAGGGAGATAGCAAATGCCCACACTATCTTCAACGTGATAGTCAGTCTGTTGTTCATCCCCTTTGTTGGGCTCCTTGTGAAGTTCTGTGAGTTCGTCATTCACGACAAGCCAGGGGAGGTGATAGGCAGGCGTTTCTTCGATGATGAAATGCTTTACTTCGCCCAGGCTGCACTTTTCGAGGCCGAGCGGGAACTCACAAAGACTGCCGCAATCACCCTCGAGATGCTTCAGACAAGCAGAGTGGCGCTGCTCGAACGAAACGTGGAGCGAGCTCAGCGAGTAATCAAGATGGAGAATGACGTGAACGAGAGCTGTCTGGCGATTGAGAGGTTCATCGGGAGGATTAAGGAGGAACAACTGAACGAAAAGAACTCAATGTGGCGTATGAAGCTCCTTGCCATCAACGTAGACGTTGAGAGGATAGGAGATCTTGCCACTAACATCGCCGAGTTCGCACTTGACAAGGTGAGTAGAGGCATTGTCTTCTCAAATACCGGAATATCTGACTTGGAGAGGATGTTTCATCTCGCCGAGCAAATGTATACGATTGCACTCGAATCATTGAAGACGAGGGACAAGAGTCTGGCGAAAGAGGCTGAGAAGATCGAAGAACAGATTGATGCCATGGAGAGAGAACTCAGAGATGGCCATATAGCACGGATGGAAGCCGGGATCTGTAGCCCTCAAGCCGACACAGTCTTTGTTGAAACCATTAGGAACCTAGAGAGAATTGGGGACCATGCAGACAACATTGCCCTCGACGTCGTCGTTGAGTACTAGAAAGCACCCAGAACCTTTGCACCACAGGTCAGCTCTTGTACGTGATTTCGGTCCCGGGAATCGGTGGGACTTGAGTCCATATGCTCGTGACTCGTACAAGCCCAACCTCGAAGCCGCGTGACCGGCGGTATCCTACAAACTCGCCCTTGAGCTGGTAGGCCTGAGGGTCCAATGTGAAGACGGAAATGGCCACGTGGTCACCTTCGCTGAGGGATCTACGCCTCTCACGGACCAACTTTGTGCGAAACACAACATAGTCATTTCCTGCAGGCTGGAGGCAAAGAGCCGGAAACTGGTCTATCGAACCCTTCCGAGAAACGGCGAGAAACTTGGCACCCATCAGCGCACCCACCTTTGCGGCAACGACAGGATGGATTGCTTTGCCGGGCCGTGCATCTGACGGCCGCCGCGCCGCCAACCGCGTGGTCAGCCACTCGAACGCAATGCCCATCTTAGTCATCGGCATGGCATAGACTTCGTCAACTGCTATGGTCCCGACGCTTCGAAGCAAACCAATCGCAGAATACCGGAAGAGGTCCTTGCTGCTAATCCGGTCGAACTTCGGACCTTTTGTTTCAAAGCCTAGAAAGCGACCCCGCACTTCGAAGGCGCTGAAGTCCTGAGTCATGACTGCAACAGAAACTGGACTCTCCTGTTGACAGAGGAGGTTCTCCTTGGTCTTCCTTATGAGGAAGTCGCCAAAGACGAGAGTTTCATCATCCCACGGATATGTGGTGATAACGGGAGCGATGTTCGGCTCACCTTGAGCATTCAACGTTGCCAGGAATTTGGCAGCCAAGTCCAAATCGAAGGCATCATGCGCTGCATCAGGAAGTTTGGCAGTCATCTTCTATCACAGCCTACATATGGATGTTCTATCGGGTCGGGCGCTGCCGCTTCGCGCGTAACACCCGACCAAGTGATCTTCGGAACTTGTGACTCATTTGCGATTTCGACGAGTTGAGTCATTTGTTGTTCGCTGACCAAGGAGGTTTCAGTACACTCAAAAGGTGTATCGAGGCGCTGCCATTTCGGCAGGCAGAGTCTGTTGAATCCAAGGAGGTCCCACCTCTCTGCAGTAGGGATACTCTCGCGTATGAATGCGGCAATCGCTTCGATGTTCTCCGGACTATCTGTGAATCCGGGTATGATTGGCGTTCGAATCCATACTGAATTGGGCTGAGCACCAAGCCATCTTGCGTTGCGCAGAACGGGTTCTACCGGCACACCGGTGAATCTCTGGTGCTTTTCGGGCTCCACGATTTTCAAGTCATACAATACGAGATCGGATTGGCCCACTAGAGCACGGAATCTGCTCAGTGTCCCATAGCCCGCCGTGTCCAAGGCGGTGTGTAACCCTTCGGCTTTGAAGCGGGTAAGAAGCGCCAGAGCAAAGGAGAACTGGAACAGTGGATCGCCGCCACTCAGCGTCACACCCCCACGTGACTCCTCATAGAATGGGCGGTCACGCAACACTTCTGCACTAACGTCGTCTATGGAACGCCGGGTCCCCAGCACCTCGATGGCTTTAGCCGGGCATACCGGAGCACAGTCCCCACAGCCACTGCAGCGCCGGCGGTCAATAGTCATTCCCTTGGGTGTCAGTGCAAGAGCTTCCTCAGGGCAGGCTGATAGGCAATGCCGCGCCCCGATGCATCTGTTCTGATACCAGACGACCTGTGGTGTCATTGTCCAAGACTCTGGGTTCTGGCACCACTTGCACCGCAATGCGCAACCTTTCAGAAACACTGTGGTCCGAATCCCAGGACCGTCCTCAGTAGAAAACCGCTGGATGTTAAGTACCATGCCCATTCCACTGGGACTCGATGAAGACAAGACATTCACTCTCTATCACAGCTGGTGACTTACTCGATTGATGATTTCGTCCTGTTGTTCCTTACCTAGTGTGGTGAAATAGGCGTTGTACCCGGTGACTCGGACTAGGAGGTTGCGATATTCCTCTGGACGCTCCTGAGCAGCACGAAGAGTCCCAGCACTGACCACATTAGTCTGAATAGCAGTGCCGCCAACCTTGCCATAAGTGCGAAGGAACGCGACAAGCTTGTTGAGGTGTTCCTCATCACGAAGCGAAGATGGACTGAACGTAATGGTGTGAGATGATCCGTTGGGTTGTGCTTCAAGTCCGAGCTTGCCCACACTGATAGCGGCTGCTGTCGGGCCTTGTATGTCTCGTCCTTGAGCAGGACAGACACCATTAGACAGGTATTCGCCGCGCCTTCGACCATCTGGGGTCGCAGCAGTCTTGGGGGCAAAACTGATGAAGTAATTCCAGCTCAAGTAGCCGCCTCTGTATCGTCGGCCGCTGGCTGGAGCAACCTGCTTGAACACGTATTCGCCCCACAACCTAGAGATCTCACGGGCGATCTGATCAGCGTCTGCATCATCATTACCGAACTTGGGACCATGATGAAGCAGTAGCTGGCGGAGTTCCTCGTCGTCCTCGAAGTTCGTCCTGATAGCATGGAGAAGCTTCTCCATAGGCACGCGGCCCTCGTCATATACGAGTTTCTTCACTGCTGCAAGCGAGTCAGCTGCGGTTGAAAGCCCCATCGCTTCGACTGTGATGAAGTTGTATCTGGCTCCCCCTGCTCTGCAATCCTTGCCTGACTCGGCGCAGTTGTCCACAAGCAGTGATAGATAGGGGACCGGCTCGAAATTGACACGCAAGGCATCAGCGAAGTTGTTCGCCTTAATCGCCCTGTCGAGAAGTGCCCGGGTCTGTTCTTTGAAGGCCTCATCGAACTGGCTGAACGTCTTGAAGCTGAGTGGATCTCCAGTCTTCGGACCCAGCTGAAGACCCAGCCGTATGTCCCTGCCATCACTGAGAGCCAGTTCGACCGCCTTGGCGAGGTTTGGATTGACATCTACTGTGCCCGAAACATCATTGCCAATCATTGTGTTCTCCAAGCAGCCCACTGGTGCATAGTCCCAGACTTCGTCAGACGGAACTCCTTGCCAAACCAGTCCCTTCATTGAAGTTTCATCGAAATTCACGAGGAAAGGACTGCCCTGAGACCGGGCAACCATTTGAGCGACGCGGCGAACAAGAGGCTCAGGCGTCTTTGCATGAAGGCGGATATTGGGTTTAGGCTCAAGTAGGTTCATCTCTTCAATGACCTCAAGAATGAGCCAAGTCAGGTCATTGCTGCTGTCCTCGCCGTTGCGGTCAATCCCGCCGATAGTGATCAGCTGGCCGAAGCTGGAATTGATGCCTTGTGAGTTGCCTACTCTGGCCTGAAAATCGTAGGCATAGTTGTGCTTGATCCAGTAACACTCAAGCAGTTCCTTCGCGAACTCGCGAGTAATAGTGTGGTTTTCTAGGTTGTGTTCGTAGTAGGGCAAGAGGTATTGGTCGATGCGTCCGGGGCTTGTTCCAGGTCCAGGATAGCTCTCTGCGGCCATCACCAGCATGTGGCTCATCCAGACGGATTGAACTGCTTCCCAGAAGGTTTCAGCAGGCTCCCAAGGGACCTTCCGGCAGATGCGAACGATCATTTCGAGCTCATGACGACGTTCTGAGTTGTTTTCCTTCTTGGCAAGATGCTCGGCCTCGGCAGCATAACGCTCGGAAAGTATCCGCGGGGCTTCACATGAGAGTATCAGTGCCCTGAGCCATGCTTGATGCTTTGGGTCAGTGATCTTGGCTGACAGTGCCTTCAGGTCTTCTTGGACTCCCCGGAACCCTTTCTGCAGTATCTTCGGGTAGTTTGGAACAAGATGACCGGGAATAGCCCCGTAGTTGAACTCCCCGGTTTCGCATCTGTGTTTCAGCTCTTCATAGAAGCGAGCCTGTCCCTTGTCCCATTCCTTCTGCTCACCCTTGGTGAGAACCTTGCTGAGGGCTGTGTTGAAGTAGCTCCCCACAACAAGCTCTCCCTCGAGGATTGCCACGGGCAAGTGCTTCGTCAACACTGTGTTAAAGAAGTGCGCTCGTCGTTCTGCGATGGAGAGCTTGAACAACTCGTCGCCAAACTCAACTGTTTCTGCAAGTGCCCGCAGGCTGTCTCGAAATCCCCGCATAAAGGGGACTGCTTCGGGGGTCACTCCCCATTCATTGAAACTGTATAATTGGTCCCAAGGTGTTCCTGTCGTATATCCCCGAACTTCATTCGTAAAGTACCGGGATCGCTGGTCGAATGCGAAATACTCGTCCCTGAGCCGCTTGATGCGGGGAGAAAGCTGTTTCGACGGTTGCCAGACTGCGCTAGGGGGTGCATACGTTTGCGCCAAGGTTGTCACTGTCCAAGGTCTGATAGCCTCTTCATTACTGTGAGCCGGAAACAAAAGCCTTGTGGACTGCAAGAAATCGGCATGACAAGGTTCACGTTCAATCGCCGCAGACGAGCGCGCATGAGGAGTCGCCATTGTAAAATCTCTTGCCTACGGAGAAGGCGTTATATCGGTAGTGTCATTCTAGCCATCAGTCGATGACAATGACAGTGACTGTGCGATGGCTTGGCCATTCAGGTTTTCAGATCAGGGCTGGTGGAAAGGTCGTCTATGTAGACTATTACCGGCCCAAGAAACTCATTGAGAAAGTTCCTACTGTTTCTGAGCAAGCGACTCTGATACTCGTGACTCATTCTCATAATGATCATTGCTTTCCGGAAGCGATCTCCTCTGTTCGCACGAGCAAGACGATAGTAGTCGCTCCGGAGGACTGCTGGAAAGATATCGGAGGAACCGTTACGGCGCTTAAGCCAGGTGAGGAAATTGCAGTCCAAGGAATCAAGGTAAGAGCTGTCGAAGCATACAATCTCAAGCGATTCCGTTCTCCGGGTAACCCATACCATCCCAAGGGGTTCGGGGTTGGCTACGTAGTGACTATGGATGGAAAGACTGTATATCATGCAGGAGACACTGATCTCATTCCAGAGATGCAGAAGATTGGACCGGTGGATGTGGCTCTCCTTCCTTGCGGTGACAAGTATACCATGGATAATGTCGAAGCGGCCGATGCGGCCCTGATCATTAGGCCACGGATAGTTGTGCCTATGCACACTTGGGACAAGGGAACTGTCGAATTCGAGAAGAGAGCTGGGTCCGGAACAGGCATCAAGGTAGTAACACTACACGAGGGCGAAGAGATCTCCGTGGAGTGAATAGCTCGTCTATTCTTCCAGCGCACATACGTTTCAGAAGGAGATTATCTCACCGTCGCTTGGCACTGTACACCGCGAATCAGGGAACTGACTTGCGAACCTGCGAGCGAAACGGTTGGGACTACGCCATAGCCAATGCATCACGACCACATAGGGCATCTGCTCGCTGAACTTCTCCAGCTCCGCAATCGCTCTCTTGGGAGATGCCGCCAAAACTCCGCAGATAGGAATTGCAAAGACATCCATTTGAGCCCCAACGAACCCATCGAAGGTCACAGTGTCCCCACAATGTCCAAATGTCAGCCCACTTGTCCGGGCCAGCAGTCCAAGGTCAATGACGCCCTTGAAGAGCCCATGCTGGCAGTTGATGAACTCGAACTTCCAAGGTCCTCGGTTGAAGACTTCACCTGCACTCACCGTGACAACGCGTTCGCCCCACTTTGAGAATTTGGCTGTGACCTGTCTGTTGCCTATCAAGATAGCGTCAGGGTTGTGCTCAAGTATTGCATTCACCCCTCCAACATGATCGATGTGCCTGTGTGTGCAATATACCATGTCACATGGGGTGTTCGCAGCATCCTTGCTTCTTGGGTCAATGACGAGGCTGTAGGAGCCCTTCTGCAACTGGAAGCCTGCATGTCCAAGGTACCTGATTGTGGGTGCCGCAGTCAAGTCGCTCTTACACCAAGCTTCCTGAATTGGCCCGATTCCTATTAAATGGTTTGACAGATGGATGACAGAGGCTGATTCTGTCATCGACACCTCTGTTTGGTCCATCCTGTCACATCGGTGGACTCGACCGCGGAAAACACTCGGCAAACGGCCGGAGGAGTGCTACTGTGCCCTGCGGATAGCCATTAGGTCTTCAAGGAATAGAAGCCCGAACACGAGATCCACAGACACCACAAGGAGCAGCAGTGCAGATGCCTGTCCCACCACGAAGTAGCAGAGGCCAACAATGAAGACCCAGATCTTCTCGAAGATAGCCATCTCAATAACACCATGGTTCTCCTTGGTGCTGCGACTGACGATGTAGAATCCAACCCCAAATGCAAATACTAGACCCATGAAGCTGTCAAACCAGAGCAGCGTAGGAGGGGCCTCCATGCCAGACAAAAGGAAGTAGTCGATGTCAATCCGTGGTAGTAACAGAAAGGTTACTGCCAGAATCCAGTTCCAAAGAGCAGCGATGAGAAACATTACTCTGTGGTGTTTACCTCTGTCCACGTGAATCACTTCCGGCATTGTTCGGAGGCTGGCTCGTATTTAACTTGAATGACTGAGTTGGGTGCTCACATCCCTGGAACCTGGGCTAAAGAGGCAACCATGCTTATCTGTATCACAAGTGCGTCATGTAACCATGTACTATGGCGAGAAGGTCCGGCTAAGGGCCATGGAGATGAGTGATCTGGATGAAATCATGAAACACTGGAACACTTACGAAACACGCAGATTTCTCTACTCAGCCATCCCTCATTCGGAGGAGAATGAGCGAAAGTGGCTTGAGGAGGTCACAACGTCTACACCATGGAAGAGCGGCAGTATGGTTCTGGCCATTGAGGACAAGAAGAGCGGCCAGTTCCTCGGTAGTGTCAGCTTGGACAACATATCGACACAACATAGACGAGCGGAGTTTGGGATTGCTATTCATGATCCCAAGAATCACGGGAAGGGATATGGGACTGACGCTACAAAGGTCATGCTTTGGGTTGGATTCCATGTACTTGGCCTGAACTCCATCTTTCTGAACACCCTAGTTTCCAATGCACGTGCAATCCGCTGTTATGAGAAGGCAGGATTCCAAAGAACAGGCATATTCAGGAGAGCACTGTTTACTGAGGGACAGTTTCAGGACTTGCTAATAATGGATGTCATTGCAGATGAGTTTGCAAAGCAGCACCCGGGAAGCACTCAGATTGGAAGTCCAAACGAAGAACATCAACAGTGAGAGCTCGTTTCACACGATGACGTCGATTCTGTTCACGTTTGGTTCTATGCAACTTGCATTATGTCGCCATGTGATTGCGGTGAATAGGGACATGAAACGTCCGGTCCCAGCCAGTCCCCGGTTGCGACATATGCCGTGTATCTGCAACCGCCACACAAGCCCTTGTACGTGCATGACCCACAAGAACCCTTCAGTGCTCGTCGATTCCTGATGTAGTTCAGGACTTTGCTGTGCGTCCATATTTCACTCAAGCTCTCATCAAGTAGACTACCGAGCCTTATTGGCGCTGGAACGCACGGAAGCAGATCTCCCGAAGCGGTCAGCCCGGCGTATGTCAATGATGCTGAACACCCACTGAAGCCCTCTGCAAGCCTTGTCACAATGCTCGCGACTTGAAGTCCAAACTTACCCTTGAACATGCTTTCGTGCCCTGACAACGCTTCGCTCACCGTGAATACTCTGCCTCCAGAACGCTCATAGCCGAGGCGTGAATAGTATGTCATACCACGGGCGTAGCACTGCATCCCGGATCCACACAGTGCACTCTTGTAGAACTTGGCGTACAGTGTTTTCAGGGCTTCGACTTTCTGCTTGGCTGTCACATCAAGGCGGCATGCATCTACTCCCCTTCCTGCAGGTATGAGCCTGTTTAGATAGAACCTCGTGGCCCCAAGTTTCTCAGCCAAGTCCATGGTGTCCTGTAGTTCCTCGAGGTTTCCCGAGTGTAGAGTCATGGTTGTGGCGATTTCATCAAAGCCTACAGCTGCACAGTTTCGTATCCCTCTGACCGTTGCCTCGAAACTTCCGGCTCTGTTTCTCAGGAAGTCATGTGTCTCGGGTTTGGCTCCATCCAGTCCTATTTCCACACGTCTTATCCCCGCTTGCTTCAGTCTTCGCGCAGTTTGTTCAGTCATGAGAGTACCATTCGATGCGATTGTACACAGCATGCCACTGTCGTCGGCTCTCTTTATGAGGTCGCAGAGGTCATTGCGGACAAGGGGTTCGCCTCCAGAGAAGGTCAGTGTCACAACCCCCGCCTCGCTCATGTTGTCAATTACCTTGAACGCATCAGATGTCGTGAGCTCCGGGTCGGAAGAGGCGGGCGATGAGTCTTGATGGCAATGGATGCAGTTCAGATTACACCTGTTGGTGACGTTCCATACAATGGTTATTGGTGCACCAGTCGGTTGGGGATATCTTGTTCCGAAGCTCGCAATCCCCTTCACGACACTGAGCATGCATTTGCGAATAGTTGAATCGCTCAGTAGCGACCTTGTCGCAGCTTTTGTCATGCCTAGCCTGAAGAACAGCAGACGAATCAGGGGCATCATGGGTTTCGACGTCAATGAGCAGCTCTTACAGGAGAGGCGTCGACCTTCCGAGTATGTTTCGAAAGCCGAGAGCAGTTTCTCTTGCCCACACCCCTCACACCTACTAACGAGACGCCGGGCGAGAGCTCTCCAGAGAGGAGAAAGCATTAGGGCCACATGGCGGGTATCTAGCATTGTTTGTATCACTTGATTAGTAATGGATCTGTCATTTCGGATTCCTAGTGTCATAGTCAGAAGAGAGTCAGCTCTTCGTCATCTTTGGCTAAGGACCGGACTAGTACGACTGCAGGAACCCTGCTATTAATGTGTGCCCATTCGATGAGGAAACACATCACTGCAAACCAAGCGGCAGAGTCATGCATACGTTCAAGGAAAAGAAAGATGAACCTGCAACTCGATGGACCAGTCAAATGATTCGGAGAGCGACCTACGCTCCCAGCGTGATTGCTCAGGTTAAAGAGGGTTCGATGCGAACAAGGATTCATCGTCTAGAGGAGGCCACAGGTGGTGGAAATCACCCATGGCGGGTCGGGCAAGGTTGCAGTCGTGGTCATAGTGGTTCTCGTAGTGGCGGCCGCTGCGACTGTGTACACGTTCTCGAATCTTCTGAATCCCACGAGTGATGACGGGACGGATACTCCGATAGTGGACCGAGATGAACCGATTCACATAACGAATGACGTCGATTTCGCAGTGCAGGCAGAAATGAAAGGGTGGCCTGGAAACGGAACTCAATCGGATCCCTATGTGATTGCGAACCTGAGCATCGTCTCGTCCAGCAACTGTATCGATATCCAGTCTGTCGAAGCATTTTTCATCATCAGGAACTGTGCACTCCGAACTACAGATATGAATGGGCGCGCCTTGTATATCTCCGAAGCCCACGAAGTAATAGTCAGCGGATGCCGGGCTGAAGGTGGTCTATCCGGTATTGAGCTCTTCCAGTGTGATAGGTGTTCCGTTCAATACTGCAGGGTGAAGCATACTGGCTTTGGAATCAATGCCAGCATCTCACCAGAAACACGAATTACGGGCAATACTGTCGGCAACTGCACATTTGGAATCACTCTCTGCGGCAGCAATCTCACGGACATCCACAACAACACCGTGTACGATAGCTACATCGGAGTCATGGCACAGTTTTCCCACGGGTGCCACTTGGACAACAACAGTGTCACGGAGAGCACCAGCGGCATCGAGCTACAGGTCGGTTGTGTCAACTGGACTGTAACGAGAAACGAGGTGCTGTACAATTCAGGAATTGGACTGAAAGTATACGCGGATGCCAGCTGGACTATCGTGTTTGACAACAACCTAGGCTGGAATAATGTGAGTAATGCGTGGGATGACGGTGCGAATGACAGCTGGGACGATGGGGTCAGTCGGGGCAACTCTTGGAGTGATTACTCTGGAAGCGGCCTGTACATGATACCGGGCTCGGCGAATAGTGCCGACCACCATCCAAGTGCTCTGGTCTAGCTTCTGATAGTGGACAGGCGTCCATTCTTTCTGTTGAGATGTTAGGATGTGGCAAAAGCAGGGGCCTAGCCACACCTATGGATAGGCAGTTCCCCCAACCAGGGTCGCCAATCATCTCACTCCCAGGAATCATCCTTCGATATGCTTGCCCGGTCCAAGTGTTGCAGCCTCTCTCTCAGAGATATCCATCCTGGCCCTGTTTCGTATCGTGCATCTAAGAGGACTCTGATAGATTTAATGTGGCCCGGATATTCTCTTGCTAGATTCAGATCCAGTCTGAACAGGACCATCCTGCGCCAGTAGTGAACAGCAAGGCCTGCAACACCAATGCATAACAACAACAGAAAGAAGGCTGCCAAGCCACTAAATTCGTCTTGGACCGTATGGCTTCCAGTTACTATCTGAACAGACATAACTGCAAAGAAGAGGGCCAGAGCGGGCATCGAGAGCAAGATTCCATATATGCCCTCCTTTGCCTTTGTTCTGCTTGCAGCCATCTCATAGGCTACGTATGGCCCAAGCATGTCTGCATGAGGGAAAAGCCTGACGATGGCTTCGGGAATCTGGCACAAAGCATCATCGCGGCAATATGCCCTCAATCCGAAGACAAGAAGGGATCCTCTGTCAGATCCATGAGTGACGAATCGAACCTGATACGCCCTCTTGTTCTCCCGCGCTAGCATCTCCTCGACTCCTGTAGCAAGCGAGTTTCGAAGGAAGGGCAAGCCCCCTTCTTCCTTTCCCGGCTTGAGGCCCTCGACATACTCCGTTCTGTCCTCAGACGTAAGCGGGAATCCAAACACATTGAGTAATGACGCACCCCTAGTCTTTCCGTATAAGCGGTAAACTTCCGCGTTTCGGTCCTTTGTCTTGCGATCTCGCACCATAGCAAAGTGGATGAGAGCCGCTATCACAACTGTCAATACACCCGGGAAGACGAGCAATGGAGGATCATGGAAGAGCACACTACCTCGAATCGAAATCGCGAAGTATGCGAATGCCCCGACACTGGAGTAGACGGATGCATTGAGAAGGAGCTGCAGGCGATCTGAATGCGATAGGCCAGCTATCTTGTAGGCTAGGAGTGCTTCCCCATTTTCTTCATTCCCAAGTATGTCCTTCACGGTTGTGTCTGATAGAAGGATTACAGCGAAAGGAGTGTTGCGAGAACTCATCAATAGCGGCCGGTCCGATCTTCTTTCCCAGACCTGAACGTCGCCTGCATGCCCGATCCTGTTCTTTGCTCGTGCAACGATTTCAATGAGCCTGAGGTTCTCAGTAGTGTGTCTGTACCTTTGAACGAGCAGCCACAGGCAGGCTACGTAGAATGCGACACCCGCGAAGGGAGTCAGTATGAGCCAGGGCAGCGTCAACGATATCACATCGAAGCGAGTGGTCCAGATAATGCCCCACAGCCCCCCAAATGCAGCGGTTACGTAAGGAGAGCTCACTGCAAACAATGGTGCTGACTCCTCGACAAGATAGGAATAACCGTGAATGAGAGGACTCATCTCCGAAACCACTCCAACAGGTTCTATGGGTGACAGAGGCACTTAAACGTGTGGCGAGCCGACATATCTGTGTCCTTTGAATCAGGGGATATGATGTCAACCGTTCATTGTAAGTTGGACAAAGTTGGACGCAGGAGTCTTTGTCCTCCCAGAAACGGCACTGGGGTCGTACTCCTTGGGGCTGGAATGTGTCGAGTCAGCTTCAAAGAAACGTCTGATTCGAGCTATTTAGGCCCCTACTCGAAAATGTCTAGGATTGTCCAACTTCTACGCAGCTGTTGCATACCCTCCCACGTGCAAAACCCAGCAAGTCACGGATTCTCGTCGTGATTTGGCGGAACAGATGCTGTGAAATGAGGCTGCGCATGTGAGTCCGGACCAGAGGACTGGGGCTTCTTCTCCGGTAGGCTGATCATAGCTACACCCAACACCACCAAGAAAAGTCCAAGAATGAAGGTTATGTAGACTTGCTCGCTTAGGACCAGAACTGAAAACACCGTTCCAAAGACGGGGACCAGATTCAGGAAGATGCCTGCCCGGGTCGCGCCCAGACTCTTGATGCCACTGTAGTATATCACGAACCCCACAAACGTGGACCCTGCTCCAAGGTAGAAAGCACAGAACCACACTGTGGAATCGAGCGCAGTTATCGTGCTGAAGGACCCCTCTAGGAAGGAGGAGATTCCGAAGAGTGTGGCTCCAACAACAACTGCTCCGGTGGTGAGTTTGAACGGGCTGGTGAATCTGACTCCATATTTGACAAGAGAAGAGTAGAAACCCCACAGGAAGGCCCCTGCCAAGAGAACTAAGTCACCCACGAAGTACTCAGGTCTGAAGTCGACAAGTGCCTGAATGCCGACCACAAATAGCACGCCGAGAAAGCTCACCGGAAATCCTAGGTATTTCCATTTGTTGCTGAAACGCTCGCCATGCATGAGAATGGCAAACAACGCTATACTGGTTGGGCAGAAGCCGTCGATTATAGACCCTTGCACCGCGGTTGCCAGAGCCACTCCAACAAACTCCAATGTCGCATAGACAAAGATTCCGAGTGTTCCAATTACGAGAATCAGCTTGGTGAGAGACCAATTGACCGGTTTCTGAGGGAGATCGCGCTTGGCTAGCAGCAATGCACCCAGCAGCATACCTCCGATGGCAAACCGCAGAAAACCTGCTGTGAAGGGGGTCACAACCGAAACCAAGATCTTCTTCGCAACCCAGCCTCCACCCCAGATGGCCATTGTGATCGTCAGGAGCGCATAGTAGACTGCAGGTCTTGCCACAGCTGGGGTTTACCTCGGCTTCCAAGGGGCAATGTGTAGCAATAAAAACCGACCTCTAGCTGCTTCACTAAGCAGCGCAAGTATACTTTCCGCTCGAGAACACGGCTTTCAAGAAAGAAAAGAAGGTTTGAAGGAGGGCCTTGCAGCCCATCCTTCTTAAACGATCCCGCTCAGATGCAGCGGTGGATGACCTCTGGGCCTGCTTCCTCGAACTCTTTCTTCGACACCCACATCTTCTGGAATGTCTTGAGTGATGCGAGGATGCTGCCGCCTATCCACACTGAGTATTGTCGCTCGGGTGGTGCGATGATCCGCACTTCGATGTTCTCCGGGACCAGCTCGGTGATCTCCTTGTGGAGTCGCTCCTTCAGTCCTGGGAACATTGTGGAACCACCGGACAGTACTATGTTTGCGTACAGGTCACGTCGCAGGTCCACATCACAGGCCTTGATTGACTCGACGATGTGGTCGTCGAGTGGGGAGGTGTCAAGACCGATTGCGCTTGGGTTGAAGAACAGCTCTGGTGCCTGGAACCTCTCAGCGCCAACAGTGATTACTTCACCGTCAGGCAGCATGTAGGGCTTGTCGACACCGGCCTTGTCAGCCACTGTCCTCTCGCGCTCGGGATCGAGTGCGACGTAGCAGAGTTTCTCCTTGATGTCCCTCACGATTTCTTTCTCAGCACCGCTCACAAAGGAGTAGCCCCTTTGCCTGAGCAGCCTGCGTAGGTACTCAGTGATGTCACGACCAGCCAAGTCAATTCTCCTGATGGCGTGTGTGATAGCGAAGCCCTCGTAAATAGGGACTATGTGTGTCACACCATCGCCTGAGTCAATGACGAGACCGGTTGTCCTACCGGATGCGTACAGTGACAGAACTGCCTGAGTCGCAACATAGACTGCTGGGACTCCGAAGTTCTCGAACATCACTGATGCCATTCGTTCCCTGTTCTCACGAGGGTTGAACGGAGCCTCTGTGAGGAGCACCGGGTTCTCGCTTGGGTCCACCTTCAGGTCGTTGTAGAACGTGTACGACCAGATCTTCTCAATGGCGTCCCAGTCATCAATCACACCGTGCGTGATTGGATATACAAGACGCAGGACACCTCGCAGGTTGATGGCCTCTTCCCCGATGTAATAGTCACGGGTGTAGTGATCGACATCTGTCATGATTGACTCATAACGTGGATAGCCGATCAACGTAGGCCAGACACTTCGCGGTTGGTCCTCGCCAGCATACCCATTCTTGCTCAAGCCAGTACCGTTGTCGATGACGACTGGCTTGGTTCCAGCGAACTCGTCTTCAGCCATTTTGTACTCGGTCCTCATTTTCTTGCTTGTTGTTGTGTCAGAGTCTTTGGCATGGTGTCCTCAACCCTGTTCAAGCAGTAAGTCCCTGAGCCGCGTATTTAAGCCTTCACGGTATAAGGCACGAAAAATCGTCATTTCAGACAAAGAACTACATTACCTATGTATATCGTATATGCGCACTGCTCTCGTCGATAAGGGCGCGTGAACTTGTCCCTCTGGGAGGACCTATAGGAGGTCGTGATGGGGCGCCATTGTCAATGCTGTGAGTAATGGGCTGGATGATATTCCCTCTGTATGCTCTCCTGTTGGACGGAACCTTCTCCAGACAAACATACATACCATATATATGTCGTCAACGAAACAGTCTGACTTGAACACACATGATGTTCTCCAACACGATCGACACCATCGTCAGGAGGGAGGTCGAGAGCGTCGTGGCTCGCAAGGTCATACTCGACCAGCTGGAAGGCGGACCAAAGACAGGTGCCGAGCTGAGAGAGAGCATCAGGAAGAATATGGTTGCTGAAGCAGTCCAGTCGGGTGTGAGAAACGTCAAGCCCGAAGACTACAAGGTCACAGACCCCAAACTCTACTTCAACACAAAGCAGCTTGAAGACCTCGGGATAATTGTGAGCAGGAAGGAATCCCAACAACGCATATTCGAACTACACCCGAGGGCAATCCAGTCCGTTAGAAGGGCACTCAATGTTTCCAGACCAAAGACCCTCTTCACGTCTATTGCACACCCTGAGGAGGCCCGTCCTCTTGTCATGTGGCTCACCAAGGAGGCAACTTTCAACTTCGCATTTCTTCGCATGGTAGTCGAACAAGAACGCTTCGCAAGGGGGGTTTCCAAGAACATCGACAGGTATGTCCCGGAAGGGATTGAGAAGAAGTGGCAGACTACTTGGCACGAACTGCCTGTAAAGGTTGTGGGCTACGACGAGGGGCGCATACGAGGAGACCTCATGGCAACCTACTCGCATATTGAGAAGATCATTCTCGAAATACTGCCACAGACCGAGCCAGTCGTGAACCTGTCTACTGGACCACCGTTGATACTCATGGCTCTAAGCCTCCTAGCGATGCAGTACTCCCTCACATC
>Ga0153915_10002333_pt1 | contig 17356 bp, 14 predicted proteins | sample Opewatmetagenome_2_FD_107003 | JGI IMG/M metagenome (GOLD analysis project Ga0153915, IMG submission 107003) | Freshwater wetland microbial communities from Ohio, USA - Open water 3 Core 3 Depth 3 metaG | ecosystem: Environmental > Aquatic > Freshwater > Wetlands | place: USA: Ohio, Lake Erie...
GATGAGCTGGTTATATTGCAACATGTTGATCTTCATGTTCATAAAGGCGAATTTGTTTACATCATCGGGAAGGTGGGTTCTGGTAAAAGCAGTCTGTTGAAAACCTTTTACCACGAAGTGCCGGTTACAAGCGGGGAAGCTCGTATTTTCGACTATAACCTGAATAGGATCAAACGCGGACAGGTACCCTACCTGCGTCGTAGGCTGGGAATTGTATTTCAGGATTTCCAACTGCTGATTGACCGCAGCGTGGAAAATAACCTGTCGTTTGTATTGAGATCGACCGGCTGGAAGGACAAACTCCGGATCAATGAACGCATACAGGAAGTACTCGAACAAGTAGGCATGCCAAATAAAGGCTACAAGATGCCCCATGAGTTGTCGGGTGGTGAACAACAGCGTGTTGTTATGGCCAGGGCACTCCTCAATTCACCTGATATTATACTGGCAGACGAACCTACGGGAAATCTGGATACGGACACCGGCAGCGAGATCGTGGGTTTGCTGCACCGGATCCGTGAGGCAGGTACCACTGTTTTGATGAGCACGCACAATATGAATTTTGTGCAGTCATTCCCGGGTAGAGTCCTGAAGTGTGAGAACAACCGGTTGATTGAATAAAAAAGTGTAAATTTGTACCGTAAACAAAAAAATATTATCAGATGAAAGTCCTGAAGTTTGGCGGCACCTCTGTCGGGTCAGCCCAGCGTATGAAAGAAGTATCTAACCTCATTCTGGATGGTCAGAAAAAAATTGTTGTTCTTTCGGCGATGTCCGGTACTACCAATACCCTGGTGGAAATCTCGGATTATTTATATAAACGTAATACTGATGCAGCCAACGAAACGATCAACAAGCTGGCACAGAAGTATGCCGACGTTGTAGACGAACTTTATGAGAAAGAACAGACAAGGACAGAGGTCACCGCTTTTTTGCAGGAGCGTTTCAATCATATACGCAGTCATACCAAGAACCTGTTTACGTTGTTTGAGGAAAAAGTCATTCTGGCTCAGGGTGAAATCCTCTCAACGAACATGTTTACACATTACCTGCTTGAAAAAGGTATCAGCGTTGTCTTGTTGCCAGCCCTTGAATTCATGCGCGTGGACAAAAACAACGAACCGGATACAGACTATATCCGTGAAAATCTGGCTAAACAGCTGGCCCAACACCCTGATACAGACCTGTTTATCACGCAAGGTTTTATTTGCCTGAATGCCTATGGTGAAGTGGACAACCTGCAACGTGGTGGCAGTGATTATTCCGCATCGCTGATCGGTGCAGCCGTGAAGGCTGAGGAAATCCAGATATGGACCGATATTGACGGCATGCACAACAATGATCCGCGAATTGTCAGGAAGACAAGTCCGGTTTCGCATCTTCATTTTGAAGAAGCGGCCGAGCTAGCCTATTTCGGAGCTAAGATTCTTCATCCGACCTGTATCCTGCCGGCCAAGCTGGCCAATATTCCGGTACGCTTACTGAATACCATGCAGCCTGAAGCTTTTGGCACCATGATTTCCAACAAAACAGAAAAAGGAAAGATAAAGGCTGTTGCAGCCAAGGACAACATTACCGCCATCAAGATCAAATCAGGACGCATGTTGCTGGCCTACGGCTTCCTTCGTAAGGTTTTTGAAATCTTCGAAAGCTATCAGACACCGATTGATATGGTTTGTACCTCAGAAGTAGGTGTTTCGTTATCTATTGACAACAATAAACATTTGCAGGACATCATTGACGAACTAAAGAAATTCGGTACGGTGACTGTTGATACTGAAATGGTGATTATTTGTGTAGTAGGTGACCTGGAATGGGAAAATATTGGTTTTGAATCAGCTGTAGTTTCAGCCCTGAAGGATATTCCGGTGCGTATGATTTCCTATGGAGGTAGTAACTTCAACATTTCCATACTGGTGAAATCGACCGATAAAGTAAGAGCCATGCAGGCTTTAAGCGACCATCTTTTCAATAATTAATACGTTTTTTATAGCTGATGAATGTCAAGGGCCGTTTTCCGTTACATGCTTTCTCATCCATTGAGACACCTTTTTATTATTACGATACAACCCTTTTACGACAGACCCTTGAGACGATTTCCCAGGTGGCTGCCAATAATAAGATACAGGTGCATTATGCTCTGAAAGCCAATGCCAATCATCGGATATTAAGCATTATCCGAGGGTATGGATTCGGTGCTGACTGTGTCAGCGGTGGTGAGGTCAGGGCAGCCATTGAAGCTGGTTTCCCGGCTTCAAAAATTGTCTTTGCCGGTGTTGGAAAGGCTGACTGGGAAATTAACCTGGGGCTTGATTACACCATCTTTTGTTTTAACGTTGAGTCCATTCCCGAACTGGAAGTCATCAATGAACTGGCTGCTGCGAAAGGTAAGGTAGCTCAGATTGCTCTACGTATCAATCCCAATATTGAAGCCGATACCCATCATTATATTACTACCGGTAAGGAAGAAAATAAATTCGGTATAGCCTTATGTGATGTTGAAAAAGTCATTGACGTAGCTAAAACCTGTTCGAACATCAACCTGATCGGACTGCACTTTCATATTGGTTCCCAGATACTTGAAATGAATAATTTTGCTGGATTGTGTAACCGTCTGAACGAATTGCAGGATCAACTGGAAAATCGCCATATTCAACTGAAACACATCAATGTCGGCGGAGGACTTGGTATCGATTATCAGTATCCGAACCAGCAACCCGTTCCTGATTTTGAAACATACCTGAATACGTTCCGGAAGATGATAAAACTACGTGAAGGACAAGTACTTCATGTGGAACCCGGCCGTTCTGTAGTAGGACAATGCGGTAGCCTTATTACAAAAGTCCTGTATGTAAAGGAGGGTGTTAAAAAGACATTCGCGATAGTCGATGCCGGCTTTACTGATTTGATCCGACCGGCATTGTATCAGGCCTATCATAAAATGGAAAACTGCTCTTCTGATGGACCGGTTGAAAAATACGATGTTGTTGGTCCAATCTGTGAATCCAGTGATGTGTTTGGTAAAGATGTTCCGTTGAATACAGCTCACAGGGGCGATTTTCTTGCTATCCGTTCCGCCGGTGCCTATGGAGAAGTCATGGCTTCACAGTACAATAAGCGACGGCTACCGCAGGCCATCTTTTCAGAAGATATTCTTTAAATACAGACTGTATGAGTGACATACTGGAGTTGTTTCAATACAATCCATGGATTACGATTCCGGTGGCGGTCCTGGCATTTGCCGGATTAATTCAGCTTTGGTTTTATTTGTATTTTTATACCGGCATCAATAGAGAATCCAGACGGTGTCGAAAAGGATTGGCCAATCTGACGGAAGAGAAGCCACCGGTCAGTGTCATAATTTGTGCCCGCGATCAGGCCGATGTGCTGTTTACGAACCTTCCGGCTTTCTTCGATCAGAATTATCCTGAATTTCAGATTATTGTTGTGAATGACGCTTCTTCTGACGATACGGAACATATTCTGCAACAATACGAAGATCATGAGAACTTTTACCATACGTTCGTTCCAAAAGGTGTCCGAAGCATCAGTGCCCGGAAAATGGCGATGACAATCGGCATCAAGGCTGCCAGGTATGACTACGTATTGTTCACAGATGCTTCTGCTATTCCGCGTGGAACCAACTGGATTGCATCCATGATGCGTCATTTTGACACTGGAGGGGCCGTAGTGTTTGGTTATACTTCTTATAAAGAGAAAAAAGGAATAAGCAAACGCTTCGTGGCGTACGATAACCTGTTCTCTGCTATTCAGTTCATGGGCTTTGCCCTTAGAGGGAAACCGTTCAAAGCCTGTTCTGCCAATATGGCCTTTCGTAAAGAGCTGTTTTTTAAAAACAAAGGTTTTTCATCCCATTTGTTTTTACAGTCAGGAGATGACGATTTGCTGATCAGTGAAATGGCAGACAAGTACAATTCCAGAATTGATTTTGACCCTGACAGTCAACTGATTATTGATAAAGACGATGTCAGCTATCAATGGAAAGAGCAAACCATCAGTCATTTCTCAACATCCAACCGATATAAACTTTCAGTCAGATTATTATTGTTTCTCGAAAGTTTTACCAGGAGCCTTTTTTATGCCGTCATCCTGTATTTGCTGATAGTCTGTCTCTTGGAAGCCAGTTATTCCTGGTTGCTGTTGACCGCCGTTTTATTCCTGATACGCTACATTGTTCAGCTTCTGGTTATTAACAAAAGTGCTGTGCAGCTATCGGAGCCTCAGTTTTATATTTCACTGCCAATAGTCGATTTCATATTACCTCTGATAAAGTTGCTGATTCGCTTGTTCAATCGTTCAAGACGCAACCATATCTATACCTGGGAAGTTCTTCGGTAACTCTTATTGTTGTTGGGAGAACAATTTTTTTCGTTGATTAAGTATGACGGCCAGTGCTACGAGAGCAGCCAAGCCGTCACCGATTGGAATAGCTACCCAGACACCGGTCATTCCCAGAAACAGGGGAATGATAAAGATTCCTGGCAATAAAAAGATCAGTTGTCTGGATAAACTGAGAAAAATAGCCAGTTTTGCTTTGCCAATGGATTGAAAAAAGTTGGAGGTCACCACCTGAAAACCAACAAAGGGGAAAACACACAAGACAATGCGCATGGCCTTGACAGTAATCGTCCGCATGGTTTCATCGCTGGTGAAGATGGACACGATGGTTTCGGGCATGATCATAGCCATCAGGAATCCAAACGATGTAATACAAGTAGCTACTATGACAGAGAGTTTATACACGTGGAGTACCCTGTCGTTTTTTCTGGCACCAAAATTAAATCCGGCAATGGGTTGCATACCCATATTTAATCCGATAACAATCATGAGGAACAGCATGGCAACACTGCCTACAATGCCATAGGCACCGATAGCCAGGTCTCCCTGGTTACCACCATAACTGATAAGGCTTTTGTTGATGACTACCGCTATCAGGCTGGCACAAAGGTTCATCAGGAAAGGGGACATGCCGATGGATAATATATCTCCTACGATGCGTTTTTTCAGTTTGAAGTAGCCTTTTTGAAAATGAATATAGCTACTTGTATTAATAAAATGCATGATTACCCAGATGAAACCGGAAACCTGTGCTATAGCTGTTGCAATGGCCGCACCGCGGATGCCCCAGTGAAATACAAAAATGAAGATGGGGGCCAGGCATAGATTGACAATAACGGTAAGGAGGGAAGACCACATGGCTTTTTTAGGGTATCCGGAAGCCCGCATGACATTGTTCAATCCGATAAAATTATGGTTGAACAAGTTGGCAATGAAGATGATCTGAATAAAATCCTTTGCATAGGGCAGGGTAGATTCACTGGCCCCAAAAGCATACAGGATGGGCTCGACAAAAATCAATCCCATTATGGTAATGACCAGTCCGATAATAAAATTAAGAATCAGCGTGTTGCCTAATATATGCGTCGCATCGGTTTTGCGTTGTTGTCCCAACCGGATGGAAACCATGGCTGAAGCACCTGAGCCAATCATGGCTCCAAAAGCCACGGTCAGGCTCATGATGGGTAATGTCAATGCCAAACCGGAAATAGCCAGCGGACCAACGCCATTTCCGATAAAAGCCCTGTCGATAACATTATACAGGGAAGATGCCGTCATTCCGATAATGGCTGGCAGGGAATATTCCCAAAGCAGCCTGCCCACAGGCTCTATGCCAAGCCGGCTGGCGTGGTCGTTGTCCTGCAGAGAAATTGGGTTGTCAGCTTGGCCGGTCATCGGAAATAGTCCTGAATTTTTACCAGCCAAAGATAACGATAGTATGTGATTATTCGGGCAATTTCAACGAAGTCCGAGTGTAAATTTAATCCAACATTTCTTTTCTTCGTTCGAGGTGTCAGTCATGCCACCCATAGGTCCTCCACCCATGCCACCCGATCCTCCCATGCTGCCGCCCGGTCCTCCGCCCATGCCTCCACCCATAGGTCCTCCACCCATGCCGCCCATTTGTCTCATACCGGTTGAAGAGCTGGAAGTTGATGTGTCCGACTTTTTAATAATAAAACCAAGACTGAATACTGCATTGGCGTCATCGGCTTCCAATTGTTCTTTGTAGAAGGTATTGAATGGAATAGCCAGTTCATAAACCATACAGGCTGATTCATCCAGGGAAATAGCGGTTCTGACCGGGCAACCCCTGGCCGGTTGTTGGCCGTTTTCAATGAGAAATCCAGTAAGGATCAGATCTTTTTGAATGACAAACCGGGTTGGTCGTGTTTCTCCCTGATTGGCAACATTGCCTTTTTGACCGTCAGGTCCACCAGGAAAACCATCAAAACCAGGACCTCCGGCCATCTCTCCACCATCGCGTTGTTGAGATGATTGGCCTTGTTGTCCTTGAGCCGTCTTATCTCCATCTTTTTTTTCAGTAGTCATAGGTAAGGGATACGATATACCCGTCGTTTTTTTCTTTTTTCCTTCTGTATTGATCCAGATTTCAAGACCATTCGATACAAGTTGTTGCTGAATCGAAGCGTCCGTAACACGAATAATCAGATAGAGGTTTTTGTCGTCATTTGCCACGTCATAGCTGAAACTTGTTTTTTTGTCAAAACGTGGCAGGGGAGATGCCCATTCCTTGTTATAGCCATCAATGGAGGCATCATATTTCACTTTGATGGGCTGGATGGCAGCCAGAGTTACAAAAGAGACTGCAAGAAATGCAAAGGTTAATGAAAAACGCATACGATTATTTTAATAAAGATTTAATGGATTCTATATATGATTTACCAATAGGCAATTCTTTTTCGCCCAACAGTACCATTTGGTTGTATATCCGCTGAATTTTACGGATAGAAACGATATAAGAACGATGTATCCGGATAAATTCCTGTTCGGGTAGTTTTTCCAGAATACTTTTAAGGCTCATCAGGGTATAGATGCTTTTTCCGGAATCCAAATGAATGCGGATATAATCGTCAAACCCTTCGATGTACAGTATTTCCTTTGTAGGAATGCGAACATTCTGATAGTCGGATTTCACGAAAATGGCTTGATCTTCGGCGGTTGTCGTGCCTGAATCGTGCATATCCTTATATTCCCTGGCTTTTTTTACCGATTCCAGAAAGCGGCTGAATTCAAACGGCTTCAGCAGGTAATCGATGGCATCCACGTTAAATCCTTCAACAGCATATTTACCATAGGCTGTTGTGAAAATAATCATGGGTTGACGCCGGTTCAGAGAACGAGCCAATTGGATGCCGGAGATATCAGGCATCTGAATATCAAGGAAGATAAGATCCACCGGAGTTCGTTGCAGGTAACCCCAGGCTGAAATGGCATCTGTAAATGTTTCTTTCAATTCGAGGCCGGGTACTTGAGAAATGTACGATTCCATTAGTTCGAGAGCGAGGGGCTCATCATCGACAGCAATACAGGTCATCATGACAGATTGATTTCTAAGTGAATACTATATTTTTCTTCTGTATTTGTAATTTTCAGTAGGTATTTTCCTCCGTATAACAGGTCAAGTCGCCGTCTGACATTCTCGATGCCTACACCGGAAGATTCTTCCTCATGATCAAATCCGCCTGTATGAACAGCGTTTTCGATGGTAAAAGTAAGCCACGACTTATCGAAACGAAAGCTGATGTTGATTTCTGACGTGGCTCTGTTGCTGACTCCGTATTTGAAAGCATTGTCAATAAATGGGATAAGTAACCTGGCTGCAATGCGCAATCGTTCAAATGAACCTTTTACCTCGTAGTTAACAGTTGTTTTGTCCGTCAACCGCATTCGCTGCAGTTCGATATAATCCCGGATAAACTTTTCCTCTTGTTCAAACGGGACATAATCCACGCCTGTATCATCCGTGATTTGCCTCATCAGGTTGGATAATTTCATGACGGCTAGCGGTGCATCATTCGATTTTTTTAACGTCAGCGCGTAGATATTATTAAGGGTATTAAACAAGAAATGGGGATTGATCTGAGCTTTGAGGAAGGATAATTCAGATTGCAAAGCACTGGCATGTACTCTTTCAGCATGTTGTTTGGATTCCTGAAGCTGAACAATCAGGAAGTAGACCATGCTTATTGACCAGATCATGACAAAGGTATAGATAAAGGAAAATTGCCTGAATTCAAAGGCACGATCCGGATTTTCAGGAGGCGTGCCGAAAGGCATCGGCCCTCTGCTGATCATGTCAATCTCTTTTGCCAGGTAATGAATCAAAAAGCTTCCGATGACAAACAAACAGGTAAAGAATATATACAGACCCCATTTCTTTTTATTGAACAACACGGGCATCAGTATCCATAAATTGACATAGAAAGCGATGATTAAAAATATGTTGTTGATGAGCATTGGAAGTGGCATAAGCAACGGTACACCACCGATTTCGGGTTCCATACCCATCTTTGGCCTGAATAACATAGGCAATGAAAAGAATACCATCCATAAAAACAGATGCAGGAAAACTTTCAATAACAGTTTACCTGTATTTCCATTGACAGAGTGTATGACCTTTGATTGGTTCATGATGTCAGGTTATTCAGTAAATCTCGGCTAAATAGGTGGTTTTCGGCACTATATTCGGTTATATCATCTAATTTGTCGGTCAAAAGCTGATAATTCTGCCTGATCGACAAGAGCAAACATGCACACAATAGATGGCTGAAATCCATTTTTTTGATGACATTACACAGACAAATGTACAGGATAAATTTTATTTATCTCTCACTGAATATAAAATGCATCTATATGATGTATCTAACTAAAAATGGTTTAAATTGCCGCCTTTCTATTTTAAATGTAGTAAAGCAATGATAGTGGTAATAGATACTCAAATCCGTCGGACAGCACCAGACTATGCGGGTGTGATGATCAGGTGTCATGTAAGTAACCAGGTCTCACCAGAATCACTCTGGCAGGAGATGAAAATTCAATCGGATCAGTTCAGACAACGGTATAGGATTGAAGATATTAACAAACTTGGCGGCATCTATGAAATGCGACAGCTTTATAAGCAGCTGGGCAAAGATCCGAATCGCTACCGGCCATCGGCAGAAGCCCTTTGCCGCCGGATAATAAACGGTAAAAATCTGTATCGGATAAATGCCCTCGTTGATATCATCAATTTTGTCTCTGTCTGCACGGGCTTTTCTATCGGAGGGTTTGATGCCGATAAGGTGGTCGGTTCCATCGGGGTTGGAGTAGGAGTTTCCGGAGAACTATTTGAAGCTATCGGCAGAGGGCTGCTTAACATTGAAGGACTGCCTGTCTACCGCGATCAGGCGGGCTGTATCGGCACACCCACCAGTGATGAGGAGCGAACAAAACTGACGTTGGAAACAACGAATCTGTTGATGATCATTCATTCTGCTGGTGGTAAGGAAGGGCTGGATGACGCGTTAAGGCTTTCGGAACGTTTATTGCGGACCTATGTCAGTGCCACCGGATTTGAAGTGGACTTGTTCTAAAACAAAACTGTTCCAAAAGGGAGTGGAACCTTTTGAAACAGTTGAGCGGAGTGAATGAAAGGATAAACTGAAGAAAAACGGATCAGAAAGTCACCGTGGTTACCTTGCTTGTCATAGTGAACGATTTCTTAAACGTTCCTTTTGTATAGGTTCCTCCCGAATAGTAGCCATTTGTAAGGGTGCCCGTGCAGGAACCACCGGTATAGATGGAATAGGTGACACCGGTCGTCAGGCTGGGCGATGAGTATACCACGTAATATGCGCTTCTCGTTGGCTTGAAAGTCAGCAGATTAGTACCGCTGGCATTCTCCTCTATGTGGAAAAGATTGGTGCCGATACCAGACGTGGATTTTATTAGTGCTGTATATTGAGAGGATGATGTGCTGGTCGCTTCCATGTTTTGTGCACTTGGCCCTGTTGCAACAAGGATACCTCCTGAGATATTGAATGTGCCGTTGACATCTACACCAACTTCCATTTCTGATGATGGGCCTTGTACAACAACAACTCCACCGGACATGACAATGTTGCCGTTACTATCGAGTCCGTCACCGGCCGTTGTATTGGTATATGCCGTGCCCCCCTTAAAATACAGGTAACTGCCGTCGTTCTTTTCTTTGTCTGTGACGGTACTGCCCACTGTCGCGTTAAAACAGTCGTCACTGGATGTGACGCTGACAGTGCCGTTGTTGACTGTCAATAAAGGTCCTTCCACACCCTCGACAGATTTGGTGATGTTCACGGTGCCGCCATTAAACGTGACGGAAACATCCGATTTAATACCATCATCTGCCGAAGATAATGTTATGGTGCCATTATTGATTATGACTGCTCCGTCACCTTTTATTGTTTTAGCTTCCGAAGTAACGGCATTATCACCGGAACCAGAAATTGTTATTGATGTGCCGGAAGTGGTAATGACCAGTGTCGGCGAATTGCTGGTATCTCCGAGAGTCAGCGTGCCGTCAGACGTAATACCTTTTCCTCCGGAACCAGAGCTGGATAATGTTACCGTACCACCAATAATATTGACAGCACTATTGGCTGAAATACAGGTTGCACAATAAGCATCTGCCGTACCGCTGGCGTTCGTGTATTTGGCACCAGCACCGGTGGTGGTCACCTTAACCGTTCCGCTTGTGATGTTCACGTTCGTGTCGGAAGAAATGCCTTTTCCTCCGGCACCGGAATGAGTTATAGTGATGTTGGCGCCGCATACCGTAACCGCTGCGCCACTCTTGATGGCTGTGCAATAGGAAGGATCATATCGTCCTGTTGTTCCGGTGGAAACCAACGCAACAGCTCCTTTGGCAACAACAGTGATAGTGCCTCCGCTTAGAGTCATGGCTTGGTCGCTTTTCAGACCTTTTGACTGCATGCCGTTTACATTTGCGTTAAGGGTGCCCCCCGAGATGATCATCGTGCTGTCGCAGGAAATGCAGTTGACGTCGGCGGTTGCGCAGGTTACCGTCACAGCACCACCTGTCATTTCAAAAACACCGGCATCTCCGTCGATACCATCACTGGTGGCTGTCACTTTAACAACACCATTATTGATATAGATGCCGTCGTTTCCGTGGATGCCGTCTTTAACAGCACTGATAATGGTAATGGAGCCGCTATCCACCTGGATATAGTCGTCGCTGCACAGACCATGAGCGTCGCTGCCTTTGCCTGTAATGCTAAGGCTGCCTCCACCGTTAAAGATCATTTGTCCTTCACTGAAAAATGTGGCATTCTGATCTTCAGCTTCTCCATCACTGCCTGTGACAGCTGTCGCGTAGGTTGTTCCGTCGGCCAGGGTGTTGACTGTTCCATTGGCCAGGGTTACCGTGACTTCCTTACCGGATTGGATGTTGATGGCAGGCCCGCTGTCGTTGGTTATGCTGACGCCGTTCAGAACGAGGTTGAAGCGTTTTTCGCTATATAGTTTAAACTGTCCGTTTGTTGTATTTCCGGTCAGGCAATAATGGATGTCTTTTGTTTCTGTAGTGGAATTGACAGTAACATCGGCACCGTCGATACTCACTGAGATGCCCTCAAAAGCAAGTGGATTGATGACATAAGCGGTACTGTCATCGTAATTGACAAAAATGGTATCGTTGTCATCTCCGAAAGAAAGGCTGTCGATGGCTGAAGTGGCATAAGCCGCCGTCGTATCAGACATATACAAGAAGATTGTCGTTGCATCGGTGCTGAAGCATAGACTGTCAATACCAGCGATTTGTGCGCCAAGGGTCACGTGATCGGAATGATGAACATAGATTTTATCCTGGGCTATTAACGCAACGGAAGCAATAAGTAAGAAGAGAGGTATGATGGAGTTCTTCATTTTATTTGCGGATAATGACGATAAAACGTGTTTAAGCTGGTAATTCAGGTTACTGTTTTCTGATTTTGAATGCTTGATCATTTACCTTCAGGATATAGAACCCATCAGGCAATGTGCTGACGTTCAACTGGCTCTCTCCATTGGTGAGGGTTGAATGGTACAGCAACCTACCGTCTATACCAACTATGTAAACAGTGTTTTCTCCTTCTGGCAGATGACCAATGTTCAGAACATCAACGACTGGGTTCGGATAAATGACCAGCCGACTTGCCTCGGTTGTATTATTGATGCCTGAACCGTTTGAAAAATACAGCTTGTTAATGGCTGACAGGGACAACAAACCTGAAGCTCCACTGGTATAATTCACGGATAAATTGTTGTCCGGGAAGGTGAGCGTTCGTATATCAGCAATGAAAACTTGCTCTGACGTGCCATCCAGCAATTGGATGGACAGGCAATTCTGGGCAAACGATTGGGCAGTGAAAAAGAGCAGTCCAATCAGCATCAAGCGTGTTTTATGTAACCTCATGGGTGGGTATTGGAATGTTGGCGTTAAGCAAACTTCTCAAAGATAAACTGGTTTACAGCAGGAACCCGCATGACGCTGTTAAACGTTAAAAATTTGTCGGTGAAAGAAAAGAGGGTGAGGACTATTCAGTGGTCATCCTGGCTTGTCTGATAAAATCGTTCATACGTTTGATGAAATCGTCAGGGCATTCCATGACTGTGAAATGACCAGCTTCCGGCATAATCTGAATGCGAGCTTCGGGACATAATGCCGCCATCCGATGCATGGATTTTTTGCTTTCAGTGAAGTCGTATTGCCCGATCAGCAACAGTACAGGTGGGTGGGTTGTTTGTTTGGATAAGAGACTGTCTGCCTGGTCACCAATGAAAGGATCCGTTTCCGGATGAGTCCATTGCCATGCCTGCCAATCGTCAATCAGGTTATTCAGATCCCTTTTTATACGGCTATAATGGTTGCCGCTGATTTGTTTCATGGCCTTTTTCCAGTTTGTTTTCAAGACTTCGATACCCGTTATGTTGTTTTGCTCGACGGCTTTACGCTTTTGGGCAAAAATGGTGTCATTATACATTTTCACGGCAAAGTCGGGGGCAGAACTTCGATCGGGTATATGACTGATAGCTCCAGAGGTGATGGTAGCTGTCAGTACCCGTTCAGGATACAAGGCTACGAAATCGGTTAATGTCATGCCTCCGAGCGATAATCCAGCCAGATGGGCTTTTTGTATGTGTAAGGCATCCATCAGATTCTTCAGGTCATCAGCATGAAGGTATCCGAAACCGACCTCAGGCATGTCGGAACGCCCATATCCACGCAGGTCGTAGCGAATCACATGGTATTTTCTGGCCAGTTTAATATAGACGGCATCCCACATGCGGCAATCCACCCCATGAGCATGCAATAGAATAAGCGTATCACCCTGTCCGGTTTCTTCATAATAAAGGTGGGTAACGGCTTTTTTTGGAGACATGGTGTAGACACCCGATAAGGCATTTTCAGTAACAGTCGGAACGTCCACGTAACCGGTTTTAATGGCTGGTTTGCAGGAAACCAGCAACAGGAGGGGCAATATGAATGTGAGACGCACTGTTTTCATTGTTTATACCATACTAAAAAAAACCCTGATAATGTTGGATTACCAGGGACTTTTTGTTCCGGTGATCCGCCTGGGGCTCGAACCCAGGACCCCAACATTAAAAGTGTTGTGCTCTACCTGCTGAGCTAGCGAATCTGACCTATCGCGCTTCTGAAAAGCGACTGCAAAGATAAGCACTCTGCCCAAAAGCACAAAATTATCCAGTTCATTTTTTTTAAATACTTCCTCATGGGTATATAATAAACAGATTTACAGTCATATAAGCCATCTAAAGTGGTGTCGTTCTTCTAAAAAAAACAGTATTTTTTCATCTGATAATATTTTTTGTTTAAGGACAGATGGAACACCGCATGCCGATTATCATCTGCTTGGGTGCCTAGTACAGGCATGCTCGTTTCATACTATCATATTTTTTTCGTTCAAGGTAGTATGGAACGCCGCATGTCGAATGATATCACGCTTGGATGTCTGGTACAAACATGCTCGTTTCAATTAAATTTTTTTGGAAGTAGCCTGCTTCCTGCACAATGTTACATAGAATTTTCAGGTTTTTGCATACCTTTGACGCTTTGGAAATCGGAAATTCCTCGTGGCTTGCCGCGAGGAACATCAACAGGACTACTATGGCAGACGATAAAAAAATCATTTTTTCGATGGTAGGGGTGAGTAAGGTATTCCCACCCCAAAAACAAGTATTGAAAGACATATATCTGTCTTTTTTCTACGGAGCGAAAATCGGGATCATCGGTTTGAACGGATCCGGTAAATCCACTTTGATGAAAATTATTGCCGGCATCGAAAAGAATTTTCAGGGAGAAGTGGTGTTTTCACCCGGCTATTCTGTTGGATATCTTGAACAAGAGCCGCATCTGGATGATTTCATGACCGTGAAAGACGTGGTGATGGAAGGCACCAGGGAAATAGTGGATATTCTGGCAGAATATGAAGAAATCAACAATAAGTTCGGGCTGCCGGAATACTACGAAGATGCCGGTAAGATGGATAAGCTGTTTGCCCGTCAGGCTGAATTACAGGATAAAATTGATGTGACCGATGCCTGGAACCTGGACAATAAGCTTGAACGTGCCATGGATGCCTTACGTTGTCCACCCGATGACCAGTTGATTGGAACACTTTCCGGAGGCGAACGCAGGCGGGTGGCTCTCTGTCGTCTGTTGCTGCAGCAACCCGATGTCTTGCTTCTTGATGAACCAACCAACCACTTGGATACCGAATCCATCGACTGGCTGGAACAACACTTGCGACAATATCCGGGCACGGTCATTGCCGTGACCCATGACCGCTATTTTCTGGACAACGTGGCTGGCTGGATTCTCGAACTGGATCGCGGAGAAGGCATTCCCTGGAAAGGAAACTACAGTTCCTGGCTGGAGCAAAAAACGAAACGGATGGAAATGGAAGAAAAGCAGGCCAGCAAGCGCCGTAAAACGTTGGAACGGGAATTGGAATGGGTACGCATGGCTCCCAAGGCTCGTCAGGCCAAGGGTAAAGCCCGTCTTACTTCCTACGACAAATTGCTGAATGAAGATCAGAAAGACCGTGAAGAAAAACTAGAACTCTTTATTCCCAACGGTCCACGTCTGGGTAATAAAGTTATTGAGGCACAGGGTGTTTCCAAAGCTTTTGGAGACAAATTACTGTTTGACAACCTGAATTTCACTTTGCCTCCCAACGGCATTGTCGGTGTTATCGGACCGAATGGTGCCGGTAAAACAACATTATTCAAACTCATCATGGGGTTGGAAAAAGCTAATTCAGGTACGTTTGAAGTAGGCGAGACCGTCAGGCTGGGGTATGTCGATCAAAGTCATGCCGCCATCGATCCGAAGAAAACCGTATACCAGATTGTGTCCGGTGGTACTGAATTCATCCGGGTGGGTGGCCGTGAAATTAATGCGCGTGCGTACTTATCTAAATTTAATTTCACAGGCGCTGACCAGGAGAAACTGGCCGGCGTACTTTCCGGCGGGGAACGTAACCGGCTGCACCTGGCGCTCAATCTCAAGTCGGAAGCCAATGTGTTGCTGCTTGATGAACCGACGAACGACATTGATGTGAACACGCTTCGTGCCCTTGAAGAAGGGTTGGAAAATTATGCGGGCTGTGCCGTTGTCATCAGTCATGACCGCTGGTTCCTCAATCGCATCTGTACCCACATCCTTTCATTTGAAGGCAATTCAGATGTCTTTTATTTCGAAGGTTCCTATTCCGAATACGAAGAAAACAAACGGGTACGTCTGGGCGATGAGGCTCCGAAGCGGGTTCGATACCGGAAACTGACAGCCGACTGAAATACTGACAATCGATCAAAAAATTCTGAATGACAGACTGTCTCAGGATTCTCCTTTTTTGTATGATCTTCCTAGAAAACAGGGCTGATTCTTATTTGATAAATAGTTAGGCGCCTTTTTCTTTGCACCACGGCCGCAATCCGCACTGGTCGCACAACGGCTTTTTTGCCTGGCAGATATATCGTCCGTGCAGGAGCAGCCAATGATGGGCAGCCGGTAAGAGTTGCCCGGGAATGTGACTCATCAGGATTTTTTCTGTTTCTTCCGGCGTTTTGGACTGATTGGTCAGCCCCAAGCGGTTGGATACCCGGAAGACGTGGGTGTCCACCGGCATAGCCGGTTTGTCAAAAGCAACGACCAACATAACGCTTGCTGTCTTACGGCCCACACCAGGAATTGTCAGCAGCTCATCCATTGAGGAAGGGACTTCGCTATTGAAATCAGCAACAAGCTTTTGAGCCATTCTGACCAGGGAATTAGCCTTGTTGTTAGGATAGGAGATGCTTTTTATAACAGGTAATACATCTTTTTCCGGAGAAGCTGCGGCCAGTGATTCAGGTGTGGGAAAGGCTTTGAAAAAAGCCGGCGTGGTCATATTGACCCGTTTGTCCGTACATTGTGCCGATAAAATGACAGCCACCAGCAATTGATAAGGATTCTGATACTCCAGCTCTGATTTGGCTGCAGGCATAGTTGTCTGAAACCATTGGATAATCTTCTCGTACCGTTCCTCAACGTCCATGATATACTTTAGTATGCAGCTTTAAATTGCTCAAGGAACCTGACATCGTTTTCCGAGAACAACCGCAGATCCTTAACCTGATATTTCAGGTTGGTAACGCGCTCGATGCCCATTCCCAGCGCATATCCGCTGTAAATCTTACTGTCAATACCACAATTATCCAGTACATTCGGATCAACCATGCCACAACCAAGAATTTCCACCCAGCCTGTGTGTTTGCAGAACGGACAACCTTTTCCACCGCAAATGTTGCAGGAAATATCCATTTCGGCTGAAGGTTCGGTAAATGGGAAATAGGATGGTCTCAGACGGATTTGCGTATTGGCTCCGAACATTTCCCGGGCAAAATACAGCAGTACCTGCTTGAGATCGGCAAAAGAAACGTCCTTGTCGATGTAGAGGGCTTCTACCTGATGAAAGAAGCAGTGAGCCCTGTATGAAATAGCTTCGTTTCTGTACACGCGGCCCGGGCAGATAATGCGGATGGGAGGCTGATTGCCTGTCATGGCACGTGTCTGAACAGAAGATGTATGGGTACGGAGCAAAATGTCCGGTTCTTTTTCAATAAAGAAGGTGTCCTGCATATCGCGTGCAGGATGTTCGGGCGGGAAGTTCAACGAACCAAAAACATGCCAGTCATCTTCGATTTCAGGTCCTTCGGCGATAGTAAAGCCCAGACGGGCAAAAATATCGACAATTTCATTTTTAACAATAGAAAGCGGATGACGGGTTCCAATGGCATCGGGGCTGGCAGTCCGGCTGTAATCGACGTCAGTATTCACGTGTCCGGTGTTGTCAAAGCTGGTTTTCAGTTCATTCAGACGATCCTGGGCTTTGTTTTTCAGGTCGTTCAACAGTTGACCCACCTGGCGTTTCTGGTCGTTGGGCACATC
>Ga0153915_10002334_pt1 | contig 17354 bp, 13 predicted proteins | sample Opewatmetagenome_2_FD_107003 | JGI IMG/M metagenome (GOLD analysis project Ga0153915, IMG submission 107003) | Freshwater wetland microbial communities from Ohio, USA - Open water 3 Core 3 Depth 3 metaG | ecosystem: Environmental > Aquatic > Freshwater > Wetlands | place: USA: Ohio, Lake Erie...
CGACCGTCCAGACCGCCAGACGGACCATGAACCCGAAGGCCGCGTAGGTGGCCAGTCCGGCCGGCCCATCCTGCTTTCTGTGCTGCTGGATATGAGCCCGCCAGGAGTCGTATAGGCCGTTCACCCAGAAGGCGAGCTGGATGAGCAGCGCCAGCACGGCCAGCCGCTTCAGGAAAAGCCGGCTCGGGTCGGGCAGGGCCACGAAATACGAACCCAAAAGGATGGAAACCATGAGCAGGAAGAAGTAGTGAGTCCGGCGGACGAGCTCGGCAGCGAAATCATCCCATTCCGCGGCCGATTTCCCGGCCCGCGCGGCGGCCTTCGGTCCCCCGAACTTCTTGGCGAGCCCCAAAAGGACGAAGGTCAGCAGGGCCAGGCTCACGGCGATGACCCAAAGCCGGAGCGGGTTCCCCAAAAAGAGACTATCCAAGACGTTCATGAAACAACCTTTCTATGGCTCCGGCTCAGGCGAAGCTCTTGAGAGCGCTCTCCTCGCTGTCGAAGATCTCCAGTATCCGGGTCAACCCGGAATAATGGAAAATGAGCCAGATCTTTGGTGACAGGCCAGCCAGCTTGAGCCGGCCTTTCTTTTCTTTGACCTCAAGATATGAGGCCACGATATCACCGATCCCGTAGCTGTCGATGAAGTCCAGCTTGGCGAGGTTCAACAAGAAGTCCGACTTCCCCTCGGCGAGCTGCTCGGCCACTTCCCTTTGCAGAGCCGGAGTGGCCGTGTCGGTCAGCCTGATCTCGCCGGCCAGGTCTATGACGGTTACGCCTTGCTCTTCGCGAACCTTCACGCCCATCCCTGTTTTCCCCGCGGTCCTCAGGTCTTTTGCGCGCCCCTGGTCATTCCAGACGACCCGGGTAGCATTATGTCGGATTCAGGGCCCGCAAGCAAGGGGTTTGTTGACGCTCAGAGCGGGTTATTTCTTCAGGGTGAAGCTGGTGCAGGCGGATGAGGGCGTGAACCCGATGAGGTCGTCCGTGTATTGTTTGATGCAGATCTGGCTCTGCTGCCCGTTCCCGTACTCGTCGCCCGTCACCTTGAAGATGAGCTCGGCCAGGGTCCCTTCGCTTCGGACCGGGATGGCCGCCCCTCCGCCCGTGAACCCGCCGACCCTCACGTTGCCCGGGCCGACTTCGTTGCCGGCGACCTCCGTCCAGCCGCCAGTGAGAGTGCCCTTGCGCACTTCCTGGAACTTGAACATTCGCGAGTCAAAAGTCAGGTCCAGGCCGAAGACGCGGATTTCTTGGCTGCTGCCTTTAATGAGAACAGACGCCGAGACGACCTCATCCTTGCTCCCCGTCGTGGGGTTCAGGACAAGAGCGATCGTCGGCACCGTGGTGTCGGGGTCGGAGTCGGTCGGGCTCTTCTTGCAGCCTGGGGAAGCCGTGAGCATAGCCAGGGCGAGGAGAGCCGGCAGCACCGCTTTCGAGTTGATCATCGCTCTAATAGTTGTATTGTACCACCTCTTCGGCCGCCCGAAAAGCCAATTGCGGGGACGTTCCCTAAAGTGCCACCCTTTGCTTTTTTCCAGGCTGCCCGGACGCCAGGGGTGGTACCTTGGGGAACGTCCCCGTTGCCTTTACTTTGGCGGGGAGGTGCATTATGATAGGACTGAAAAAGGCAGAGAAATGACCCATTCGACAACCGTTATCTGCGTCCGCCACGACGGAAAGCTGGCCATGGCAGGGGACGGCCAGGTGTCCATGGGGCAGACGATCCTGAAGCAGACCGCCAGGAAGATCAGGCGGCTGCACAAGGACAAGGTGCTGGCCGGGTTCGCCGGGTCCACCTCGGATGCCTTCGCCCTGTTCTCCAGGTTCGAGAACAAGCTCGAAGAGCACCGGGGCAACCTCTCCCGGGCGGCCATCGAGCTGGCCAAGGATTGGCGCCTGGACAAGGCCCTTCGTCAGCTCGAGGCCCTGCTCATCGTGGCCGACAAAGACTGCTCTTTTCTCATCTCGGGCACGGGTGACGTCGTCGAGCCCGACGACGGCATCATCGCCATAGGCTCGGGCGGACCGTACGCCTTGGCCGCCGCCCGCGCCCTGATCAAGCATACCAGCCTCTCGGCCAAAGAGATCGCCCTCCAAGCACTCCTCATCTCCGCCGGGATCTGCGTCTACACGAACGACCAGGTCACGGTCGAGGAGCTTTAGCGGAGCCGCCGTGACCCATCCCAAAGTCGTCCGTCCGGCCCCCGATGAGGCCGCCGATACCGAGCTCACTCCCCAGGAGATCGTCTCCGAGTTGGACAAGTTCATCATCGGCCAGAAGGGGGCCAAAAAGGCCGTAGCCATAGCCTTGCGCAACCGCTACCGGAGAAGGAAGCTCCCGCCCGAGCTGGCCGACGAGATCGCGCCCAAGAACATCCTGATGATCGGCCCCACGGGAGTGGGCAAGACCGAGATCTCCCGCCGCCTGGCTAAGCTCACCTCATCCCCGTTCCTCAAGATCGAGGCCAGCAAGTTCACCGAGGTGGGGTACGTGGGACGGGACGTGGAGTCGATGATCCGGGACCTGGTGCGCATCTCGGTCGACATGGTCAAGCAGGAGAAGATCGAAGAGATCCGGGAAAAGGCCAACAGCAACGTCGAGGAGAAGGTGCTGGACCTGCTCCTGCCCCCGTCGCGGAGGAAAGAGAACGTCCTCGCGGAGGGCGACTATGACCGCTTCCTGGAAACCCGGGAGAAGCTCCGCAAGCAGCTCCGGGACGGCGTTCTCGACGACCGTCCGGTGGAGATCGAAGTCAAGGAGAAGACGGTTCCCCCGTTCGAGGTCTTTTCGAACCAGGGAGTCGAAGAGATCGGGATCCATATCCAGGAGCTCCTTCCCGGCTGGCTGGGCGGAAAGTCCAAGAAGCGGCGCGTCAAGATCCGGGAGGCCAGGGACTTCCTCCTGGAGGACGAGGAAAGGCGCCTCGTCGATATGGACCAGGTGACCCGGCTGGCTGTCGAAAGAGTCGAGCACTCGGGCATCATCTTCCTGGACGAAGTGGACAAGATCGCCGGCCGCGAATCCGGCCGGGGCCCCGAGGTCAGCCGCGAGGGCGTCCAGCGGGACCTTCTGCCGATCATCGAAGGCACGACCGTCAACACGCGCTACGGCCTGGTCAGAACGGATCACATCCTGTTCATCGGGGCCGGCGCTTTCCACGTCTCCAAGCCGGCCGACCTCATCCCGGAGCTCCAAGGCCGGTTCCCCATCCGCGTTGAGCTCACGCCGCTCAGCAAGGAGGATTTCCTGCGCATCCTGATCGAGCCCGAGAACGCCCTGATCCGGCAGTACCGGGCGCTCATGGAGACGGAAGGCGTGCACGTCGAGTTCACTCAGGACGCCATCGATGAGATCGCCGATATCGCCGAAAAGGTCAACCAGGATTCGGAGAACATCGGAGCGCGGCGGCTGCACACCATCATGGAGAAGGTCATGGAGGAGATTTCTTTCTCTGCCCCGGAGATGGCGGAGAAGAATATCCTGATCGACAGAGCCTACGTGCAGGGTCAGCTTCAAGATATCCTCAAGGACCAGGATCTGCGGCGGTTCATCCTCTGATGGCGAGGCGCGGCTCCCTCCCTTTTCTCCTGGCCTGCCTGATGGCCCTGTGCGGCTGCGGAAAGAAGGGACCCATCGAGCCGCCTCTGGTGCGGGTGCCGCAAGCGGCGGCAGACCTCGCCGTCGCTCAGCGGGGCGCGGCGCTGCTGGTGTCCTGGACCAATCCCACTGCCTATATCGACGGGAACCCGTTGGGCGGGGTCAGCGAGGTGGAGATCTGGCTGGCCAAGGAGGACCGCCGGGCCGAGGGGCCGGCCAAGGCGTTGACCGCCGAGCAGTTCGCCGGCAAGGCCCAGCTTCTGGCCGCGGTGGGCCCGGACAAGCTCGACTCCCTCCGGACGAAAGGCTCCGGGACGGGATCGGAATTCACCTACTCCTATTCTCCGGCCAGCGAGGACCTTGGACGGAAGGTCCTGACTTTCTCGGTCCGGGTCAAGGACCGCAAGAACAAGGCCTCCGCGTTCGCCGAGCCCGTCTCCCAGGAAGCCCGGATACCCCTCGTTCCTCCTTCCTATGTGCGGGCGGTTGTCTTCGAAGACCACATCCGGGTGAGCTGGGAACGGCCTGAGGCGGCCGCAGACGGAGCCGCGCTCCAGTCGGAATCCTTCAATGTCTACAGGTCCGAACGGGAGAACCCGCCCTCGCGCCTGAACACGGCGCCGGTCAAAACGACCGAATTCGCGGACAAGGAATTTTCCTTCGGCAAGACCTACCGCTATTTCGTGCGGACGGCCCTGGAATCCGTCCCCAAGGTGGAAAGCGAGAACTCGGAGGCCGCCGAGGCCCTCGCCAAGGACACCTTCGCTCCGGCCGAGCCGGCGGGGCTGACGGTCATAGTCGGCCCGGGGTACATCGCCCTGAGCTGGCAGGCGGGCCGGGAACCCGACCTGGCCGGGTATTCGGTCTGGCGGCGGGAGCCGGACGGAGGGGAATTCGTCCGGGTGGCGAGCCTTCCGGTCACAGACACCGCCTATTCGGATGATCAGGTTGAAAAGGGAAGGAAATATGAATATGCTATTACCGCGCTGGACGGTGCGGGCAACGAGAGCCTGAGATCGGCCGCCGCAATCGGGATCGCCCGGGACGATTTCCCTAGATGAAGATCTATCGGTTTGAGTTCAAGGACGAGATCCTCTTCGGCGTGCTCAAGGAAGAGAATCTCCACCCCATTTCCGGCTCCATTTTCTTGAAATACCGGGTCGGAAAAAGGGCCATCCCGATCGGCCGGGTCACCCTTCTCCCCCCCTGTGAGCCGACCAAGATCATCGGCGTCGGCCGGAATTATGCCTCCCACAGCCGGGAGCTGGGGAACCCGGTGCCCAAAGAGCCGCTGTTTTTCCTCAAGCCTCCATCGGCGGTCATCGGGCCGAACGGGGTCATCCTGTATCCCCGGATGTCGGAGCGGGTGGATTACGAGGGCGAACTGGCCGTCGTTATCAAGAAGGAAGCCCGGCAGCTTTCCGAAGGGGCGGAGGTCGAGGAATTCATCCTGGGCTACACCTGTTTCAACGACATCACGGCCAGGGACCTCCAAGCCAGGGACGTCCAGTTCACCCGGGCCAAGTCGTTCGACACTTTCGCTTCGTTCGGCCCATGCATCGCCACCGGCCTCGACCCGGCCGGGCTGCATATCAAGACGTTCCTGAACGGCAAGCTCAGGCAGTCCGCCAGCACGCGGAACATGATCTTTTCCGTCCCCTTTCTCGTCCGCCATGTTTCGAACATCATGACGCTTTATCCCGGCGACATCATCACCACCGGGACACCGGAAGGGGTGGGTCCTATGGTCCCGGGCGACCGAGTCGACGTGCAGGTCGACGGCATCGGGACCCTTTCCAACACGGTAGCGGCCGCCGCGTCGCGAGGGTTGCCATCGTCATAGCCCGCTATCCATAGAAGGGAGGAGAGCATGAAGTTCTTCCTGGACACGGCAAACCTGGCCGAGATCAAGGAAGTGGCCGGCTGGGGAATTCTGGATGGAGTGACCACCAACCCCTCGCTCTGCGCGAAGGAGAACATGTCGTTCGAGGATCTCGTCAAAGAGATCTGCCGCATTTGTCCCGGACCGGTGAGCGTGGAATGCGTCTCGGCCCGGGCCGTCGACCTCGTGCCGGAGGCCCGAAAACTGGCCGCCATGTCCTCGAACATCGCCGTCAAGATCCCCATCGGACTCGAGGGGCTGAAGGCCACCCGGGTCCTCTCCCAAGAAGGGATCATGGTCAACACCACGCTCGTCTTCTCCCCGAGCCAGGCGCTCCTGGCCGCCAAGGCGGGCTCCCGGTTTGTCAGCCCGTTCATCGGCCGGCTCGACGACATTTCCCAAGAGGGGATGGAGATCATCGAGCAGATCCTGGTGATCTTTGAAAACTACGGGTTCAAGACGGAGGTCATCGTCGCCAGCATCCGGCATCCCCGCCATGTCGTCGACGCCGCCCTCCTCGGCGCTCACATCGCCACCATCCCTTACTCCGTCATCGACAAGCTGGTCAAGCATCCCCTGACCGATGTCGGGGTCGAGAAATTCTTGAAGGACTGGGGAAAGGTTAAGAAATAAAACGAACCCGGAGGGGTCATCATGAGCATCCCAAAAAAACTGGATGACCTCAAGGAGAAGAACCGCCTGGCCGAGCTCGGCGGGGGGGCGGAGAGGATCGATAAACAGCACCACGCGGGGAAGTTGACGGCCCGGGAACGCATCGGCCTCCTTCTCGACGAAGGGTCGTTCCAGGAAATGGACAAGCTGGTCGTCCACCAGAGCCGTGACTTCGGGATGGAGAAGAAGCGGATCCCGGGGGACGGCGTCGTCTCCGGCTACGGCCGGGTGGACGGCCGGCAGGTCTTCGTCTTCGCCCAGGACTTCACCGTCTTCGGCGGCTCGCTGAGCGGCGCCAACGCCGCCAAGATCGTCAAGATCATGGACCTGGCCATGAAAGTCGGCGCGCCCATCATCGGCCTCAACGACTCGGGCGGGGCCCGCATCCAGGAGGGGGTCGCCAGCCTGGCCGGCTATGCCGATATCTTCCTGAGGAATGTCCTGGCCTCGGGGGTCATCCCCCAGATCTCCGCGGTCATGGGGCCCTGCGCCGGGGGAGCGGTTTATTCTCCCGCCATCACGGACTTCGTCATCATGACCAAAGAGGCCGGCAATATGTTCATCACCGGCCCCGACGTGATCAAGGCGGTCACCCATGAAGAGGTCAGTATGGAGGAGCTGGGCGGGGCGGAAACCCACAACGCCCTGAGCGGAGTCGCCCATTTCGCGGCCGAGGATGAACAGCACGCCCTGGGCCTCATCCGGGAGTTGCTTTCCTTTATCCCCAGCAACAACCTTGAGGACCCGCCGGAAAAGGAGACCTCGGACCCCTGGGACCGGTCGAGCGAGGAGGCCAACCTCCTGGTCCCCGATGATCCCTATCAGCCTTATGACATCCGCCGGGTCATCCGCGAGGCCCTCGACGATGGCTATTTCTTCGAAATCCAGGAGGAGTATGCCAAGAACATCGTCATCGGGTTCGGCCGGCTGGCGGGCAAGCCCGTCGGCCTTGTGGCCAACCAGCCCGACCATCTGGCCGGAGCCCTGGACATCAACGCTTCCGACAAGGGGGCCCGATTCGTCCGCTTCTGCGACGCTTTCAACATGCCGCTCATCACCTTCGAGGATGTGCCGGGGTTCCTTCCCGGTGTCGCCCAGGAGCACGGCGGCATCATCCGCCACGGAGCCAAGCTGCTTTATGCGTTCGCCGAGGCCACGGTCCCCAAGATCACGGTGATCACCAGGAAGGCCTATGGAGGAGCTTATTGCGTGATGGCCTCCAAGCACATCCGGGCGGACATCAACTACGCCTTCCCGACGGCCGAGATCGCCGTCATGGGTCCGGAGGGCGCGGTGAACATCGTCTACAAGCGGGAGCTCAACGGGAGCGCCGAATCGAGCTCAACTCGCGAGGCCAAGATCCAGGAGTTCCGGGAGAAATTTGCCAATCCTTATATCGCCTGCGAGAAGGGCTACCTCGACGAGGTCATCGAGCCGCGCTTCACCCGGCAGAAGCTCATCGCCGCGCTTCGTCTCCTGGAGAACAAGCGGGACAAGAACCCCCCCAAGAAACACGGCAACATCCCTCTCTAGATGTTTAAAAAGATCCTGATTGCCAACCGGGGCGAGATCGCCGTCCGGGTGATCCGCGCCTGCCGGGAAATGAAGATCGTCCCGGTTGCGGTCTTTTCCGAAGCCGACCGCAAGGCACTTCATGTCCGGTTGGCTGAAGAGGCCGTCTTCATCGGGGAGGCCAAACCTTCGGAGAGCTACCTTAACGTGGACAAGCTCGTGGCGGCGGCGAAGAAGTGCGGGGCGGAGGCCATCCATCCGGGCTACGGCTTTCTGGCCGAGAACCCCCGCCTGGTCAAGCGCTGTGAAGAGGAGGGGATCACCTTCATCGGCCCTCCCTCCGAACCGCTGCGGCTGATCGGCGAGAAGACCTCAGCCCGGCGCAAAATGCTGGAGGCCGGAGTGCCCATCATCCCCGGGACGCTCGAATCCGTAAGCGACGAGAGGGACCTCCGGAAAAAGGCGCGCGAGGTCGGCTTCCCCCTTCTGCTCAAGGCTTCGGCCGGAGGCGGCGGCAAGGGCCTGAGGCTTGTGTCCCGCGAAAAGGACCTGCTTCCTGCCTTCAAGCTGGCCCGCTCGGAGGCGCTTTCGAGCTTCGCTGACCCGGCTGTATACATCGAAAAATACATCGAGGAGCCGCACCATATCGAGATCCAGATCCTGGCCGACAATTACGGGAATATCGTCCATCTCGGCGAGAGAGAGTGTTCGATGCAGCGGCGCTACCAGAAGGTCCTGGAGGAATCCCCCTCGCCTTTCCTGGACGAAGGAACGCGACAAGCCATGGGCCGCGTCGCGGTCAAGGCGGTCGCCAGCATCGGATACAGGAATGCCGGGACGGTCGAATTCATCGTCGACCGGGAGAGAAACTTCTATTTTCTGGAGGTCAACGCCCGGCTCCAGGTCGAGCATCCGGTCACGGAAATGGTCACCGGCATCGACCTGGTGAAGTGCCAGCTGGAGATCGCGGCCGGCCGCCCTCTGCCCTTCGGGCAGGAGGACGTTTCCCCCGAGGGGCATGCCATGGAGTGCCGGATAATGGCCGAGGATCCTTTCAATAATTTTATGCCGTCACCGGGCCGGATCGTCTTTCTCCACACGCCGGCCGGCTTGGGGGTGCGCGACGACAGCGGCATCTATGCTGGGTACGAGGTGCCGCTGGATTACGACCCCTTGCTGTCCAAGCTCATCACTTGGGGAAAAACGAGGGAGGAGGCCATCCTCAGGATGACCCGGGCCCTCTCCGAGTATCAGGTCTACGGGATCAAAACGACGATCCCCTTTTTCCAGAGGATCCTCCTGCACCCGCGTTTCCTGGCCGGGGCCTACAACACCCATTTTATCGCCGAGCTCGAAAAAGAGCCGGACCACGAGGACCCGGCCGAGGAAGTCGCTGCCCTGATCGCGGCCGCGATCAAGAGCCGGCGGGATGCCCAGGCCAGCCTGTGCCCTGTCATCCCAGGCCAAAAAAACAACTGGAAGGTCCAGGGGAGGATCGAGAACTTGGCCAAGAGGCTCTAGAATGAACTTCGTGTTTTGGCTTGCGCAGAAGGAATTCAGGGTCAGCCTGGAAACGTCCGGGGACAATGTCCTCCGGGCCCGCGTGGGCGACGCCGCCCACGACGTTTCCGCCGAGTTCATCAGTCAGGAAGAGATCCTGCTCACCGTTGACGGCCGGATCTTCAATGTCATTGTGCACTCCAACTCTGTTTCGCACTCGGTCTTCATGAACGGCAAACTTTTCCGGGTAGAGAAACGCTCGGCCTTCAAAACACTCAGGGAGGAGAGGGGCCGCCAGAAGAAGAGGGATATCCAGACCACCATGCCGGGGCGAGTCGTCCAGGTGCTGGCCGCCGTCGGGGATGAGGTCAAGGAGGGCCAGCCTGTCCTGGTGCTGGAAGCGATGAAAATGCAGAACGAGATCAAAGCCCCCCAAGACGGACGGCTGACCAGGGTCCGCTTCCGGGCGGGAGACTATGTCGAGGCCGGCGCGATCCTCTTTACGGTTGAGTAGGAAGGCTCGAGGTAGCGGTCTCAAAACCGCGCCCGTTTTCTCGCCCTCCGTGCCTCGCCTTGGCAAGTTGAGCGACGCCGGTCCCAAGCGTTGCTTCTTGCCGGAAGCTCGAATTGAGTCACATCCCCGAATGATGGTATATTTAAATTTTCCCGTAAAATGACCAAAAAAAGGCTGGGATCGCTCATCGCTTTCGCCCTCTTGGCGTCGGTCCTCCTGGGCGGCGGGATCTACCTGCGGAATTTCATTCGCGGCCAGATCAAGAAGAAGATCCAAGGGGTGGTCACCTTTTCCCGCAGCCGCCTCAACCTCTTCCCGCCCTCCATCTTGCTTGAAGACGTCCGCACGGTCTCCCAAACCCCTTCGTTTTCGGCTAAGAGCGTGTCCATCGTCCTTCCCTTTCGCTCCGTCTTGAGAGCTGAAAAGCCGCTGACCGTTTTTATCGACCAACCGGTGATCAAGATCGCGGCCGCGCCGAAGGGACAAGGAGCGAAAGGGAAGAGCGGTTTTTCTTTCCCGCTGCCCTTTGCCATCGAGAAGGGGACAATCAGGGGAGGCGAGTTTTCCTATCTCGGGAACAAGGAGAGCTTTGAGGCGAAAGATATCCAGGGCAGCCTCAAGCTCAGGGACCGCGTCGTCTCGTTGCGCCTCGAAGCGGGTGAAAGCTCCCTCCGGCTCAAGCCGGAGCGGGAGGCGCTGGAGGGAAGGATGGCTCTCCTCCTCGAAGTCCGGGGATCCCGCTGGAGCATCAACAGGTTTGTGCTGGATGGCCGGGACATCTGGGTCAAAGCCCAAGGAGCTCTCACCGCCGAGCCGGATCCCCGGGGGACTCTGCATGTTTCTTTCAAGGCCGACATGGATTCGGTCGCTGGGATCCTGGGCATTCCGTTCGACTGGAACGGCCGGATCGAAGGAGACGGAGACCTGAGCCGGACGCCGCAAGAGATCAAGTTCAGCAGCAGCCTCAACAGCGGAAACCTGGCGCTCAACCGGGTTCCCCTCGAAAAAATGACCGGGAGTCTCGAATACTCGACGGTCCGCGGATTCACCGTCGCGATGGATATGCCAAAGCGCACTGGGCTTGAGGGCGTCCGGGTCCGCCTGGCCAACGGAAGGGTCGAGGGCGAGCTGCGGGGGTTCAGTCTTGACCCGATCCTGGCGATGGGCTCTCTGCCCTGGCCCGTGAGCTCACCTGCCTGGGGAAAGTTCACCCTGGATGACCGCCAGCTTGTGGCCGACTTTGAGCTCAGGGACCGATCCGCTCCAGGCCCGCCGGGGACCTATCCCTTCACCGGGCCCGTGCACTTCACCTGGGACCGTAAGAAAGAGATGCAGTTCTCTTCCCCCGGCCTGGAGACGAGCTTTGGCCGGTTTGATTTCAAGGGGAAATATGTCCTCGGCGGGGCCGTCTCCGTGACCATTAATAGCGAGGTCAGCGATGTCCGCACCGCCCGGGAATTCACCTCCGGGATCCTGGGCAAGGACCTGAAGTTCCCCGAGATCCGGGGAAGCGGGATCGCCAGCGTCGATATCAGCGGGGCTCCGAACGATATCCAGGTCAGGATAGGATTCGCGCTTTCCCCCGCCGGTTTCGACAACTACGACGTCGCCGCCGCCGAGGGCGTGGTGGAAATCCAGAAGGGCACTGTGAGCGGCCAGTTCAGGGTCGACGATCCCGATTTTCAAGGGAGCATCAACCTCGTTAACTCGGCCGAAGGATTGGACGTCAAGGTCAAAATGGCCGACGGAGAATTGGCCAGGGCCATGGCCGGGTTGAACCTCCGGCTGCCTCTCCGCGGGAGGGGGGCGGGCGATTTCCAGGTCCGCCTGCGCCAGGACGCAATCCGGGTGGAAGGGGAATTCTCCTGTCCGCGCCTCATGTTCGGGTCAGAAGAGCTTCGCTCGGTCTCCGGAAAGCTCGTTTGGGACGGAGACGCCATCTCTTTTCCCGAGCTGGCCTTTGACATATTCGGCGGCCACGTCGAAGGCACGTGGCGGCTCAGCGTCAAGAGCGGCGAAGTGGAGGTCGATGCCAACGGGTCGAAATTCGACTTGAGCGCGATGCGACCCGACCTGGCCGGGCAGCTGGACTTTGCTCTCAAAGGTCAGGGACACCTTGGAGAAGGATACATCGCTTCCGGGACGTTCGGCGTCAGGAATCTGGAGTTCGGCCCGTTTCCCCAGGTCGAGGCCCAGGGCACTCTCGGGTTGCGGATGTCCCGGGACCGGCTCGGCTTGACCGCCCGGGGAAATATCTCCTCGCCGGAGAACGATTTCTCGTTGACTGCGGACATCCCTCTCGCCGCTGACGGCTTGTCCGTCGATGTCAAGGGAGGCTTCAGCAACCTCGACTTGATCTTTCCCTGGCGCGGCGTCAAGGGCAGGATCGACTACCAGGTTGCGATCCGGGGAACGTCCTCTTCTCCGAAGTTCAACGGCGTCATCGAGATCAAGGGGCCTCTTCTTCCCTTTCCTCAATTTCCGCAGGCTCTGACCGATTATTCCGCCCGGGTCAACGTCGAGGGCGGCCGGTTTTCCATCGCTTCCTTCAACGCCAAGCTCGGGGGAGGCGAGGTCTCGGGAAGCGGCACGGTCAGCCTCGAAAAAGGCGGCCGGGTGGGTATCGACTTCTCGTTCACGGGCAAAGGCATGCTTCTTTCGCCGCTCGAGCGCACTCGCGCCCTGTCCGATGCCTCGCTCCGGCTGATCAAAGACCCCAAGCGCTTCATCCTCGAGGGGGATATCACCGTGCGGCGCCTGTCCTGGCGGCGGGAGATCCTGGAGAAGTTCTCCTTTTCTTCCCACCCTTCTCCGGCGACCGGGCAGAAGCCCGGCTTCTTTGACGACCTCAATCTGGATCTCCACCTGAAGGCCGATGACAACGCCTGGATGGAGAATTCCCTCGGCCGGATCAAAGGCCGCTTCGACTTGAGCGTGACTGGAAATGTCCGAGCGCCCATCCTCCTCGGCACGATCGAAACGCTGGGCGGCGAGGCCTATTTCCAGGATAGACGATTCCAGATCCTGCGGGGACGCCTGAGCTTCTTTAACCCCTCCTCGGTCGAGCCCTTCCTGGAAGTCCGGGCGGAGACGTTCGTCAAAGATTACCGGGTGACTATCACCCTGTCCGGCCTCCCCAGCCGGCTCAAGCCCCAGTTCAGCTCTTCACCTCCTCTTCCTCCCGAGGATGTCCTGGCCCTGCTGGCTCAGGGAGAAGCCTATAAGAGGCAATACCGGGCGGAGACGACCTCCCAGATCGGCACGGCTTCCCTTCTCTCTTTCACCCTGACCGAAGGCGCCCAGAAACGAGCCGAGAAGCTCTTTCGACTCGACCGCTTCCGGGTCGACCCCTTCCTCCTGGGCTCCTCCGCCGAAATGACCGCCCGGCTGACGCTGGGGAAAAAAATATCCAAGGACCTTTTTATCTACTATTCCACCAACCTGAGCCGGCAGGTCGAAGAGATCATTCGCGTCGAGTGGGATGTGAGCAACGAGTTCTCGATCGTCGGCACCCGCAATGAGATCGGAAGGTTGAGTTTGGATGTTAAGATCCGCCGCCGCTTCTGATGGCGACCGCCGGGGGGCCAGGGCTCCGGCCTTCGTCATTCTTCTCGGCCTTCTTGCCCCGGCGCTCCTCTTCGCGGCCGCCTTTCCCCAGGACGCGCCCGCCGGTATCATCGCCAAAGTGGAAGTCTGGGTGGACGGTGCTCCCAATACGGAAAATCTCGAACGGCTGGTTTCCATCCAGCCGGGCGACCCGTTCTCGCTCTCCGCGATCAGCGAGAGTATCAAACAAATCTATCAGAGCCGTCTTTTCTCCGACGTCGTCGTCGAGCGGAGCGGCGCGGAAAGGATCGATCTCCGCTTTCTCCTGACGCGGAGGATGACGGTCCGGAAGATCCGTTTCCGGGGCGAAAAGGGGCTGTCTGGGCGAACGCTCCGGAACTCCCTCTACGCCGTGCAGGAGTTCGCTTACTTTTCCGCGGAACAGCTCGGCCCGGCGGTCGATGAGCTGAAGAGGGTCCTGGCCGATCATGGTTATTTCCAGCCCAAGATCCAGGCTGCGGCGGAAGGAGTCGAGGGCACTCCCCAGGTTGATGTCGTTTTCGACATCACGGCGGGGGCGCGATACGCGATCTCGGACGTCCGGTTCCGGGGAAATGCCGCTGTGGCTGAAACCGAGCTGAAGAAAGCCATGAAAACAAAGGAGGGCGATTTTTACAGCCTGAGCCGCTTGGACCAGGACCTGGAAAGGCTGCGGCAGCTGTATTCCCGGCACTATTATCCGCGCGCCGAGGTCGAACTTTCGGCCGAGGATTTTTTCCCTGAGAATGGCACCGTCTCTCTCTTGATCCGGATCGACCCGGATGAGCGGATCGAGATCCTTATCTCCGGGGCGGAGGTCCCGGTCAGTCTGATCCTCCCGATCTGGCAGGAAAGGATCTTTGAGGACTGGGGCCTAGCCGAGGGAGAGGCGCAGATCCTGGACTATCTCCGGCAAAAAGGCCGCGTCCTGGCCGTCGTGCACTCCCGGGTCGAACGGGCGAACTCGGGGATCCAGGTCATTCATCAGATCGACCCCGGACGGAAGGTCAAGATCGTTGATGTGCGCTTCCAGGGCAATACATACTTTAGCGCCTCCCGGCTCCGGCATGAGCTGGGGGTCGCCGATCGCATCCTCTTCTTCGGCGCTCTCGATGGGAAACGGGCCTACGAGCTCAGCCAGGAGATCCAGACCCTCTACGAGCTCGAAGGATTCCCTTCGGCGCGGGTCGAGATCGAGTTCTCGCTGAAGGGGGGCAAAGCCGAGGCGGTTTATACGATCGACGAAGGGAGGCAGCAGCGGATCCAGACCATTGAGATCACGGGCGTCTCTCTCTTTGGCCCCGAAGTGATCCGGTCCCAGCTGGCGATAAAGGAGGGGGGCCCGTACTTCCGGCCGTTCGTCCAGAGAGAGGTCGAGAAATTGAGCACCTTCTATCTCAACCAGGCCGTCCGGGGGACGAGGATCGAGTCCCGGATCGAGCCGCTGGGTGACGACCAGTTCAAGGTCGTCCTCAATATCCGCGAAGGCCGGTTTGTCCGGGTCAAGAGCCTCTTCGTCACCGGTAACCGCGCCACCCGCGACAGCGTGATCAAGCGGGAATTGAGGATCGCGGAGGGGGACTTGGCCCGGGCCGACCTGATCTCACAGAGCAAGCAGAACCTCGAAAACCTGGGCGTATTTTCAGAGGTCACGATCGAGGAGATCCCCATATCGCCGGAAGCGGAACATGTGGTCATTACCTTGCGCGAGGGGGAAAAGAACTATGCCGGGGTCGGTATCGGCATCGAGACTCTGGAAACCTTCAGGTCCCCTTCCTCTCTCCTTGACGCGAGCCTGCGGCCCCGCGGCACGGCCGAGTACATGCGGGCCAATATGTTCGGCACGGCGGCCAGCTTGAGCCTAGTCACCCAGTTCAGCCTGGCTGAGAAAAGGCTCGTCGCCACCTGGCAGCAGCCTTATTTTCTGGGCATCCCGGTCGAGACATATATCAACGGCTGGGTCGAAGCCCAAGACATGGTCAGTTTCGCCTTTGAGAGGGAAGGCGTCAGCATCACCGGAATGAAGCCGCTGCGCTGGGGCTTCGACCTCCTCTTGACCCTGGGCTATGCCCGCACGACCCTGACCCGACTCGATGTCCCCCCCAACGAGATCGACCGTGAATTCTATCCTTATTCCAAGACGTCGCTGGCTCCGAGCTTTGTTTGGGAGCGGCGGGACGATGCCTTCAACCCGGGCCGAGGCTATTTCTCCAGCCTGGCGCTCGACTGGGCCTTCCCCTTGTTCCAGACGGAGTCCGATTTCTTGAAAGGCCTTTACAAGTACCAGCGCTATTTTCCCCTGGCGTCCCGGTTTCTCCTTGGTTCCACCTTCCGCCTCGGACTCAGCATGGGCAGGGTGCCCATCCATGAGCGCTTCTTTGCCGGAGGCAGCAACTCGTTCCGCGGCGCGAAGTTCGATGAGCTCGGCCCGAAGGACCCGACTTCCGGGGTTCCCATCGGGGGAAAGGCGCTCATCCTGTTCAATTTCGATTTCAACTTTCCGGTTGTCTCTTCGCTCCCGGCCCTCTCGGGCGTCGTCTTTTATGACTTGGGGAACGTCTTCTACAATCGAAGCGATGTGGGCCTCCGCGACCTTGAGCACGCCGTCGGCCTCGGAGTCCGCTATCGGACGCCCTTCGGACCGGTGCGTCTCGAGCTCGGCTGGAACCTGAGCGACCCGGAGAGACGGGGCAAGCCTATTGCCTTTATCACGATTGGGAATATATTCTAGTGGCGCGTCTCACGAATAACTTGACTACAGGATAATCCATTGAAGAAGCGCCACGGCGAGGGGAGTTTGAGGGGGACGGCGGCGGCACTAGCGACATGAGAAGGATCGTCTCGTTGATTGTGGCCTCGCTTATTTTTTGCCTTGGCTCGGGTCCGGGCCATTCCCAAGTCGTCGACTGCGTCGTCGCCGAGGTCAACGGCAAGGCCATGACGCTGACCGACATCCGGATCCTGAAGGAATTCGCCGTTCTCCCGGATTCCTGGGGCGCCACTCTTCCCGAGACTCTCCGCCAGGCGCTCGATGAAGCGATCGACCGGCGGGTCGTCATCGACCTCGTCCGGGAAGATATCGAAGTGAGCGCGGACGAAACGGACGATGTTCTGGCGCGCCTGAAGAGACGCGTCGGGGCCGGGCCGTGGCAGGCGATGCTGGCGCGTTTCGGCCTTCCGGAGGAGGGTCTAAGGCCGTATGTCGAAGACCTGATCCGGTATGTCAAAACCATCGACCTGCGCTTCGGCCCCAAGGTCGAGATCGACCCTCAGGCCAGCGAACGCTTCTATGAGGAAGTGTACGCGCCGTCCCAGAGGGAATCGGGACGCGAGCCAAAGCCATTTTCTGAGGCGCAGGCGGAAATAGAGGTCTGGATCCGGAGCCTAAAATCACGGGAGCTCGCCGCCGTCTGGGTCCGGTCCCTGCGCGGGCAGGCCGATATCCGGATCCACGAAAGCTGCCTGGAACAGGCCAAGTGAGTGGCCAAGATGGGAAAGCTCGGATTCATGTTCCCCGGCCAGGGCTCGCAAAAGGTCGGCATGGGCCGGGATCTCGCGGCGCGTTTCCCTGTGGCCACCGAACTCTTTGCCAGGGCGGATGATGCGCTGGGCTTTGCGCTCTCCGAACTCTGCTTCGAAGGGCCGGAGGACAAACTGAAGCTGACCTCCTATACGCAGCCGGCCCTGCTCGCCGTAAGTTACATCGCTTTCCGGCTACTGGGGACGGATCCCGACCTGGCCGCCGGTCACAGCCTCGGGGAGTACACGGCCTTGGTCGCCGCCGGGAGCCTGGCCTTCGAGGATGCGCTCCGCCTGGTGCACAAGAGAGGCCGGTACATGCAGGAGGCCGTTCCCGTCGGGGTCGGAGCGATGGCGGCCCTTATCGGCTCCCCTATCTCCGAGATCGAAGCGGCGCTCCGGCAGGTCAAGAGCGGGATCGTCCAGATCGCCAACTGGAACAGCGACGACCAGATCGTCATCGCCGGGCGTAGCGAGGCTGTCAAGGAGGCCATCGCTCTTCTCCGGGGTGCGCGGGCGGTTCTTCTCCCCGTGAGCGCTCCCTTCCACTCGGCTTTGATGAAGAGCGC
>Ga0153915_10002335_pt1 | contig 17353 bp, 9 predicted proteins | sample Opewatmetagenome_2_FD_107003 | JGI IMG/M metagenome (GOLD analysis project Ga0153915, IMG submission 107003) | Freshwater wetland microbial communities from Ohio, USA - Open water 3 Core 3 Depth 3 metaG | ecosystem: Environmental > Aquatic > Freshwater > Wetlands | place: USA: Ohio, Lake Erie...
CACCAGGCGCGGCATCGTGGTCATTCGCATGAGCGCAACTCTCCTCACTGAGAGGCCCGCCCCTGAGAGGAGGCGGGCCATGTTCCGCCCTTACTGGGCGAAGTTGACGATGGTCATCCGGCCCACACGGCGGGCGGTCCCGCCCTGGCCGTTGGCCTCGATGTGATAGAAGTACACCCCGCTGGCCACCACCTGGTTGTTACGGTTGCGCAGATTCCACGTGCACTCGCCGCCGGTGGGGTTGTCGGCCCTCACTCCGCCCGCGATCTGCTGCCCGTTCTGGCAGGTCGGGCCCGGATTCTCCAGCAGGGTCACCAGCACGCCGCTGGCACTGTAGATCCGGATGATCGCGCGGTCCGGCAGATTCACGAACTTGAGGACCTTGTTGTCCGTGGACTGCTCGAACTCGTTGGTGACGTAGTACGGGTCCGGTACCGTATGGACCTGACGCAGATCGGCGAACCGCGGCGCGCGAATGAAGTTGCTCGCGTTGTAGCGCACCAGCAGGTCGGCGCCGAGCGCGGTGAACGGCCTGGTCGCCGGCTGGAACGAGTAGTTGCCGAAGTCGCCTCCTGCGCCGCTGCCGCCGAAGACGGTCCCGGCGTAGCTCCGCAGGGTCCACACGGTGTTCGCCGGGGGCGAGCCCCCCGCCATCTCGAAGGCGAACAGATGGCCGGAGAGGTACATCACGAAGCCGGGGTTGGGCCGGGCCGGGGCGGTGGCGAGTCCGCTCGCCGCGCCGGTGTGCATCGCCACCGGGCCGAGCACCACGCTGTCGGTCAGCGTGAACGGCGCGGCCGCGGTGCAGGGCAACAGCCCCTGCCAGGCTCCGCTGGCCCCGCCGGAGCGGAACGGCTCCACGCACGAGAAGTCGCCGACGGTCACCACCCCGGGACGGTTGTCGGGCGAACCGGCGCTGTTGCTACCCGCCACCGTGAGCAGCCCGAAGCCGCCGCCCAGCTCGGTCCGGTCGAACGGCACCGGAACGTTGTGGGTCACATCCATGACCGAATCGATCTTGCCGGCGGTGCCCCAGTAGACCTTGAAGTCCGCCGCCCGGATCGCGCCACCCAGCGTCGCCTCGATCGCGCGCCAGTCGTTCTCCACGCTGAGGAACGAGTGCGGCGTCTGGATGGTGGCGACTCCGGTGAGCTTGCCGGCGTTGTTGAAATCGGTCACGCCGTCGAGCCCGAGGTTCCCGGCCGCCGGATTGGCCTGGGTCTCGTTGGCCCCGTCGAACCAGCGCGGGCCGTTGTACAGACAGGTCGAGCCGGCCGGCACCGTGATGGCGCCGTCGGCGCAGCCGCGCCCCCAGCCGACCAGCGGCTGGTAGCTCGGCAGCGACACGTTGACCAGGCCGGAGACCTTGAGTCCCTTCGGAATACCGTAGTTGGCCGACTGCCCGCTGTCCGCCACCGTGAAGGTCACCGGCGCGGACTGGCCGGTCGCGTCGGTGCCGTCGAAGACCTGCTGCACGGGGACGGTCACGGTCGAGGTCTCGCCGCTTGCGGCGGTCACCTGGAACGTGTACTCCACGGGGACGCCGTTCCGCGCGTCACCGAGTTTCAGCCCGGTGAGCCGGGCCGTGATGCTCCCCGAATTGGCGAACAACCGGGAGACGAACTCGCCTGCGAATTGGAGCGCGGAGCCGTTGGCAGCCGGGAAGGGGCCGCTGAACCGGCCGCTCGCGGGGTCGATCGTGGGGACCGGCACCCCCAGGGTATCCAGCCGGTGGCCTCTCCCCGCCACACCGAAGCTGAGCGTGCCCTCGGCGACGTAGTTGGAGGCCGGCCGGACCGGGGTCACCGCCTTGGTGTTGCGGGGCGACTCGAGGCTCGACGGGCCGGATTCGAGGCCGTTCACGTCGAACGCGGTCACCGAGTAGAAGTACCGGAAGTTGTTGCGCGACGTCCGGTCGATGAACACGAACGGCACTCCGCTGTTCGCCAGCGCCGGGCAGATCGACCTGGGCCCGCAGGTCCCGCCCCGCGCCCGGCCCGTCACCGCGGTATCGGTCACCGTGCTGAGCGCTACGCCGCTCCCCAGGATCACCCGCTCCGGGCCGGCCCGCACCTGCACGATGTTCCCGACCAGGTCGTGGTCGATGTGCTGGGTGAGGACCGTGCCGTCCTTCCGGTTGGGCGCCAGCCCGGGGCAGCTGGTCGTGAGGCCGAGCTCCGGCGCGCAGTCCTTGTCCGCGTTGACCGTTCCGGTGTAGTCGTTGATCACGGTGCCGGCGTAGTCGTACTGCGCCAGCAGCGTCAACTCGTTCGGCGCGTCCACCCGCCCGCGGTACACCCGATATCCCTCCACGTCGAACTGACGGTAGTTGGGATCGTACAGGATGTTGTTGACCAGGTTCCCCTGCGGATCCAGCGTCTTGGGCTGGCTCGCCAGCGAGAAGTACGGGTCGCCCGAGGTCTCGCTCGGTGACGGCTTCCACACCACCGTCACCTGGTCGTCACCGGGAATCAGGAAGAACTCCGGCGTCTCGGGCGCGAAGGGCAGCAGGAAGTTCCCGTTGAATACGCCCTGGGCCACCTTGGCCTTGCCGAGCAGCGACCCGTCCACCGTGCGGAACTCCTCCTGCTGTACCACGCCGTCCCCGTTGTCCTGGAACCCGGCGAAACCGGCGAGGCTGTCGACGGTGTTGGCGCCGAGGGCGAGCTGGGCGGCGTTGGTGAGCCTGAGGGGGTCGCCCGGCTTCACGTCGCAATTGGCGCCGCAGCCCGCGGTCTGCACCGGCGCCGCGAAGATGTACGCCACCACGATCGAACCGCCCTGCCCGGGGGCGAGCTTGAGCGGGGTGGACGACTGGAAGAACCGCATGTCCTGCGGGCTGGTGTTGTTGACGAAGCAGATATGGGTCTGGGACGGGGTGCCGGTGTTGCAGGGATCATCGCCCAGGTTCACCGACAGCGTACCGGAGAGATAGCGGTACAGCTGCACGACGTTGCGTGGGTCGTTGACGGCCCCCGCGAACGGCCTGCCGTTGATGGTGTTGCTGAACAGCTGGATTTCGCCCCGGCCGCTCGGACTGGAGAGGTACTTCACTCCCACGAAGCCGGAGCCGGCGAAGAACGGGGTGGAGAAGATCGACGGGTCGAAGGTCCAGCCCTGCGCGCCCTGGAAGCTGTGGTCGTACACATAGCCCAGGGCGAACGGCAGGTTCACTGAGGAGTAGTTGGCGCCGGCGGTCGAGACGTCCATGTCGGCCGCGAAGGCCGCGAACATCGGGTCGATGGTGTATCCGCCCGCCGGCAGGGTGACTCCCTGCGCCGCTGCGCCCGCATGCAGGTCCAGCGCCTTCTGATACAGGATGTCCGCCAGCGGCGCGCGAATGGCGTTGTAGTCCGCCCGGTTGGTCGAGGTGATGTTGTAGAAGGTGTAGACGAAGTAGAGGATGTCCTCGTTGCCGGTGGGGAAATTCCACCCCATGCCCCGGGTCTCCACCGCGATCCCGAGGGGATGCTCCCGGCCCACCCGGAGGCTGCTGTTCCCCTCCCACGAGAGGAACCAGATGTCTCCCTGCGACGCCGAACGGCGGCAGTAGGGTACGCCCGAGCCGGCCCCGTCGGGTCCGGTCGTCGAGTCGGTCTGCAGCAGCGGATGGAACAGGCTGGCCGTCGCGTCGCCCCGTGGCACGCATCCCGCCCCGGGCCACTGGTTCAGGTCGGCCTGGTTGCTGGCATTGAAGATCGGGCGGACCTCCTCGCCGTGGACCGTGGTCCCCTTGGGATCGAACAGGAAGCCGCCGGCGGTGTCATGCGCCCAGGGGCCGCCGTCGGGGCCGATGATGCCCGCCAGCTGCAATCCCGAGTTGAACACGTACTGATCCGGCGAGCCCTTGGGCCAGAACCCGCCGCCCACCACCGCCGAACCGGTAGAGTCGACGCAGATGTTGCCGGAAGAGGCCAGCCCGCAGGAGACCCGGTTGATGTTGAGCGCCCCGGCGGCCCGGGCGAACAGCCGGAAGCCGCGCTTCTTGGCGCCGGCCCCCGGCTCCGGCCCGGCCGACGCGGGCCGCGGCAGCGCCATGACGGCCAGCGCGGCGACCAGGCTCGACAGCAGCAGTGTTCGTACGCCTACGACGCGTGCACGCATGCGTTCCTCGCTTGGGAAGAGCGTGGGCCGGATCGGCTCGCGTGCCGGTCCGGCCCTGTGAAGAGGTCAGAAGTTGACTTCGAGGCCGAGTCGCACCTGCCGCGGCTGGCCGGTGAAGCTGGAGATCCCGCGGTAGACCGCGTACAGCGCGTCGTTGGCCCGGAGCTGCTCCGCCTGCGTAAACAGGTGGTCGCCGTTGCCGAAGCGCTCCTCGGCCCGGATCAGGTAGATGCAGTTGGGGCTCGCGGACTGGCCGTCGTTGCGCACCCAGCTGCCGCACCCGGTGCGGGGATCGGGGACGCCGGCGAAGCTCAGGTCGATCGTGCTGTCGGCCTGCAGCACCCCGTTCCGGCCGGCCTCCTGCGCGAACGACTGCAGCTCGGAGCGGCGGATCTTGTCCCGCTCCTGGTTGTTGCTGATGTCGTTCGTCTGCGCGAAGACCGCCAGGATGTTGCGGAAGTTGAACAGGTTGCGGACGTCGGCGTAGGCCGTGAAGTCGAGGCCGCCGAGTCCGAAGCCCTTGGTCACCCGGATGTCGAACTGCTTGAAGGTCGGCAGTCGGGCGGCGTTGAAGTCGCCCTCGATGTTGCGGCTGCAGGGCGCGCCCGAGAAGACCGCGTTGTCCTGCGGGTCGTTGATCGGGCAGCGGGTGTACGGCGTCCCGCTGGCCACCCGGAAGGTGGCGAACACCCCTACGTTCTCCAGCACCCGGCCCGCGGTCGTCCCCGCCTTCCATTTGTTGGGGAAGTTGAGCGCCAGCTGCCCCGCCAGGTTGTGCGGCCGGGTATCGTTGGTCGGCAGCGTCGCTTGCGGAGGCGGATTGCGGCCGCCGCTGACGGCGTTCAGGATGGTCGACCCGAACGCGAGGTAGCTGAACGGGTTGGACCCGGTGTTCTTGGAGTCCTCGTAGGTGTAAGCCAGGCTGCCGTTGAACAGCTCGCCGATGCGCCGGTCGAAGCGGACGTCCACCCCGCGGGCGTTGCCGAAGTCGGCGTTGGTGATCACCTGGATGTTGGTGTTCTGCCGCAGGAACGGATCGAAGTACGAAATCAGACGGCCCGCGGCGTCAGACAGCTTGTCCTTGTTGTAGGCCGAGACGTCGAGCACCATGTCTTCGCTGAACGAGTGGCGGACGCCGAACTCGAAGGTGATGGTCCGCCCGAAGTCCAGGTCGGTGCCGTAGGTCTGGTTGGCGTTGGTGACGCTGAGATCGGTGTTGATGCCGCCGAGAATCAGCTGGAAGTCGGGCGCCTGGACCTGGTGGGCGTACGACAGACGGAAGTTCGTCCGGGTGGTCACCGGGAACGACACCTGCACATGCGGGCTCAGGTAGTCGTGGCTCTTGTCCGCGACGAAGCCCGCGGTCGGGTTCGCCGGGTCGAAGCCTGGCATGGTGGAGATCCGCGGGAACCAGCTTCGGTTGCCGGACGCGTCGGTGTAGTAGGGCCGCTTCGCGCCGGTCTTGTACCAGTCATACCGCAGCCCGCCGACCAGCACCACGTCACCCAGGTCGAGCCGGTCCTCGACGAAGCCGTTCCAGCGGGTCGGCCTCTCATGGTAGGCGTCGGAGAACGCCTGATTGGTGAGGTTGGATGAGTAGGCGTTCATGTAGTACTTGGTGTACTCGCCCCCCAGCTTGACCCGGTTATACCGGTCCACCTGCCAGTCCAGGTTCCCCTTCCCGACCGCGCGATCCTCCTTGTACAGACTCAGCCGGCCGGTAGGCCCGCCGCCGTCCCAGAAGGTGGTCAGCGCGCCCTGCAGGCCATAGGCGTTGTTGCGATAGCTGTCGATCAGGGTGTACTGGTCGGGGTTCTTGATATCGTAGGGAGAGAGGCGTCCGGAGTTGGTGCGGAAGTTCGCGTCGAGGTTCGTGATCGGGAAATTGTCGAAGTCGAACAGGAAATCCATCGGCTTGACGATGAACCCGCCGAACGGATCGCGGGTGGAGCGCTCGCCCGAGGCCGAGAGCGGCCCGTTGATCGTGCGGTCCCACTGGTACGAGGCGTACAGCTCCAGGGCCAGCGCTCGGTCGGCCGACTTGGCGAGGTTCTGGGTCCACGCCAGGGTAGCCACGTTGTTGCCGTTGTATACCCCGAAGAACTGCTGCGGATTGGTCAGCGCGGCGTATCCCGAGCTGGTCGTCAGGGTCTGGTCGAAGATCCGGTTCTGGCCCTGGCTGCGCAGGAAGGAGAGAGCCAGCCGGCTGCCGGTGCCGTAGGTGTACTGCAGGCGGCCCTGGAACCGGTAGGTGCTCGCCGCGCTCGCTGGAAGCCGCGCGCCCCGGCAGGAGAAGCCATAGTTGTTGCGGATGCCGGGATTGCGACTCTGGCTGAAGGCATCGCACTCGCCGGTATAGATGGCGAACTTCTGCACATCCACGTAGGTGGTGTCGCCCGGAGTCCCGCTTACCACCGGCACGATCGTGTCGACGCCCGCCGGCACGAAGATCGGGTTCTTCTGGTTGTCCACGCCGAACGGTTCCGACTTCTGCCCCTCGAGATCGCCCGAGAGGTAGAAGGTGAGGTTCCGCGCGATCGGGCCGCCGAATCCGCCCTGCAGCCGGGTGAAGCCAAGGCTGTGGTTGAGCCCGCCGGCCTCGTCGTTCTCGATCCCGAAGTTGCCGCTCCACTTGGATCCGCCACCCCTGGTCTGGATGGCGATGACGCCCGCCTGGGCGTTGCCGAATTCCGCCGACGAGCTGCCGGTCGTGATCGAGGCCTCTTCCAGGGAAGCGGTGGACACATCGATGATGCCGGGATACTGCACACCCGGGACAGGCGGTCCGGCGAAGGCATTGCCACGGCCGCCCGGCGTCACGGGGACGCCGTCGATGTAGGTGACCGCCTCGTCGGGGCGGCCGCCGCGGACGGTGAGCCCGTTGGGACCCTGGACCACGCCCGGCTGCAGTGCCAGCACGTTGGCGATGCGATCTACCGGCAGCGCCGCGGTGTAGTCGCCGTTGATGACCTGCTTGGTCGTCACCGCGTCCCGGGGCACCAGCGGGTTCTCGGCGGTGACTTCCAGCTCGCCGATGTCGACGGCCTGCTGCTCCAGCGAGAAGTCCTGGGTGATCGTCTGCCCCGCCGAGATGCGCAGTCCCGTCACCCGCACCGGGCGATACCCGACGAACGCCGCCACCAGGTCGATGCTGCCCGCCGGCAGGCCGTTGATGAAGTAGTAGCCGCGGTTGTCAGCTACCGCGCCGAAGGCGCTGCCTTCGACCCGCACCTGCGCGCCGGCGATGGGGGCCCCGGCCTGATCGCGGATGCGACCCTCCAGCTTGCCGGTGCTCTGGGCCACAACGCCGCCCGTGATCCCGCACAGGAGCAGGAGGGCCCCAACCAGGACAGGAAGCCCGCCGCCACCCGGGCGTGCAGGGCCGATGCTGCCGCGCGGCATCGCGGCACGCGGGCCGGCTGCACGCGAAAGGGAACGTCCGACTAGGCACAGTCTCATACGGATACTCCTTCGCGATCGGGATCGTGCTGCCTTGCAGGACGGCACACGACGCGGCGGATGCCCGGCGTGAAGCGGTGCAGGTGGTGGCGCAATGTCAGGCGTTCACCAGCAGCGTGTGTCGTCTGGAGAAGCTCGATGTACGCGTGGCCCGACGGCGTACTCGAGCGAGGTGACGCCCAAGCTATCGGAGGGAGTGACGCGCCGGTGTTCAGGCGGTGTTAAGGAGATGTGTGGAGATCGCCAAGAACCGGCGGATGAAACGTGTGCGACGTGGCGAGAATGCGGAGAGGAGTGAGCAGTGAGCGGTGAGCGGTGAAAGGTGAACGGTGAGCGGTGAACGGTGAACGGTGGAACCCGTGGGTGTGCAAAATGACACGACCCTCAGCGAATTGCTCGCCAAGGGTCTGAAGTGGAGCTGACGGCTGATGGCTGCTGGCTGACGGCCAATGGCCTACGGATCAAATCGGTACCCGATCGAGTGCACCGTCACCAGATGCCGCGGCTTTTCCGGATTGTCTTCCAGCTTCCGGCGCAGATCGGCGACGTGCACATCGAGCGTGCGGCTGTAGACTCCCGGTTGGTAGCCCCACACCTCCTGCAGCAGCTTGCGCCGCGGGACCACCTGGCCCGGGGCGCTCATCAGCCGGTACAGCAGGTCAAACTCCTTGGGGCGCAGGTGCACCCGCTCGCCCGCGCGGGTCACCGTGCGGGTGAGCGGCGCAAGCTGGATTTCGCCGCCCGTCAGCGGGACGTTCTCGGCCGGCCCTTCATCGCTGAGGCGCGTAGCCCGGCGGAGCACCGCGTGGACCCGGGCGATCAACTCCAGAATGCCGAAGGGCTTGGTGACATAATCATCGGCGCCCAGCTCGAAGCCGCGCAGCTTGTCCGCCTCCTCGGTCCGTGCGGTGAGGGCGATGACCGGCAGCATGCCTCCGCCTCCCCGCAGGCGCTCCAGCACCTGGTAGCCGTCCAGGCCGCCCGGCAGCATCATGTCCAGAATCATCAGGTCGAAACGAGAATCCCGGACCAGCTGCAGACCTTCCTCACCCGACACCGCGAGCTCGGTGCGGAATCCCCCGTGTTCCAGGTTCATCCTGAGACCGAGCGCGAGGTTTGCGTTGTCCTCGACCACCAGTATGCGCTGCATGCGGATGCGTGCGTCCACGGATTGACTCATTACAGGACGGTTTGTGTTCCAATCGGTTTCGGGTGCCCGCATCCGCCGGCCTCGACGGCGGACGCGGACTGCGAGGAATACCACCCTCGCGTGTTGTGGACGTCCGGAGCCGGTCCAACACACACGGCTCACCCAACCCCGTTCCTTGCCGCGACGCGCATCGCGGGGAATCGGATGGTGAAGCTCGCGCCTCCCGCGGCGCTGTCGTCCACCCGCACCTGTCCATCGTGCCGCTCCACCAGGTCGCGCACCACGGCGAGACCGATTCCGCTGCCCGGGGCACGGCTCGCGTTGGCCCTGAGCCGCACGAACGGCTGCCAGATCACCTCCCGGTCGGAGGCGGGTATGCCGGGTCCCTCGTCCTCCACCGCCACGCAGGCCCAGCCCTCCTCCAGCCAGGTACGCACGGTCACCATCCGTTCCGGCGGGCTGAACTTCACCGCGTTGTCCAGCAGGTTGAGCAGGATCTGCCGGGTCGGGCCGGGCTCCACCTGCACCTCCACCCGGTCGGGAGCGTCGACCCGGAAACGGATGTCACGGCCCCGCGCCAGTGGCTCGAAGCCGTGCACCACGTCGCGCACCAGCTGCGACAGATCCACCCGCTCCGGGAAGGGCGTGGGGCCGCGGCTGCAGGGACGGGTGAAGTGCAGCACGTTCTCCACCAGGTGCATGAGCCGCTCGGACTCCTGCAGGATCACGTCGAGGGCGCCCGTGCGATCCTGCTCGGAGCGGGTGGATCCCAGCTTGAGGCTCTCGGCGAAGAGCCGAATCTGGGCCAGCGGGGTGCGCAATTCGTGGGACACCGAGGACACGAAGTCGCTCCGCTCCCGCACCAGCTGTTGCTCCCGCCGGATCTGGGCCAGCACCAGGCCCGCCAAGGCCAGAGTCGCGCAGAGGAGCCCGAGCAGCCACAGCGCCTTGAACCCCGTCGGCCGGCTGGGCACCAACCTCGATTCGAGCGTGGGGCGGAGATGTGCCTCGAACCGTATGCCAACCTCGTCCGGCTCCTCCACCATCCGGGAGCGGTACGTGGCCGGATACTGCGGCGCCGACACGAAGAGGGTGTCCACCGGCTCACCAGGGAACCCGCGAGTGACGGTGATGGACACCATCGAGTCGTTGGGGATCGGGCCCACCAGCGCGGGAGGGAGGAGCGAGTAGTTGGCGAACACCCGGGGAAAGGCGTCCCGGCCAACGGCCCGCATGCAGGTCTCGAAGCCGAAGGTCGCCACCGCCCGGCCATCGGGGCCGAGCTTGTGGCCGGCCAGAATCACCCGGGCCTCGCCGGGCCGAGCGGCTCCGGCGGAGATCGTGAACAGCTCGCGGGGCGGTAGCTCCAGCTGGTGATAGAGAGAGTCCAGCAGCATCAGGCGGCGCGCCTGCCCCGGCTCGGCCCCGGTGGTGATCAACTCGCCGCTGCGGTGATCGTACCGGAAGTAGTAGCGCAGGGAATCGCCGAGCGGACTGGCGCAGTGGGCGTACCGCTGCGCCACGTGCGCCAGCGTTGCGACGCTCGGCAGCGTGTCGTCGTCGCGGGCCAGCGGTTGGGTGACCGGCCCGAGCGCCGACTTTCCCTGGGCCTCCCAGTCGGCGCGCCACACGGTCCGGAAGTACCACACCGCGAGGCCGGCGTACTCCGTGAGTACCCGGTCGGTGGCGTGCCGCTGCTCCTGGGCGGTGCGGATGGCCTCCACTCCGAGCCAGATGACCAGAGCGGTCAGCAGCCCGAGGAGGCTGTAGCTTCCGCGCGTTGATGCGGACATGGGGACAATCCTCGCCGGGGGAAGCGAGCCAGAGACCCGATGGGAATGTCAAGGAAACGTCAAAGGCGGGCCGACCACGACTGTCAGCTCACCCGGGCGGGGACGACAAAACCGCCCGGAGCGCGCACGCTCCGGGCGGTGGAACATCCGGTGGGAGGGAAGCGGTGGCCGAGTGTGTGGCCCCGAATCGCCCTACTCCTGGCGGTCGGTCCTCCGCCGCCGGCGACGCCGCCGCGCCTCGGCCTCCTTGAGCGCCCGCGCGGCGCTGGGCTTCACATAGTAACGCCGACGGCGCACCTCACGCAGAATCCCCGCCTTTGCGACCTTCCGGCGCAGGGCCTTGAGCGCCCAGTCCAACCGGTCGTCCTCCCCGAGTACGATCTCGATTGACATCACACCTCCCGGAAGGAGGAGCGGGGCCACCTTGTTGCTGGGGCGGCCCCGTCCTGCCCCGATTGCGGGATCCGACTTACTTCTGCAGGCGGGTGACCTTCTCCGCCGCCGGGCCCTTCGGCCCCTGAACCACGTCGAACTCCACCTGCTCGCCTTCGCGCAGCGACTTGAAGCCGCTGCCCACGATGGCAGAGTGATGGACGAAGCAGTCCTTCTGCCCGTCGCTCGGAGTGATGAAGCCGAAACCCTTGCTGTCGTTGAACCACTTCACGGTGCCGGTGGTACGCATTGCCCTGCTCCTGCTGAATGAACGTGACGTCGGAGTCCGGGATGCCCGTACCTGCCGACAAAAAAAGAGACCCTCAGAGCCAGGTCCCTGGAACAACCATCTGGGATGGGCCAAACCAGGCGGCCACAACAGGACCAAACGTAACGGGCGTAGCGGGTTATGTCAAACGAGCCGGGGCTCTCCCGAGGGCCTCCAGGACGGCCTTGCCATGGGCTATGAGGAGTCTGAGGGAGTGGTCTCGCCTGATAACCGTCCCCCTCGTCGCCTTGTCGCCTTCTGGCCCTCGTCGCCTTGTTGCCTTCTCGCCTCGTCGCCTTCTCGCCTTCTGCCCCTCGTCGCCTTCTCGCCTCGTCGCTTCTGCCCCTCGTCGCCTTCTCGCCTCGTCGCCTCTGACCTCGCGCTCGCCCTACCCCTTCCCATCCCGCACCTCTCGCGTCAGCCGGACCACGGCGTGGTCGGGCTGGTCGCCGAGCGCGCGGAGCAGATCGGCGAACAGGCGGGGACGGCGCCGGATGATCTGCAGGAGGTCGGAGGACACCTTCCCTGCGAGGGCGAGGAGTGCGTCCGGATCCTCGTCCAGGGCAATGGCGATGGCGCGGATCGACTCCTCCGATGGGGGTGGCTGTTCACCCCGCTCGATCTTGCTCAGGTAGGAGGGTTCCAGTCCGACGCGGACCGCGACCTGGCGGACGGAGAATGCGGAGTCCCGGCCCCGGAGCGCTTCCCGGCGCTGGCGCAGGTAGTCACCGAATGGGTTTGGCATCTGTGTAGTATATACTACTCACTACGCGCCATTCCAGTGCAGGCAAGTTGCCCGGAAGCCGCCACGTAAGCATTTGCAGGCATTTGCGTTATCACTGCCATGACTGCTGCCAGCCCTGAGGACTATTGACAAAATTGGCCAAAATGTAAACGATTACATGCCGCAAGTTCTGGCGGCTCGGTCCACTCAGCCACATCGAAGCTGCCGCTCCACCCTCCCGCCCGCATCCGTCTTTTGCGGCGGGGTAATCCCGGCTCCTCGGGTCAGCGATGGTCACGATCAAGGATGTCGCCCGGGTGGCGGGCGTCTCGGTCGCCACCGTCTCGCGGGTCTACAACGGCAGCACCCTGGTCCGGGCCGACACCCGCGACCGGGTCCGGCGGGTCGCCCAGGAGCTGGGTTACAGCCCGCATGGCGCGGCGCGCAGTCTCATCACCAGCCGCACCCACACCCTGGGCGTCCTGCTGCCGGACCTCTACGGCGAGTTCTTCTCGGAAGTGATCCGGGGCATTGACCTGGCGGCGCAGCGGGAGGGCTACCACCTGCTGGTCTCGAGCGCGCGCGACGATAGACGCCCACTCGAGACCGCGCTCCGGTCGATGCGCGGCCGAGTCGATGGCCTGATCGTGATGTCGCCCGATCTGGATGCCCGGGCCTCGCGCCGGAGTCTGCCGGAGCGATTCCCGGTGGTGCTCCTCAACTGCCCGCCGAGCGACGCGGCGTACGACAGCCTGGGGATTGCGAACTACGAGGGCGCCCGTGCGATGGTCCGGCACCTCGCCGCTCTGGGTCATCGCCGGATCGCGATCATCAAGGGCGCGGAGCACAACTTCGACGCCGCCGAGCGACTGCGGGGTTACCGCGCCGCGCTGGCCGAGGCGGGGCTGGTAAGCGATCCCGGGCTCGAGTTTCCCGGCGACTTCAGCGAGGCGGCCGGCCATGCCGCCGCGGGCCTGATCCTGGCCGCGCCCGACCGGCCCACGGCGGTGTTCGCCGCCAACGACGGAATGGCCATCGGGGCCCTGAGCGCCTTTCGCAACGCCGGACTCCGGATTCCGGAAGACATCGCCATCGGCGGATTCGACGACATCCCCATGGCGCGATACGTCGAGCCCACGCTCACCTCGGTGCACGTGGACATCAGTGCGCTCGGGGAGCGCGCAACGGCCTGGCTGCTCGAGGCCCTGCGCGCCCCGGCCGAGCGGGAACTACGCCGTGAGACCCTGCCCACGACCCTCGTGGTGCGGCGGTCCTGCGGTGCGCGGCGCGGCTGACCCCGCCCAACGTGGTTACCACCTCTGGAGGAAGCCCCAATGATCACCCGTAATCTCGTGCGATGGCTGGGAGGGGCGCTCGCGGCGTTCGGGCTCCTCATCCTGGCCTCCCGCGGTGTCTCGGCCCAGACAACGACCGGCACCATTCGTGGCTACATCACCAACCAGGGCGGCGCTCCCATTGCCGGCGCCGAGATCCAGGCGCGAAACCCGGAGACGGGCGTGTCCCGCTCGGCCAGCAGTCGTGCCGATGGCGGGTACATCCTGCCCGGTCTGGCCCCCGCACTCTACGAGTTGACGGTGCGGCACATCGGCAGCGCGCCGCAGTCCCGGCGGGTGCGGGTGCAGATCGGTGCCACGGCGCTGGAGAACTTCACCTTGACCGATCAGCCGGTGGAGCTGCAGGAGCTTGCCGTGGTGGCTGCGCCGCCGGCGATCGAGACCCGGACGTCGGAAGTGGCGACCAACGTGACCACCGAGCAGATCGAGCGGCTGCCCTCCTCCAGCCGCAACTTCCTCGACCTCGCGGCCCTGGCGCCCGGCGTGACCATCGCGGACGATCGGCTCAACGGCACCGGCTCCAAGACTTTCCAGGCCGGCGGTCAAAGCCCGAATTCGACCAACGTGTTCATCGATGGCACCAGCCTCAAGAACGACCTCACCGGCGGCGGCGTCACCGGCCAGGATGCGAGCCGGGGGAATCCTTTCCCCAGGAATGCGATCCAGGAATACCGGGTGATCAGTCAGAACTTCAAGGCGGAGTACCAGAAGGCGTCCAGCGCCATCATCACGGCCACGACCAAGTCCGGCGGCAATGTCTGGTCCGGTGACATGTTCTTCAGCTACCAGGACAAGGGCCTGGTGGCGCTCGACAGCATCCAGAAGGCGCAGAAGAAGGCCAGCCCCTTGACCTTCAAGGAGCCGGATTACTCGCGTTACCTCGCCGGCTTCAGCGTGGGCGGCCCCATCATGCGCGACAAGCTGCACTTCTTCGGTTCCTACGAAGGCAACTACCAGAACCGGGCCAACCTGGTGGACTTCCAGCCCCCGCCGACGGGACTGTTCCCCGCGCTCGACACCGTGAACCTCAATCAGTACAACGGCAACTTCAAGTCGCCCTTCCGGGAAACCCTGGTGTTCGGCAAGCTGAGCTACGCGGTTAACCCGAAGTCCACCGCCGAGCTCAGCTTCAGCAACCGGCACGAGACCGACGCCCGGGACTTCGGGCGGTTCTGCTGCACCACGGTCCGCTCGTTCCAGTCGGCGGTGAACTTCCGGCAGAACGTCACGGTGGGCCAGCTCAAGTACAACTGGTTCTCCGGTCCGTGGCTCAACGAGGCGAAGGTGGACTATTCCCGGTTCCGCCGGAACCCGTCGCCCGACAGCCCCGGACTCGCGTCCCGGGTCTACCAGTTCGGCGGGGCCGACAACCAGATCGGCAGCTTCCTCAGCACCCAGGACTTCACCCAGCGGCGGATCGGACTCCGCAACGACCTCACCTACTCCGGCTTCCAGGCCGCCGGCCAGCATGTCTTCAAGGCCGGGGTGAGCCTCGACTTCCTCAAGTACGACGTGGTGAAGGACAACGATGGGACTCCGAAGTTCCTCTACCGCGACAGCGTGGGAACGGCCGCGTACGCCTTCCGGAATCCCTACCAGCTCGTGTATGGCACCGGCGATCCGAATCTGACCAAGAACAACAGCGAGATCGGAGTCTACCTGCAGGACGACTGGAGCCCCGTCCCCCGGCTCACCATCAATGCCGGCATCCGCTGGGACTTCGAGTCCAAGATGATGAACTACGACTACGTGACTCCGCAGACGGTGATCGATACGCTGACCCGGTACAACGACTCGTTGCCGACGCCGCTCAACCTGAGCCGGTTCATCAGTGATGGGAACAGCCGGAGCCCCTTCTACGGTGCCTTCCAGCCGCGGATCGGCTTCTCCTATTCGCTGGACAACGACAACAAGACCACGATCTTCGGCGGCTTCGGGTTGTACTACGATCGCTCGCTCTTCGACGTCTCTGTCGACGAGACGCTCAAGCTGACCCACCCCACCTTCACCGTCAATTTCGCGGCCCCCGGGGCGACGCCCGGCCCGGGCGAGGTGGCCTGGAACGACTCGTACCTCACCGCCAACCGCGCGACGCTCGACCAGCTGGTCCACAGCCAGGGCGTCCCGGAAGCATGGCTCATCGACAGCAAGGTGAAGGTGCCGAAGTCGCGGCAGTGGAACCTCGGTGTGCGCCGCCTGCTGGGCGACTTCGCCGTCTCGGCGGCCTATACCGGCGTGCGCGGGGTGAACCAGCTGACGCTCAACTGGGCCAACTTCGGGCTCAATCCGAACGGCACCTGCTGCACCAGCTTCAACCTGGCGGCACACGGCTTCAGCAACTTCATCTACTCCAGCAACGACGCGAAGACCTGGTACGACGCGCTGCAGCTACAGGTGGACCGGGTCTACCGGCCCAGGGCGCACGGAATCGGCTGGGGCGCCGGCATCGCGTTCACCTACGCCAACCGCTCGCTCCAGGGCGTGGACGCACTGGGAGACCTCTTCGCCTTCCCCAACACGGCGGGGATCAACAAGCATCCGGCCAATGACGAAAAGGCGCGCATCGTCGCCAACTGGATCACCGATATGCCCTACTTCTTCGGCCTCCAGTTCAGCGGCCTGCTCACCCTCGGCAGCGGCAACAAGCAGGACCAGGGCTGCCCCGCGCGCTTCTGCCCCAACGACTACAAGCGCGGCGCCTATTCGCCCCCGGGGAAGACCTTCCTCATCTTCGGGAAGTGGGTGTATCGCAACATTGACATGCGGCTCAGGAAGGACCTCCCGGAGTTCGCCGGAACTCACCTCGGTGTCACGCTGGACGCGTTCAACATCTTCAACTATCAGAACGACGGCTGCTTCGACACCGGAGGCACCCCGACGACCAACCCCAACTACGGCCATCCCGGCTGCCTGGTGAGCGACCCGCGTCGCTTCCAATTTGGTGTAGAGTACGGTTTCTAGACCCCCGCACCGCGGGGCACCGCTGGTCGGTGTCCCGCGGTGGCGCCACCCCCGCGAGCGCGGCCCCAGTATGCAGCGACTTCCGATCCTCCGGGCCGCCTCGAGCGTGGCGCTGCTCCTTTCCCTCGCCTGCGGTGTCAGCGCCCCTGCTCGTGTCTCCGACCCCGTTGGCGGCGGCCCACGCGCCCAGGCGCTGCTCGACACCCTCGAGCGGCGCACCTTCGACTTCTTCTGGGAGCGCACCGATCCCGCCACCGGACTGACGCCGGATCGCTGGCCTTCGCCCAGCTTCTCCAGCATCGCGGCCGTGGGGTTCGCGCTGACGGCCTATCCGATCGGCGTGGAGCAGGGCTACATCACCCGGCAGGAGGCCGCCGGCCGGACACTGGCCACGCTGCGGTGGTTCTGGCAGGCGCCGCAGGGCGCCGACGCCACCGGGGCAAGCGGATATAAGGGCTTCTTCTACCACTTTCTCGACCTGCCCGGCGGGACCCGGTTCCGGGATGTGGAGCTGTCCACCGTGGATACCGGCCTGCTGCTGATGGGAGTCCTCTTCTGTCAGCAGTACTTCGATGGTGCGAGCGCTGACGAGACCGCCATCCGCGCCACCGCCGACTCGCTCTATCGCCGGACCGACTGGGGCTGGGCCCAGCGCACTCCGCCGCTGGTGAACATGGGCTGGAAGCCCGAGACCGGCTGGCAACCGCTCGACTGGATGGGCTACAACGAGGCGATGCTGGTGTACCTGCTCGCGCTGGGCTCTCCGACCCACGCCGTGGACTCGACGGCGTGGCGGCGCTGGACCGAGACCTACCAGTGGGGCCGGTTTCACGGCCAGGACCACATCGGCTTCGCCCCGATGTTCGGCCACCACTATACCCACGTGTGGGTGGACTTCCGCGGCATCGAGGACGACTACACCCGCGCCCGCGGGATCGACTACTTCGAAAACAGCCGGCGAGCCACCCTGGCGCAGCGGAGCTACGCCATGGCCAATCCGTCGGCCTGGGCGGGCTACGGCCCGGAGGTGTGGGGGCTCTCCGCAAGCGACGGACCGGCGGATGTCACGCTGCAGTATCGCGGCGAGCCGCGACGGTTCTTCACCTA
>Ga0153915_10002336_pt1 | contig 17352 bp, 15 predicted proteins | sample Opewatmetagenome_2_FD_107003 | JGI IMG/M metagenome (GOLD analysis project Ga0153915, IMG submission 107003) | Freshwater wetland microbial communities from Ohio, USA - Open water 3 Core 3 Depth 3 metaG | ecosystem: Environmental > Aquatic > Freshwater > Wetlands | place: USA: Ohio, Lake Erie...
AGCTCGAGGAGCTGCCCGAGGAAGTTCGCACGGGTCTCACGTTCCACGGTGTCAAGACGATGGACGACGTGCTCGCGTTGGCGCTGGCGCACACCGACTTCGCGGCCGAGGTTCCGGCGGTCGCGCCGCACTGATCGTCATGTCGTCGCAAGAGCCCCTGGTCATCCGCTCCCTGGAATTTCTCGGAGGCATGGCGAGCGTCGACGGTTGGCGTCCCGAGCCAGCTCTCCCGGAAGTCGCCTTCGCCGGGCGCTCGAACGTCGGCAAGTCGTCGCTGCTCAATCGTCTCGTTCATCGCAAGAAGTTCGCGCGCGTCAGCAACACGCCGGGACGCACGCGCGAGATCAATTTCTTCAAGGTGAACGACGCGTTCGTCTTCGTCGACCTTCCCGGCTACGGGTACGCCCGCGTCTCCAAGGAACAGCGCGCCGAGTGGCGTCCGCTCATCGAGAGCTATCTTCGACGCAGCCCGCAGCTCCGCGGCATCGTGCAGCTGCTCGACGTCCGCCACGATCCGACGAACGACGATCGATTGATGCTCGATTTCCTGAGTGAGATCGGCGTTCCCACGGTTGTGGTGCTCACCAAGATCGACAAGCTGACGCCGACCGAGCGTCGGAAGCGGCTCGCCGAGCTTCCGCTGCGATTGGGACTCGACGCCGAGCAGGTGATCGCCTTCAGCGCATCGACGGGCGAAGGCCGGGACGAGCTTGGCGCGGCAATCGAGTCGCTGCTCGACCAGCCGTCGTGGAGGGCGGCGTCGTGAGACGTATCGCGATCGCCCTCACCACGGTCGTCGCTGCTTGCGCGAGCGCGCCGTCGACCGGTGCCGCACCGGCGACCCAGCCCGCGGTCCCCGCCGGCCACGTGGTGAGCGACTCGATGTCGTCCACGCTCATCCCGGCGGGCTTCGGCACCGTGAGGCAGGACAGCATCTCGATCGTGCTCCAGCCCGATGGTGTTCGTGTGTTGGCGATCCCGCTCGATGAGTCGGTGATTCGCGTCCTCGCGTCCGACTCGTATCGGTCCTTGCACGCCACACTCGACAGCAAGCGCCAACAGATCATGCAGCGCGCGTCGATGCGAGGCGTGAGGGAACCGCGGGTGTGGTATGTGCGTTTCTTCGGTCTCGCCCCCGACGCGCGGTTCGTTCCGACCGACTTCACGGTGACATCGGGCGGCCGAGAGTATCGTCCGTTCGATGTCATTCCGCTGTCGCCCGGGTTTGGAACGCAGCGACTCCAGCCCCGCGAGCAACAGGCGGCCTTGCTGTTGTTCGAGGAGGGATTGGACGTGTCGCAGCCGCTCGTCGTGACGATGGGTTCACAGCGCAACACCGACTGGGAAACGATTCTTCTCAGGACCATTGACCCCGAACGCGCCGCCATCCGCGCGCGCGCGGCATCGCACCCATAGCGTGGCTCACGACCTCCGGACCACCGTCATGCCCTTTCTCCCGCTTCGAAAGATTCCCGACCGTCCCACGCGCGGCGTGGCGACCGAATGGCTCGACAGCCTGAGCGCCTCGCTCGGCGACAGCACGACCGATCGCGCCGAGCTGTGTCGTCGAACGCTCACGCCGCTCTATTATCCGCAATACGCCGACAACTGGGAGACGGCGGTCGAGGACACGAAGCTCGACCACGCGACGCGCCTCTCGCTCGCCGCGATGGATCCGCGCAACGTGACGTTGGAGCCGGAATACTACGGCGAGTGCGACGACGCGCGCTTTCAACGCGTCAAGCCGCTCCTCTGGCTCTGGTATTCATTCGACCGCAGTCCCCTTGGCGGCCAGAACGTCTGGCTTGGCGTCGAGCTCCGGCGCATCCTCGCCAAGCACATCTTCAAACGTTGCGGCGAGAACTTCAAAGCCTTCCAGCACGTCGAGTTTTCGTTCGGCTACAACTTGGAAGTCGGCGACAACGTCGTCGTCCACCGTCACGTCCTGCTCGACGATCGCGGCGGGATCGTGCTCGGGAACAACGTCTCGGTGAGCGACTACGCGAACGTCTACAGTCATACGCACAGCATCGTCGACCAGCGCGACGTGACCAACGCCACGACGGCGATCGACGACGGCGTGCGCATCACCTACCATGCGACCGTGCTCGCCGGCGTGCACGTGTACGAGCAAGGGATGGTCGGCGCGATGGCCGTCGCCACGAAGGACGTGCGTCCGTATCACGTCTACGTCGGCATCCCGGCGAAGAGCGTTCGCGTGAAGCCGAATGCGCCTGGCAGCCGGACGGTCCTCCGCACGAGCAGCGAGCGGCAGACGTAAGCTCGGATCTAGCGCACGCGCATCACGTCGTCGACCGGACCGGCGTCGCCGGACCCGAGCAGCTCGACCAACTCACGGAGCGACGCACGCTCGCCGGGAAAGGCGAGACGGGTCAGCGCGTCGTCCACCGTCAGCCACTCGCCGCGCTGGTGCTCGCCGGCGATCGTCACGTCGGCCGGCTCGGAGACGAACGCGGCGAACACGATGGCCAACTGCACCGTGCGCGTCTTGCGCAGGTAAAACGGCTGCACGCGCACGACGTACAACCGATCGATCTCGAGCCCGGTCTCCTCGCGCACCTCGCGGATCGCCGCGTCTTCCGGTTCTTCGCCCGGCTCGATGTGGCCGTGCACCGGTTCCCACGCGCCTGGGCACCGCGTGCCGAGCCGTCGCTGCAAGGCGAGCACGCGCCATCCATTCGCGAGCGGCCGGATGACGAACACGTCGACGGTACCGATTTCAACTTGCGCCATGCTCGGAAAAGTACGTCGGCGCGGGATCGTCCGCGCGACCGCGGCATCGAGATCGTCTCGAAGACGGAATGCGTCTCCACTCAACGCCGACGTGATCGCCAACGACGGACGCCGTTCCGGAGCCGACTCGGCTACGACGCTCGGCGACTCGTCGGGCGTGGCGACGCGCAGCACCTCGTCCATCGTCGTTCGGCCCGCGGTTGCGTGGATCGTTCCCGACATCCACAGCGAGCGCATGCCGTCCTTCCGCGCTGCCTCGGCGATCCGTTCCGTCGTCTCGCCGGCCGCAACCCGATTCTCGAACTCCGGCGATCCGATGATGACCTCGACCAACGCGAGCCGGCCACGAAAGCCGGTCCCGCCACACTCCGGGCAGGCGGCGTCGCGCAGCCCCGTGCATGCGCGACACGTGCGGCGCACCAAGCGTTGCGCGAGCACGCCCTTGACCGCGGTCGCGATCTTGTAGCTCGCCACGCCGATGTCGATCAATCGCGTGACGGCGCTCGGCGCGTCGTTGGTATGGAGCGTCGAGAGCACGAGGTGCCCCGTCAGCGACGCTTGGATCGCGATCTCCGCGGTCTCGCGATCGCGAATCTCGCCGATCAGAACGACATCGGGATCCTGCCGCATGATCGAGCGGAGGGCCGTTGCAAACGTGAGGCCGGCCTTTTCGTTGACCTGGACTTGCACGATGCCCGGGAGCCGGTACTCGATCGGATCCTCGACGGTAACGATGTTCACGCCGCGATCTTTCAGTCGTCGCAACGCGGCGTAGAGCGTGGTTGTCTTTCCGGAACCCGTCGGGCCCGTAACCAAGATCAATCCCTCGCGACATTGCAGCAGGCGTTCGATTCGATCGAGCTCGTCGGGGAGGAATCCCATGCCTTCGAGCGTGAGCACCGCCGAGCGACCATCGAGCACGCGGATGACGACCTTCTCGCCGTGCGACGCCGGGAGCGTCGAGACGCGAAGGTCGACCGCGACGCCATTGATCGCAACACGCGCGCGTCCGTCTTGCGGCCGAAGACGATCGGCGATGTCGAGACCGGACAGAATCTTGATGCGCGACACCAACGCCGGACCGACCGCGCGCGGCAGCGTTCGTGCGAGTGTCAGCAACCCGTCTACGCGATGGCGGACGGCGATTCCCTGCTCTTCGGGCTCGATGTGGATGTCACTCGCGCGCGACGCGATTCCGCCGGCCAACAGCTCGTCGACGAGATTCGTGACCGGTGCCGCGGCATCTTCGCCGGGAATCGGTGGCGCGGCTTCGACTTCTTTGTTGAGATGCTGAACTTCGAGCACCGCCTCCGGCTCTCTCGTCGTTCCTTCGCCGCGATACAGCTCATCGATTCGTCGCGCGATGTCATCCGTGTTCGCCAGCGCGACACGCACGTGACGTCCGGTCGCGAACGCGAGCGTCCGCTCGCAGTCGACGTCGAGGGGGTCGGCGGTCGCGACGAGCAGTTCTTGCTCCGTCGCCGAAAGCGGGACGATGTGAAAACGGCGCGCCCACCGTTCAGGAACGAGCGCGACGGCGTGCGACGACGCCGAGCTCAAGTCGGCGATCGGCAGGTGAAAGCGCCGCGCCAGCGCGTCGAGGTCGATCAAGTTCGGTGGCGGAATCGGCGCGCGAGAGGCCATGCGCCACTATCGCTCCGCGCACCGTCACGACCATCACTCGATCATTGCCCTTCGGTACGAACCCACGCGGCGCCGGCTACAACACGCTCCAGAACTGACGGCTCACGTCGATCGAGAACGTCCACCGCCCATCGCGCAGGCCGCGCGCGACGTCGAGGCGCAGCAAATCGAATGGCGTGAGAAATCCCGCGCCGACCGATGGGTATAGACCGCCAACCAACGCCTGGCAATCGCGGCGCGTTGCCGTCGTCAGTCCCAGTGAGGACCCGAGCACTGCCGCCTGCGGACATCCCAACGCACGACTGCTCGTCGCGCCGATCACATGCGCGAACGGCGCGAATGTTCCACGACCGGGCACGCGGCCGAAGCGTCCCAACGAGAACGGAATGAACGGCACTGGCACCCGCCACTCGACGTGCTCGCTAACGCCCCGCGTCGACACGATCGAGTGATAGTCGTACCCCGGGCCAGTGGTCGGACCGCCGAGGTAGACGAGCTCCTGCGCCGACGTTTGATCCTTATGCGGGGACGCCACCGCCGCGATCGTCGTGGCGGTGACCAACCGAGTCTCGCCGAACGGACGCTCGACGTTGGCGCTCAGAGCACCTCGCAGCGTCCTCGCGCCCCATGACGAGGTGTTGTCGAGCCGCGTCCCGTACGGAATCCTCGCGCGCAGCTCGGCGTGAAGCTCCAATTCCGTACCGAAGAACGACACGGTGGGCGGTCGATCGATCTCGAGCGAGATCCGACTCGCGTGGGCATCATCGGCGGGAATGGTCGGCTCGAACGCACCCGACACCGTCCCCGCGCGCACACGCAGCGGCGATTGCCATTCGTATGACGCCGTGAGTCGGGACCGAGTGCCGTTCACGGCGACGTAGTCGGCGCTCGCTCCGACCGCACGAGCGAGGTATGGATCGGAGTAGTCGCTCCCAAACTCCTGCGCCGCCAAACTGTTGATGATCGTCGACCGTTCGGCGACATCCCCCACATCGCGAAAGTCCCTCGAGGCGAAGATGCGAAACGCCGAGCCGCTCGGTCGCGCGACGACGATCGCCGCCGCCCCCTTTGACTGATGATCGTCGAGCCCATATCGGGAGCGCACGTTCGCCGAAATACCACTGCCAAACTGCTTCGACACGCCGTCGCCAATGGCGAGGCCCTCGACGCGATCGAACCGGGCGAAGTCCGAGAGGGTTCGTGCCGACAACGTGACGCGCTGCGCCCGCGCCAGCGCCTGCGCACGAACGAGTTGGCGCGCCTCGGCCTGCACGCGTTGCACGTCGGCGTCGGTCGCCATGCGAACGTCGGGCGGGAGCGAATCGAGAACTCGACCGGTCCAGGGATATCGTTTGAGCTCAGCCGGCGGCGCTTGCACGATCTCAGGACCCGCGAACAGTGGCGTGCCCACAGACGTGTTGAACCGATAGTCACCAATCTCCCAGCGCCCGCTGATGATTCCGCGAACCGGATAGTCGAGCCAGGTCCCCGTCCGACGGATCTCGATCTCTTGTCGGCTGGGAAGCCAGAATCGTCCTCTTATTTTGAGGGTCCCCGGCACCACCGAGAGATCCTCGAGCGCGTCGTCGAGGAACGCCGCCCGGGTAAAGCTCAGCGTCATCCGAACGACCTGCCCTTCGGCCGGATCGATGTAGATCGCTCCGACGATGCGTGCCACGCGATCGTCCTTGGGCCGCACCTTGATCTCGTACACGTTGATTCGCTGCGAGCCGGAGCCGATCGCGAAGCTATCAGCCAGCGCTAAGTCGTACTGGGCGAGGCCCGCCGGCGATAGCGGGTGCGGCACGTCGCGGACTTCATCGCCTTCGCCGATGCGGATGATGTTCGGGAAGTTGTTCTGAACGATTCCCAGGTGATCCCGATGGTACGCGATGTCGGTCGGGAGCAGCAGCGTGTCGCGTCGCCCGACGATGCGCTGCTTGCTCAGGTTGGGCGCGTGCCAGTAGACTTCGAGTTCCAACTCGTCCGCCTTGATGATCTTGGGCGGCGTGAGGAATCCCTCGCCGAGCTGCGCCAGAAAGGTGACGTAGCCGTGGGCGTTAGCTTGGTAATCCGCAAGCCCGGTGTCGGCGAGCTGCTGTGCGCGCCGCGCGGTGGCCCGTTCAACGAGCGACCGGCTTCGCGGATCATTCCAAGTCTGCGCGATCGCCGGTCGCGCAAGAGATACGAGTACGAACAACGAGCACGCGGCGCCGCTCAGCGCGCGCGCCGCGAGGAATCGACGCATGATTGACGAATATCGTGTGGTGTCAGGGTTCGAGCAATCCGCTTGTCTCCCATCGCGCGACATCGCGAGATGAGTTTCGAGGACTTTCGCGATCGCTCGCGCCGCGCGGCGAACACGGCGACGCGTCTCGTTCCCGTGTGGCGTGACGTGCTGCTCGACGCCGAGACGCCGGTCGCCGCATTCGCGAAGTTGCGACAGGGACCGTTCGCCTTCCTACTCGAGTCCGCGCCGGCGGGCGGCGAGACTTGGGCTCGCTACACGTTCATGGGGAGCGCGCCCCGCTCCGCGTGGAAGCTCGACGAGGGCGTCGTCCAGGATTGGACGCCGGAGCGCGGCTGGCACAACGCGCGGCGTCCCGCCGATCCGCTCGCCGATCTCGAGGCGCTCCTCCGCGACTGCGAGCCGGTCGAGGTGCCGGAGATCGGCGAGTTCTGGAGCGGCGCGGTCGGTTATTTCGGGTACGATGTGGCGCGAGTCATCGAGCGGCTTCCAGCTCCGCCGCCCCGCGGCGTCGACGTCCCCGATGCGCTGTTCGTATTCACCGACGCACTCGTGATCTTCGACAACCTCCGCTCGCAAGCGCGGGTGGTCGCCACCGCACGCGTGGACGCGAACGCGTCCGACGAGCGGCTCAAACAATCGCACGACGCGGCGATGCGCACGGTCGACGCGACGATCGCGCGTCTGCGTGGTCCCGCCGTGCTGGCGCCGTTGGAGCTCAACACCGCGGCACCGCCCGTCGAAGGGCATTCCAACTACCCGAAAGACAAGTTTCTCGCCGACGTCGAGCGGATTCGCGAGTACATCATCGCCGGGGACGCGTTTCAGGTACAGCTCGGACGCCGGATCGACGTACCGTTCGACTTCTCGTCGACCGACTTGTACCGCGCGCTTCGCGTGATCAATCCGTCGCCGTACATGTACCATCTCGTCCTGGACGGCGTGGAGATCGTCGGCAGCTCGCCCGAGCTCCTCGTTCGCGTCAGCGCGAGCGGGACGGTCACGCTGCGTCCGATCGCCGGCACACGACGTCGCGGTCGCACGCCGGAAGACGACGCGATCATGACGGAAGAGCTTCTCAACGACGAGAAGGAGCGCGCCGAACATCTGATGCTCGTCGATCTCGGCCGCAACGACGTCGGGCGAATCGCGCAGTACGGCACCGTGCGAGTGAGTGATCTCATGGTCGTCGAGCGATACTCCCACGTCCTGCATCTTGTGAGTCAAGTCGACGGCGAGCTGCGCGACGGACTGTCGGCGATGGATGCCTTTCGCGCCAGCTTCCCCGCCGGCACGCTCACCGGCGCCCCGAAGGTTCGGGCCATGGAGATCATCGACGAGATGGAGCCTGAGCGGCGCGGTCCCTACGGCGGCGCCGTCGGCTACATCAGCGCCGGCGCCAAGCGCATGGACCTCGCGATCACCATTCGCACCTGCGTCATCGCCAACGGAATCGCGTCGGTGCAGGCGGCCGCCGGCATCGTGTACGACTCGGTCCCCGAACGCGAGTTTCTCGAACACAAGAACAAGGCGCGCGCGCTGTTGACGGCGATCGGACAGGTCAGGGGATAGTGCGCTACAAGCTCACCACGACCGACGGAACGCAATCGTTCGAGCTTCGCAGCGGCCTGCCGCTCGTCGTCGGGCGTGCGCCGGCGAGCGACATCCCGGTGATCGATCCGACGATCTCGCGCCGGCACGCCGAGGTGGAGTGCAGCGAGAACCGCGTCGTCGTGCGCGATCTTGGCTCGAGCAACGGAACGTTTCTCAACGGGACGCGCGTCGACTCCGCGGTCGTCAGCGTCGGCGACACCGTCACATTCGGAAAGGTCGGCTTCAAGCTTCAACAGATCGCGGTTCCACCGCCGCGCGAAGATACGCAGCGTCGCAGTCCGACCGGCTCGACCATCGTCCGGCAGCTCCCGGTTCACGACCCAAGCGCGTCGATCGACAGCCTCAAGACTCCCCTGTATTCCGGATCGGAGTCGAGCGAGCGGCAGACCCTCAGTCCGTCCGATAAGAGTCGTCAAAAGCTCGCGACGCTGCTCGAGGTCTCGAAGGGCCTCGGGAAGGCCACCGACATCGATTCGCTGCTCGAGAAGATCGTCGGTTATGCGTACCAGATTCTCGAGGTCGACTTCGTCGCGATTCTCCTCGTTGACGAGCAAGGGGAGCTCGTGCCGAAGATCGCCCGCGAAAGCCGCGGCGGAGACACCGCCCGCGTCGTGCCGCAGTCGATCGCTCGCACCGCGGTGAAAGACAAAGTCGCCATTCTGTCCGACAACGCCGGCGAGGACACGCGGTTCGGGGGGCAGTCGATCGTCATGCAACAAATACGCTCGGCGATTTGTTGTCCGCTCATCGGGAGCGAGGATCGGGCGCTTGGCGTGCTCTACATCGACAATGTGACGGCGGCGCATCGGTTCAGCGACGAGGATTTCGAGTTCTGCATCGCGTTCGCCGGCATCGCCGCCGTCGCGATCGAGAACGGACAATTCGCGCAGCGGATCCAGCGCGAGCTGCTCACACGGAGCAATTTCGAGCGTTTCTTCACGCCGCAACTCGCCAAGCGCATCGCCGAGTCGTCGGAGACCATTCGCCTGGGCGGAGAAAAATGTCCCGTCGCCGTCCTGTTCAGCGACATCCGCGGGTTCACCGCGCTCGCCGAAACGATGCGTCCGGACGACATGGCCAGCCTCCTCACCGAATACTTCACGGAGATGGTAGACTGCGTGTTTCGCTATGAGGGAACGCTCGACAAGTTCATCGGCGATGAGATCATGGCGCAGTGGGGCGCGCCGATTGGAACTCCCGACGATGCCGACAAGGCGATGGCCGCGGCGATCGACATGATGAGCGAGCTCGAGAAGCTGAACGCCGGCTGGCGCCATGCCGGGCGCCCCGAGCTGCAGATCGGAATCGGCTTGAACTTTGGTGAAGCATTCGCCGGCAACATCGGTTCCGAGCGGCGCCTCGAGTTCACCGTCATCGGCGATACCGTCAACACCGCGAAACGGCTGTGCTCCGCCGCCGAGGCGGGTCAGATTCTTCTGACCGACGAGTTCCGGCGCGCGCTCCGCAACCCGCCGACGTTGGTCGAATGCCCGCCGATGGAGCTCAAGAACAAGAGCCAACCCGTCACCGTCTACCGCGTCGTGCTCGACTGATGGTCTACCGCGAGCTGCCACCATCCGGCTTCGTCCGCTTCGTTATCGACAGCTCTGAGGTGGTCTGCGCCAAACACATTGCCGAGGCGGTGCTCGAGGCGTTACGCGCGGGCACGCTGTACCGATACGCGGAATCGCACCCCCAGGCACGGCCGCTCGCGGGCCGCGGTGTCGCATACGCTGCTCCGCTGCCGGGCGACATCGAGCACGTCGTCGTCCGCCACAACCGGCACGGCGGCATGCTCGCGCGCTTCACGCGCGATCTGTTTCGCCCACCCACCCTCGCGCCGCTCGAGCTACGCATCTCGGAGCGCCTCCGTCGCGTTGGCGTTCCGACGCCCGTCATGCTCGGCTACGTTGTATATGCGGCGCCGGCGGGATTTCGTCGCGCCGATGTCATGACGAGAGAAGTCCGGCAGAGTCGCGATCTGTCGGTGGCGATCATGTCCGACGATCGGTCGAATCGAGAGCGGGCGCTCGCCGCGACGGCAGCGCTGGTTGCCGCGATGAGCGACGCGAAGGCACAACATCACGATCTCAACGTAAAGAATGTCTTATTGCACGACGCCTCCGACGGAACAGTGGAAGCGCTCGTTCTCGACGTAGACCGCGTCACCTTTGTCGATGACTCAGAGTCAGCGCGCGAGGGGAACCTCGCCCGACTCCTGCGATCGGCGCGGAAGTGGCAGTCGGTTCACGGGGCACCGGTGACCGCCGAAGAGCTCGAGGCACTCGCCGCCGCCGCCCGCGAGCGCCCGCCGCTCGCCAGCACGCTTTCATAGACCGCGATCGTGCGATCCGTCATGCGCTCGACCGAGAACTCGTTGGCGCGCGGCTTGGCGTTCCTGCACACACGTGCGCGGAGCTCGTCATCGCGAAGAAGCCGAACGATCGCGTCGCCCAGCGCCCGCGGATTTTCGACATCCGCGAGAAGGCCGCACTCGTTGTCGATGATGACTTCGGGGATGCCACCCGCGCGCGTCGCCGCGATCGGTCGCCCGAACGCCAGCGCGTCGAGCAGCACGGAACCCATCCCTTCTTCTCGCGAGCTCAGGCACACCACGTCGGCCGCCGCGAGCAGCGCATCGGCATCCGTGCGATATCCCGCCAGATGGACGGTCGAGCCCAGACCGAGTGCAGCGATCTCTCGTTCTACGGCGTGGCGAAGCGGGCCGTCTCCAACGAGTAGCCCGTGCGCGCCGGGAACGAGCTCGCGAACACGGGCCATCGCGCGGACGAAGTTCAGAGGATCCTTGTGACCGACGAGCTGCGCGACCTGCACGATCAGCGGCCCGTCCTCTCCGATGCCGAGCGACGCCAGCGTCTCGCGACTCGCCGCGGTCACGACACGCGTCACGTCGACGCCATCGGGCACGACGACGATTCGATCGGTGGCGATTCCGCTCGCGGCGAGGACGCGCGCCACCGCGTGAGAGATCGCGATGATCGCCGACGCGCGGCCGTACTTCCACCGCGTTCCCGCGTTGGCGCGCAACGGAAAATCCACGCGCCGCGCCACGACGAGCGGAACGCGGGTTCCCAACGTCGCGAGACCGGCGATCGCGACGGCATGCGCGGTGTGTGCGTGCACGACGTCGATGTGGTGCTCGTGGAGCGCGCGGCGAAGTCGCCACGCGGCTCGCGGATCGATCTCGCTCACAGGACTGCAATCGATCACGCTCAGCCCCACCTCGACCGCGCGATCGCTCAGCGCCTCGCCGTGCCGCGCTGCCACCACCGATCCGTGGCCCCGGCGCGCCAGCTCTCGGGCGAGCCAGAGCGTCTGACGCTCGCCGCCTCGCCAACCACGCTCCGTATCGACGTGCAGCACTCGCAGAGTCACGGCGCGCAACTTCCGCTGTTCGGCGCGTGCACGCAAGACTGGCGGCTCGCGTCGACGGCGATGTCATGATGCAATCCCGCGATCCGGTGCGGCGAATCTTGCTCGTGGCGCTCGACAATTTGGGTGACCTCGTCTTCGCGTCCGCGCTCGCGCCGCCCCTTCACGACACCTTTCCCGATGCGACGATCGACGTCTGGTGCAAGGACTACACGGCGCCGATTGCGCCGCTGATCCCGCACGTCACCGACGTCATCGCCGCCGATCCATTTTGGGCGGTGTCACCGCATCGGCAACGCCCTCCGGCTCGACCATTCTTGCGCAGCATTGCCGCAGTCCGTCGCCGGCGGTACGACGTCGCGATCCTGAGCGAGGCGCCGTGGCGCATCGCGGCGGCAACGGCCGCGACGGGAATTCCCATGCGCGTCGGATTGGCGCGACATCACAACGAGCATTTTCTCACGCACGTCCTCCCGGCCGAGGACCCGCGGAAACCCGTGGTGCAGGAGCAAGCACGCCTGCTCGGTGTGTTCTCCGTTCAACCGCGGAGTCCGCGCTACCGCCTCGACCCGGCGCGACTTGGCGCGGCGCGAGGTGAATTTGCCGCTCGACTCCCGGCGTTTGCCGCATTACATCCGTTCGCCACCGACCCCCGCCGGTGCGTCGCCCCCAGCGAGTGGATCGAGGTTGAACGCGCGCTGGAAGCTCGCGGGATACCCGTGCTCTGGATTGGAACCTCCGAGGAGCTCGATCGGCTTCGTGCCGCCGCCGCGCCTCGCTCGGACTATTTCATCGACCGGCTCAGCGACGGATCATTGACCAGCACGGCCGCAGCGCTCTCGCTCGCGACGCTGTTCGTCGGCCACGACTCGGGTCCACTCCATCTCGCCAACGCGTTCGGGACTCCCGTTGTCGGCGTGTTCGCCCCGGGACAACCCGAGCGCACCTTTCCGCAGGGCGTCGGCGCATCGCGAATGGTCTATAGTCCAACGCCCGAGGGCATCACCGCCGATCGAATGCTGCGCGAGATCGACGACCTCCTCGTATCTTCCGCGCCATGATCGATGTTCCCTTGCGCCGCGTCTGCGTCGTCATGATGAGTGCCGTCGGCGACGCCGTGCACGTACTGCCGGTGATCAACGCGCTCAAGCGGCATTCGCCGAAGGTTCACATCACGTGGATTCTGCAGCCCGGACCGGCGACGCTGGTGCGCGGACACCGATCGGTCGACGAGATCCTCATCTTCGACCGGAGCAAGGGCGTTCGCGCATTCGTCGACATGCGTCGGGCGCTCGCGGCGCGCGAGTTCGATCTCGCAATCAATCTTCAGGTGTACTTCAAGGCGGGAATCGTCACGCAATTCACCCACGCTCCGGTGAAGCTGGGTTTCGATCGCGCCCGTGCTCGCGATTTCAACTGGGTGTTCACCACGCATCGCATTCCGCCGCATGCACAGCAGCACGTCCAGGACCAATACTTCGAGTTCCTGACGGCGCTCAACATCCCGCACGAGCCCGTGGAGTGGGACCTCGGCCCTTGGCCTGACGAGCGCGCCTGGCAGCGCGAATTTTTCTCGCGCTTCGATCGACCCGTGGCATCGATCGTCGTGGCGACGAGCAAACCGCAAAAAGACTGGCTGCCCGAACGGTGGGCCGAGGTCGTCGATGCACTCTGGCACGACTTCGAACTGCAGCCTGTGCTCGTGGGCGGTCGCTCAGCGCGCGAGGTGCGCGCCGAGGAGACGATCATGCAGCGCGCGCGGCAGCAGCCACACACGGCGCTCGGAAGCGGGCTGCGAAATCTCGTCGGGATTCTCGACGGATCGGCGCTCGTGATGAGCCCGGACACTGGGCCCCTGCACATGGCTGTGGCACTCGATCGACCGGTGGTCAGTCTCTTGGGCTATACGAACCCGAAGCGCACCGGCCCCTATCGCAAGTTTCACGATCTCATGATCGACGCCTACGGTGACGCGGGTGAGACGTACCCAATCAGCATGGAAAACCGGCCGGACCGCATGGAGCGAATCACGGTGCGCGACGTTCTGGATCGCGTCGACCGCTGGCGTTCGGCGTATCAGTCGGCTGTCAGCGCGCCGAAGTCGTAGTTCAGACCGAGTGTGCGCAGCAAGCGCACCAGCCGATTGAGTGGTAGACCCATCACGGCGAAGTAGTCGCCGTCGACGCGATCGACAATCGTCGCGCCAAAACCTTGAATCCCGTACGCGCCCGCTTTGTCCATCGGCTCGCCCGTGTCGATGTAGCGCTCGATCTCGTCGTCACTCAAGCGACGAAACGTGACGCCCACTTCCTCGAGACCCGATGCGAGCGTGCCGCGCCATCTCGCCGCTATGCCCGTCATGACGATGTGCGAGCGTCCGCTCAACACGCGCAGCATCTCTGCGGCGTGAGCGCGATCGCGCGGCTTGCCGAGGACCTGTCCATCAACGACGACGATGGTGTCGCTGCCGATCGTCACCGAATCGGGCGCGTCGATCGCCGTGGCCTTCTCCCGCGCCAGGCGCTCGGCGTGGGCGCGCGGGGTCTCGTCGGCGAGGTAGGTCTCGTCGATGTTGGCGGGACGCACCTCATGCTCGATCCCCACGAGATTCAGCAGCTCGCGCCGTCGCGGCGACGCGGACGCGAGGAGTACGCGCGGCCGGATCATCGATCCAACCACAGCGTGACCGGTCCATCGTTCACGAGCTCGACCTGCATCGTCGCGCCAAATGCTCCAGTCTCGACCGCGACTCCACGCTCGCGCAGCAGCCCGATGAAGCGCTCGTAGAGGGGGACGGCGGTTTCCGGGCGGGCGGCCTCGATGAAGCTCGGTCGGCGTCCCTTGACCGCGTCCCCGTAGAGCGTGAACTGCGACACGACGAGGATGGCGCCGCCGATGTCGATGATCGAGCGATTCATCTTGTTCTCATCGTCGGGGAACACGCGAATTCCCACGATCTTGTCTGCCATCCACACCAGCTGCTGGTCGGCGTCGGCGTGCGTGAAGCCGACGAACAGCAGCAAACCGCGCTCGATGCGGCTAACCACCTCGGTTTCCACTCTCACCTCGGCGTGCGCTACGCGTTGCAGCAAGACTCGCATGTACTGTCTGAAATAGGTCGACGTTAACCTAGCCGGCTCGGGCCTTTTGTAGTTACTCGTGGCCGGGGAAACGAAAAACGCGCCGTCGATCTCGACGGCGCGCCTCCGCTGCCTCAAGCCTGCTTGCCGTTAGGCGGCGACGCTCGCCATTACCGCGGCCTGACGAACGATCTCGACGTCGAGCGTGAGCTTCACTTCTTCTCCAGCTACAACTCCGCCAGCTTCGAGAGCCTGATTCCAGTTCAAACCGAAGTCATGCCGATTGAGCCTACCCGTCGCGCTGAAGCCTGCACGGTCGTTGCCCCAAGGGTCCTTCGCCCGGCCTTCGAAGGTCACATCGAGCGCGATTTCGTGCGTCGTACCGCGGATCGTCAGGTCGCCGATCACCCTGAATGTCCCGGTGACGTCGCCCTCGATGCGCTTGCTGACGAAATGCATCGCCGGATGATTCGCTGCGTCGAAGAAGTCAGCTGATCGCAGATGGTTATCTCGCATCTCCTGCCGCGTGTCGATCGATGCAACGTCAACCGTGACGTCGACCTTGGCGCTCTTGGGGTTGCTCTCGTCGACGGTGATCGTTCCGCTTACAGCGCCGAATCGTCCGCGGACCGTCGCCAGCATCAGATGTCGGACCGCAAAGCCGAAGTCGGCGTGTGCCGGGTCGATCGCCCAGGTGCTGGTTTTCGTTAGTTGTGTGGCCATGTCCGTCTCCCAAACAAAATGTGAATGGTCGTGTGTCTTAGTGATGTACTGTACAGTTCGTTACTGAAAAATTCATATATGAAATTCAACCGCAAAAAAATGGCTAGCCCAGTGCGCCCAGCAGGCGCCCCAACGCAGCGCGGTCCCCGTCGGATACACCCGCGGCAAAGTCCTCGTGAAGTCGAGCGACCTCGGCCGCCCCAGCCACGTGACGAGCCCTTCCTTCCTCGGTGATCGCGGCCTTCACGGCCCGACGATCGGCTGGGTCATCGACTCGCCTGACCAGCCGATCGGCCTCGAGGCGGTCGATGAGCTGCGTCATGTTCGACCGGCAACTGCTCAGCCTCGCAGCCAAATCGCTCAGTGACAGCGGATTACCGGCGGTTACCAGCTCGTTCAGTACCGAGAATTTGGGCGTCGATAACCCGGCGCGGCTGAGCGATTCCTCGAGCTTGGCCTGGAGAGCGTACGCCGCGTGCAACAACGAAAAGATCGTCATGTCTGACGAACCCTTCGTGGTCGCTGGCGCCTGCCCTGTATTATCCATAGATGAATAGTACAGATATATATGCCCCGCGTCAAGGCCGGCTTACCGAGATCTCCGGAGCTACTCGACCGTCACCGATTTCGCCAGGTTTCGCGGCTGGTCGACGTTGAGCCCGCGTTTGACGGCGATGTAGTAAGCGAGGAGTTGGAGCGGAATGACGGTCAGGATCGGGTAGAGCATGTCGATCGTCTGCGGCACCCGGATCTCGTGGTCGATCATCCCTTCGAGCACGGGCTCGTCCTGACTAGTGATGCAAATGACCTTTCCGCCGCGAGCCTTCACCTCTTGGATGTTCGACACGACCTTGTCGAACACCGCGTCGTGCGGCGCGATGAAGACGACCGGCATCTCCGAATCGATCAGCGCGATGGGACCGTGCTTCATCTCGGCGGCGGGGTAGCCTTCCGCGTGGATGTAGCTGATCTCCTTGAGCTTGAGCGCGCCCTCCAGCGCCACCGGGAACTGATAGCCGCGACCGAGATACAGGAAGTTCGTTGCGTCCTTGAATCGCTCGGCGATCTCCTCGACCTCGGACGCGCGGTCTAGAATCGATTGGATCTGCGCCGGCAACGCGAGCATCGCTTCGGCGAGCTCTCTGCCCTTCACGACAGACATGTTGCGCAACCGGGCGAGCTTGAGTGTGAGCAGCGCGAGCGCGGCGACTTGACTCGTGAACGCTTTGGTCGACGCCACACCGATCTCCGGACCGGCGTGCAGATAGATGCCGCCGTCGTCCTCGCGCGCGATCGTCGAGCCCACGACGTTCACCAGACCAAGGGTCTTTGCACCGCGACGTTTTGCCTCGCGCATCGCTGCGAGGGTGTCGGCGGTCTCGCCGGACTGTGAGATCACGACGCACAGCGTGGTGTCGGTGATGATCGGATTGCGGTAGCGAAACTCCGACGCGTACTCGACCTCACACCGAATGCGCGCCAGCTCTTCGACGTACAACTCGCCGATGAGTCCCGAGTGCCAGCTCGTGCCGCACGCCGTGATGATGATCTGATCGATCGACTTGAGCTCGTCCTTGGTGAGATTCAAGCCGCCGAGCTTGGAGAACCCTTCTTCGACCACGAGACGGCCGCGCATCGTGTTCTGGATCGTTTGCGGCTGCTCGAAGATCTCCTTGAGCATGAAGTGTTCGAACCCGCCCTTCTCGATCTCGTCGAGCGACCAGTCGATGCGGCTCACGCCTTTTGAGACGCGGCGGGCATCGAGATCCAACACCTCGTAGCCGTCTCTGGTGAGCACGCCCATCTCGCCGTCGTCGAGATAGACGACTTGCCGCGTGTGCTGTAGAATCGCCGCGACGTCGCTCGCGACGAAATACTCGCCGTCGCCGAGCCCGA
>Ga0153915_10002337_pt1 | contig 17343 bp, 14 predicted proteins | sample Opewatmetagenome_2_FD_107003 | JGI IMG/M metagenome (GOLD analysis project Ga0153915, IMG submission 107003) | Freshwater wetland microbial communities from Ohio, USA - Open water 3 Core 3 Depth 3 metaG | ecosystem: Environmental > Aquatic > Freshwater > Wetlands | place: USA: Ohio, Lake Erie...
GGGAGTAGAACAGAATACGCGGGAGCTGGCGCTGACTGAGATATGAGCGATCTGAGGAAAGCGGTGGTGCTGTTGAGTGGAGGCATGGACTCCTGCGTCAGCACGGCCATCGCCCGCGAACGCCTCGGCGCTGGAAATGTCGCCCTGCTCCACGCGGGATATGGGCAAAGAACGCAGGAACGCGAACATCGTGCCTTTGAAGAGATTGCCAATTTCTACGCGGTGCGTGAGCGGCTGGTCGTGCAACTCGATCACTTCCGCAAGATTGGCGGGTCGGCACTCACCGACAGGAAGATCTCGGTTCCGGAAAACGAGTTGGGCGCGCCCGGGCCGGGTGGCAGCGCGATCCCGGTAACGTACGTTCCTTTTCGAAATGCGCATTTTCTTTCGGTTGCGGTGAGTTGGGCCGAGGTCATCGGCGCGGGAGCAATTTATATCGGAGCAGTCGCGGAAGACAGTTCCGGCTATCCGGATTGCCGGCCCGAGTATTACAAGGTCTTTCAGGAATTGATCCGCGTGGGAACGCGGCCGGAAACGCAAATCGAAATCGTGACGCCGGTCATCGGACTGAGAAAGAGCGAGATCATCCGGCGGGGCATCGAGCTCGGCGCTCCGCTGCATCTAACCTGGTCGTGCTACCAGAATGAGGATCTTGCTTGCGGCGCGTGCGATAGTTGCCTGTTGCGCCTGCGCGCTTTCGCCGAAGCCGGCGCGCCGGACCCCATCGCCTACCGGCGAGCTGTTCCAGCGCCGCACTGAGCTTGGAATCTGGCGCGCTTGGAATCTGGCGCCAATGAGAGATAATGGGATGGACATCGTCCGAGCATTCCGGACGGGGCTCCCCCCGTGAAAAAGGAGAATGGAGCATGAAACGATTTGAGAAGTCGTGGGCGCTCGCCGCAATCCTGTTGGCCGTGCTGGTAAGCGTTTTTGCGCCGCGTGCCGGCGCTCAGAGTGACGGAGTGATCCGCGGGCAAGTCATGGACGTAACCGGCAAGCCGTGGGCCGACATCGTCATCCAGGCGGTGAGCGACCAGGGTTTAAAGCAGGAAACCAAGACGGACAAGGACGGAAACTACGTCATCCGCAACCTGAGGTCCGGTGTTTACACGGTTTTCATTCAGCTGCCGGCGCCAAATAAACCATACGAAATACAGTGCCGCGTATCCGGCGGCAGTGAAGCCAAAGTCGACGCCAATTTCAAGGACATCATTGCCAAACAGGGCGCCGAGGCTCAGGAGCAGGTGAAGAAGAACGAAGAAGCCAAGGCCAAGTTTGAGGGGCTCAAAGCGCACTTTACAGCCGGAAACGCAATTCTCGAGCAGGAGAAAGTGGCCAAGGCCGATTTGCAAAAGGCCACTGCGGACCAGCGCGATGCGGCGAAACAGAAGCTGACAGACCTCGCGGATCAGGCGGCGAAAGAATTTCAAGCCGCGCAGCAATCGGCCGGCGAGAAGGATCCCAACCTGCACCTGATTTGGGCGAAGCTCGGAGAAGCATACGATACCGCGGGGCGCAACGAAGAAGCGGCACAGGCGTATCAGCAGGCCATCAATGTCAAGCCGGACGTCCCGGGCTATTACAACAACCTAGGCAACGTGCTGGCGCGCGCAGGAAAAATTGATGAAGCCAAGGCCGCGTACACCAAAAGCGCGGAGCTCGATCCGCCAAACGCCGCGACCGCATGGAGAAATTTCGGCATCAGCCTCTACAACGCGAACCGGCTGGGCGATGCCATCGAGCCCTTGCAGAAGTCCGCCGAACTGGACCCCAAGAACCCGCAGACCTGGTATCTGCTCGGGGCCTCCCTGGTGTACAAGATGACGGTGAAGAAAGTGGGAGACAAGCAGGTGCCGGAGTTTGCGCCTGGAACCATTGAGGCCTATCAGAAGGCGATTGACCTCGATCCCAATGGCCTTTATGGCACGCAGGCCAAGCAGGGTCTTGAACAACTGCAACTGATGGCTCCTGGCATCGACATCAAGGTAAACGTGAAAAAGAAGAAGCCCTGAAGAAACCCAAAATTGGTAATCAGGCCGGTTCCGCCACGCGGGGCCGGCCTTTTTATTTTAACTGTGAGTGAGCGTGCCGGTGATCTTGGTACGGCGAAGCGACCAGGCGAATACGGACATCGAAACCGGCAAAAGCACGGCCGCAAACAGTAGAAGGATGGTCAGCGGAAGCCAAAGTGCGGCCACGCCTGCGCCACCCAGAAGCGCGGCGCGCATGGCTTCCAGGGCATAGGTGACGGGATTGAGGCGCGCAGCGAATTGCAGCCAATCGGGCAGGATGCTCACCGGAAAGAGCATGCCCCCGGCGACGCTGGAAATCCCCAGGAAAAACCACTTGGCGGGATTGCCGCGTTTGAAGATCAGCAGATAACTCGCGGAAAGAATTCCGAGCCCGGAAAAAGCCAGCAGCGTGATCAGAAGAACGGTGAGAACGGAGAGCCAATTTGCCGAGTGCAGGGGGAAGTGAAAGAGCGCTGCTCCCCAAGCGACATATACAACGATGCGCAGCATGGTGGCGACGAAAGGATAGATGGCCGAGCCGGCGACGAACACGGGGAGCGAAGTTTGCGTCACCAGCAGATGCTCGAGCGTGCCGCTGTCGCGCGCTTCCTCGAGGCTGCGATCGAACGTGTCCAGCGCGGCGTTGAGATAATCCAGGAATATGAAACCGACCAGCGAAAACGCGAAATAACTGCCGCCCTGCGGCAGCGAGCGCTGCAGCTCCGGCGTGTCCACGAAGCGTGCCACATAATAAAACATGGCGGCGCCGAAAAGAGCCTCGATCGCCTCCAAAACGAAAACGGTGCGATACGTGCGCGCAATGGTGAGGTCGCGCCTGAAGAAAAGCCACACGTCGCGCAGGATGCGGGTCATAGAGCGGACTCTTCCGGTGACAGCTCCCTTGCGCGGCCCGAAAGTCGAAGAAAAACCTCTTCAAGCGAAGCGCAACCGGTGCTCAGCTTCAAAGTGGAGGGCGTGTCGCAAGCCAGCAGCCGCCCCGCGTCAATCACCGCCACGCGATCGGCGAGCAGCTCGACCTCGGGGAGCGTATGCGAAGCGAAGAGCAGGGAAGTTTGACCGCGGCGCAGGACTTCCGCTTTCAAGAAGCGCCGGAATTCCGCCGCGGCAATGGCGTCCAGGCTGCGCGTAGGCTCGTCCAGAAGAAGGACGCTGGGCTGATGGAGCAGGGAGCGGGCCAGGCTGAGGCGCTGGACAGTTCCGGAAGAAAGCGTGCGCACCTGGCGATCGAGTGCGTCGCCGAGACGAAATTGTTCGGCGAGTTGCGAGATGCGGTGAGAGGCGGCGGAGCTGGAAAGCTGATTCAATTGACCGAAGAAAAGCAGATTCTCGCGGGCCGTGAGCCGTGCGTAAAACCCATGGTCGGTGCCCGCGTGGTAGCCCAGGCGGCGGCGCACGTCGCGCGACTGATGGACGGTGTCGTGTCCTGCGACGCGCGCCTGGCCGCGGGTCGGCACGAGCAGCGTGGCAAGGATGCGCAAAAGCGTGGACTTGCCCGCGCCATTCGCTCCGAGAAGCGCCAGGGATTCGCCTTCGCGAACTTCAAATGACACACCGGCCAGCGCCACGGCGGTGGGCTTTTCGAAGGGCTGGAAAAAGGCGCGCCAGCCGCTGCGGGTGGGCGGGAAGGACTTCTCGAGCAATTCGACTTGGATGGCGGCTTCAGGCACCAGCAACCTTATAACGTGTCTTCCGCTTGAAGACAATCGGGGCGTCCATCCGGCGCATGGCCAATGCGGGCAATCCCCGGTAGAATGTTGCAGGCGATTCCTGGGCTCCTAATAGTGCAACCAAGCGCCAGGAATTTCTTCGCGGGAGCCGAGCTGATGGTGACCTTTACTGGCCGAGCCGCCGCACCGGCACATGTTCTGGTGCGGATTGTGGATCGAGAATCGGTTCTACTGAATCTGGAAACCGAGAAGTATTTCGGCTTGGACGAAACCGGCACGCGGATGTGGCTGCTCATTACGGCTTCGCCGAACCTTGACGCGGCCTACCAACAGCTTCTTGCGGAATTCGATGTTGAACCGGAATTGCTCCGAACCAATCTGACGGAACTCCTGGGCCGGCTCGTGGAAAACGGCCTCATCCAGGTTCTCCCTGCTGATGTGGGAACGGCTGCGGCGGTTTAGCGCACTGGAGCGCCCGGCGCAGGGACTTTTTCTGCGTTCGATCGTGCTGCTGCCTCTGGTAGCCCTGAGCCTGCGATGGCGCGGCTTCCGGGCGACGCAAGCATCCCTGCAGAGATTTCACTCCAGCGCGATTCCAGAAAACGATTTGGACTTTGTAAAGAATCGCGTGGCTCTGACCGCGCACATGGTCAATGCCGCGGACCACCACGGGCCCGTTCATCCTTCCTGTCTGGTAAAGTCCCTCACGCTCTGGTGGCTGCTCGGGCGGCAGGGGATTTCTTCGCGGTTGCGCATCGGCACTCGCAAAGAAAATGAAAAATTTGAAGCCCACGCCTGGGTCGAGCGCGACGGAACGGCATTGAATGAACCGGAAGAACACCACCATCACTACGCTGCGTTTGACGCCGCGTTTTCCTCGTTACCTCCGGAACAGAAATGAAAAGGGGCCCCCGGCTGGACCGGGGGCCCCTGCCGGGAAACTTCTGTTAAATATTAGTACGGCGCGATATGAGGCGCTTCGTGCGCGCGGCAGGTGCGGGCAATTCGACGGTGAGCGAAACTTCGCTCTTGTTGCGCAGGACGCCGAGCTTGACGGTCTTATCCTTGTCGTCGCGCTTGGCCGAGAGTTTCTCGCGAAGCTCGCCAACACTGCGAATCCGCTCCCCATTGAAAGAAGTGATGACGTCGCCCGCTTTCACGCCGGCTTTTTCCGCGGGTGAGCCGGGATTTACTTCGCGGACCAGGATGCCTTCGCCATCGGGTGCACCGAAGAATGTGCCGAGCTGGCCGTTGAGATCTTCCGCGTCAATGCCGAGCCGGGGATGCCCGCCGAGAAGAATTCCGCCGTTCCACTCCATGGGAGGAATCGTAGGAATCTCCGGCATGTGGAAAGTAAAAGTGCCCGGCTCGGGAGCCATCATCCTAAAACCGTGCCGCCGCTCTCTGGCTTTCCCGAGAGTGACACTGAGGGTTTGCGCTCGCCCATCACGCCAGATGGTGAGCTGTGCGGTGCGGCCCGCGGGAATCTCATGGATCATGCGGCGAAATTGCATTGCGCCTTCGACGCGCTGTCCATTGACTTCAGTGACCACGTCTTTTTCTTTGAGGCCGGCCTTGGCTGCGGGACTGTCGGGCACGATTTTGCCGAGGACCACGCCGCGCTCGGCGGAAAGTTTCAACTCTTTGGCGTTTTCACTTGTCACTTCGTGCAGTTCGACGCCCAGCCAGCTCGAACCTTCATCGTCCATCACCACCGTCACGGCATCCTTTTCGATCTCCGCAGGGTCATCCAGCTCCTTCATGGCCTGATGCTCCTGGCCGAGAGCCATTTCGGAGGCCAGCACCGCGCGGGCCTCAGCGAGACTTGCGACTGGAGCCTTGCGAGCTTCCAGTTTTGCCTGCAGTGCGGCGATCTTTTGCCGCAAATGCGCGGTAGAAAAGTCATCCTGGTTTTGCGGTTTCGCGGGAGCCGCAGGCAGAGCGATCAGCGCAAGGCTGAGTGCCGTCACGCCTCCAACGGTTAGCAGATTACGTTTATTCATTGTCGTCCCATCCTCCTGGGCAGTTAGACGCGGCAGACGAAAAAGGGTCAGACGCTCGACCGCAGAATGACCACTCGGATCCCGCCGTTCACGGTGCGCAAATGAATTGGAGCGCCGCCGCGGCCCAGCCTGCCGTGCATTTCGCGGGGGCGCTGCGTGCTCTCGATCGTGATGGGAAGTTCGGAATAGAAGTTGCCGTTCAAGCAGCGCGCTTCAACCTCTGCCTGCAAATCGGATGGCACGGCGAGGACAAGGGAGCCATTGGTGGTTTCGGCAGTTGCGCCGGCCTTTTCCGGAACATGCGCCAACTCTAGGTGCACGTTGCCGTTGGTGGTGTGCGCATGAACGCTGCCGCCGGCTTCAAAGACTTCGATATTGCCGTTCACGGTATGCAGGTCTTCCACGTTTTCAGCGCCGGCGATGCGCAGCGTGCCGTTCACGGTGCCAATGTGCTGGAGCCGAGCGCTGCGTGGAACGTGCACGGTGTAGTCCACGGCCACTTCGACGCCCTCATTTTGCGGATAGTGCGTGGCGATGGAGACGGCGTCCGGCCGGGCGTCCACCTCGATGGAAACGCGCTCGAGGTCGGACTCCTTCTGCTTCGCCGTTTTCACGGCGTGGACCTCGATTACGTTGCGGTCCCAGCCCTGCACGTCCACGGTTCCGTTGACGTTCTGCAGCTCGAAGGAACCGCCCGGCTGCAGCGGATAGGACTGGTTGAACTCCTTGCTGATGGCGTAACTGGGAACGGCCCAAACGACGGCCAGAAGCAGCAAACATAGAGCAGTGGCGCGGAAAGCATGACGAAGCATAACGTTCTACCCCCTTCGATTACCTGCGACCCACAAGAACCGAGGACCCGAACGAAATTCGTGCGCGCTGAGGCTACCGCCGCTCAGTGCAACTGAAAATTAAACGTCACGGTCGAGATGACCTCAACCTTTTTGCCGTTGTTCCAAGCCGGCTTTGCGCGCCAGCGTTTCACCGTTTCGATGGCGGCGTCCGCAAGCGCGGGTTCGCCTTCCAGGACTTTCTGTACTTCGACGCGGCCGTCTTTGGTCACGCGTACCTGAAGCTTCACGATCCCATGGATGCCGGCGCGCTGCGCCAGGGCCGGATATGTTGGGTGCGGAGCGGAAGTAAGCCGCTTCAGGAAATCGTCGGGATCTTCGCGGAGACCGCCCGTGAACGCAACTTCGAGACTGGCCAGCCAGCTTTCGAGCCAGTCGGTCTTGGCAGCTTCGGATTGCGTCGGCGTTTCCGGCGGAGTTGGGGCTGTTGGTCCAACTCCGGAAGAGAACGAGATCGTATTGATTCCATTTTCCTTCAGCTTTTTGGTGAGACGGTCCACCTGTTCGCGAACGAGCGATTCGCGAAGCGCAATCTCGGAATCCAGGAATTGGAGTCGGATTTTCCCGCCGGTCGTCCGCAGCTTGAGTGGGGCTCCGCCCCCGTTCAAAACCGCCATCGCGTGCAGCGGGCCGGCCCCGTTGCTGGGGCTCTGAATATTCAGATGCAAAGCGGGATCGGCTTCGATGTGCCCCTCTCCACCGCCCACCACCATAGCTTCGATCGTTGCGGCGAGATTGCGCGGCAGGAACACGACAATGTCACCATTCCCGGAGGCCAGTTGCGACGCGCCTCCGAGATGCACCGCCCCGCCACCCGGCGGCGGATCTGGATTAATCCAGGCTGTAATCGTGCCACCGGAGGTGGCCGCTTGCAGGGCGCCGGCGACGCGCGTGAGACAAATGCTTCCGCTGCTGGACTCCACTTCCATCGGGCCGGAAACGTACATCACTCGAATGCCGCCGCCGCCCGTCTGGGCATGCACCGAGCCGCGCACTTCGCCAAAATCGATCTGCCCGCCCCCGGTGTGAACATTAACGAATTTTTCAGCGTGCGCGACGGTGATGTTGCCGCCGGCCGTCTCGAATTCAGCACGCCCGCCGATCTGTCCGGCGCGAATATGGCCGCCGCCGGTCCGCAGTGCAGCATCTCCCGCAATGTTACCCACGTTGATGTGACCGCCCGCGGTGAAGGCCGTCAGGTCTCCGGCGACATCTTGAACTTGAATGTGACCGCCTTGCGTGTCCAGTTTGGCGGCGGAACGGCCCCACGAAACGTCGCGGAGTCCCGAAGTACCGATGCGCCCTGTTGTGATATTCCCGCCCTGCGTCTGAAGGCTGGCCGTTCCTCCGATATCTCCCGTCGTGATGTCACCGCCCTCGGTGTTCACTTCCACGCTGTAGCCACGCGGCACCGCGACCTCAAATTGCACCCAGAATTGGGCGTCCCCGGAGCGTGCGGCTTGCGGCGGAAGCCCCCCGGTAATCTCCACCCCTGAAGAAATGGACCTCGCTTTTAGGGAGTAATTGTCGAGCAACTGCCGCGCGGCAGATCCGCGGGCATCCGTTTCGATGTGCACGTTGTAGCGCACGACGGGCGGAGCGCCGGCTTCGAGTTGGACGATGTTTACGGAGCCGAGGTCTGTCGTCAGCCGGAGTGTCAAGCCATCTTTGGTTTCCAGCATCCCTGATCGAATAGTGGAGACATGCGGCGAGCCCGGGTCAGCCGGTTGGGCTCGTTCCGTGGCGGCATTTTCGGCTTCGGCGGCGGAGGCTAGCGGCACGAGTGTAGCGGCGGAAAAAACAACGGCTAGGACCTGAAACGGCGCGGCCAGGCGTGCGAGAGAAGAAAAACTTTGATGGAACCATTTGCTCATCTTCGAACGAAATTTCTTTCCGCCTGAAAGGCTACTGCGCTTCACGCGGGCCGATCTGCCGCAGAGCCGCGGCGCTGCGCAACCGCACGTAGCGGCTGGGATCCTGACGCTGCAACCGCTGAAGCACGCGAACCACGCGGTCCACGGATTCATCCCCGTCCGGCAATCCGGGCTCCGGCGACGGCGCAACGCCAGGCGCTTCAGGAGCCATTTCCTGGGAATCCGATTGATCGTGCTGCAACGAGGCCACTAGCATATTGACGGCCTCCACGCGCACGCCCGGGTTGGAGTCATATTGCAGCGCCTCGAGCAGCGCCTGGCGCACGGCGTCATCGGAGGCCGCGCCGCGCAGTGATTCCAGGGCCTTCATGCGCACCGCGGCGTTCTGATCCTTCAGCGCCGCAGTGATCAGCGCGCTGCGCACTTGCTGATCCCGCGCAACCACCTTCAACGCTTCGAGACAATCCAGACGGACGCCGGCATCGAAGCGCTCCCCGTTTTCCACGACGTAAGTGAGCACGCCGCGTATGTCGCTGTCCTCAACGCTGCCGCTTAAATCGATCGGCTGCTCCGCGTTGAGTCGCAGTCGCACGTTTGGAGAGCCAGGGCCCGAAGAAGGCGAAAAATTAAGGCCTGAAAATGTCATCTTCGCTAGCTGGCCAGGGGTGAGCGGCTGCTTGGCCATCACGTTCATGGTCTGACTATTTGCGTTGTTGTCGCCGTTTTGCAACCACGGAAGCAGCTGAATTCCAACCAGAATTCCAAAAAGAACCAGAATCGCGCCGCTCCAGGCTGGGCGCAGCGCCATCCAGCGGCGCAGCCAGCCAAACGGCCGCCAATGTTCCCGAAGCGGTGGTGCGGAGAGATCGTCGAGAGATTCAGCCAGTTCGCTGCGGCACTGCGAAAGCAGGATGCCGGAAGAATCGATCTCATCGGCGGACTGCGGAGCCGCGGCGATGGCGGATTGAAGTTCCTCATCTTCCGCAAGCAATGCCGAGCACGCTTTGCAATTCGCGAGGTGTGCGGCAATCTGCCGGCGCTCCTCATCGCTCACTTCATCACAAGCGTAGAAAACCAGCAGCGGCGCGATCTCTTTGCAGTTCACACTGTTCTCAAAAGCACTCATCGCAAGCCTCCTAGCTCATTGCGGAGTTTGCGCGTGGCGCGGAATAGCGAATTCTTCACGGTTTCCTCGGTCGTGCCCAGCACGTCGCCGATGGCGCGGAGCTTCAGCCCCTGATAATGCTTCATCTCAAAAACAATACGTTCGCGCGGCGAGAGTCGCTCCATGGCGCGGGCGATGTGAGCTTTGATTTCTTTCCCCATCAAGCTGCGTTCGGGATCAAGCGTTGGGCGGTGCTCGCGCTGGCGTTCAAAAAAATCTGTAATCCCTTCTTCGTGATGGCCGGTGTTGAGCTCGGGAGCCTGGTCCTCGGGGCGGGCCTGGCGGCGGCGCAGATGATCGAGGCACACGTTGGTGACGATGCGGTAGAGCCAGGTGTAGAAGCTGCACTCGAATCGAAAGCGGTGGAGATTGCGGTAAACCTTCAGGAAAGCTTCCTGGTAAACGTCCCGGGCATCCTCGGGCCGTTTCATCAGGTTCAAGGCCAGCCGCAGCACGTCGCGGTCGTACCGGCGCACAAGCTCCTCGAAAGCGGCTCGGTTGCCCGTTTGCGCTTCCGCCACCAGTGCCCGCTCGTCGAGGTTGGGCAAGGACGTCACCGTGGCCAGGGCGGCGTTCGTGCTGCCCGAGCGACCGTTATCATCGGCCAAAGCTAAAGCCCATCTGGGAAGCGGCATATTTCGCTTTTCTTTCGCGCGCGCTCTCGTTACCGCTTGCCGGACAATACGTTAGCGCAGATTTCCGCCCTCGGCTTGACAAGAACCATCGCGCGTTCTGCCAATTTGGACGGACGGATAGCCCATGCGTGAGCGCCGCTTCCCATTATAACGACGCTGAACCTGAGGAAATTGTTTCCTCAAATAGTGGTCCGGCTGTCACTTTCTGAGGAAGCAGCCTCATTTTTCCCCGCATTCAGGGGGCGTCAGGCAGGCGACTTCGCTTTACGAATCCGCCACGAGGTGAACGGCCAGGCAAACAGCAGTATCAACGCGAGCAGAACAGCATCGCCATTGGCGTGGTAGAAAGAATCCGGCTGCGCCAGCAGTTCGGCGGCGCCGCCAAACAGAAAAGTGCCGGCAACGATCAGGAAGCATCCGAGCAAGTTGAAACGGACCACGCGGCGCACTCCGAACACGAGAACGCTCAGCAAAATTAGCCGGGCCAGAAACTGTTTCGCGAAGTCCTCCGGGCCGCCCCAACCGCCGCCGACGAGGGACAGCGCGCCGACAAGGAGCAACAAAATACGAAGACCTGGCTGCCGCAATTGTGCCGCAACAAAGGCTGCGATGGCCATCACGAGCCCGGTCAGCAGCAAGCTGCGCAGCACCGTTCCCCCGAGGATTGACGCGAACGGCAGAAACGCATCGAAGTCCTGGCCAAACGCAGCTTCCAGCGAGCGATGCGCCGTTGGCCAGTGCGTTGAAGCGCTTGCCAGCAAGCGTTCAAGACCGAGCAGCCCGGCCGCTCCACTCAAGCCGATCCACAGGGCATCGCGATAATACTCGGAGGGCATCCCGGTCCAGCCCGGCAGTCGTTCTTCCCCGAAGACCCTCGTCGCGTAATACCAGGCCATGCCAAAAAGCAACGTGATGGCGCCGAAGTAGAATGGCGCGCCCAGCAGCGCGCCTATCGCAATTCCGCCAAACATCAACTTCAGCGGGATGGCTGTGTCGTAGGCATTCAAAAAGGTGGGGATGCGATCGCCAAGGAAGAAAACAACTAGATACCCGCCAAGTGCCCAGACCGACCAAAACCCAATACGCCTCCAGGGAATCGTCCGCGCGGCTTCTGATTTCAGATTCTTCAGGAACACGATCAGCGCCGTGACGCCCAGACCGCCGAAGAACAGCGCGGGAATGCCATAACTAAAGATGGTCCGCGGCAGTGTAAGTTCCTCCTGCTTGCGCCGCCAGTCGTCGGGAATCTTGACGTATGTACGGTAGTTCGCCACTTCATCGCCGAGCACCTGCACATCGATGCGCGCGTGCGCGTGGTCTGCGGCGCTGTTCGCCGGCGATGGGCTGGCATCGAGCGGCTCATTCTGCTGCCAGGTAAACGTATAGTCGATCCGATGCGGCTTCTTCTTTGAATCCGATTCAACGCGCGTCCAGTCTTTCAGCTCGAGCTTCTTTTCGTCGCGGAGGAACTTCTCCGCCCGCGCCACCGCTTCTCCTTCGGTCAGCGAAGCGCCGGGCGCTTCTTCCGCCAGAGTATGCCTCTCCGAGTGCAGCGACCCATCGGGCCTTAGAATCACGGCAAACTCTTCGGGCTGGCTGTCGCGGAAATAGCGCACGCGCCACAGCGCTATGGGAACGCGTTCGGAATAAATCGCATTGACTCCCGCGATACCGATGCGCTGTCGCAGAAACTCATTCGCGATAGGGTCAGCGACGTCCACGAAGACGGTGGCGTGGTAATACGAATTTGGATCGAGGCCGCGCCGCCGCATCACCTCGTCGGCGCGGGCGCGTACCGTGCGCGCATTGGCAGATAGTTTCAAGTATTCGCCGATCGACTGCGGCTTTAGCCGCCACGCCAACAGCCCGCCAACCACCAAGCAAACGGCGAGAAAGCCCAGCATGCCGGGCGCGAGGGCGTCGTAACGGCGGGGTGCGGCTTCCGCCGGCGCGGAAACTGTTTCGCTGGGGAGATCGATATCCGGCGCGTGCTCCGCCCGATTAAGAAGTTCTTCGTCCTCCTTGAAACCGCCCCGGGTCAGGTACGAGATGCACGCGAAGATGAGAGGTGCGAGCGCCGCTGCCGCAACCACTATGCCTGAAATCTTGAAGTACAGGCTGTTCGAACGAATCAGCAGCAGGCCCACCAGCAAAGCATCCACGGTGTAATGCCAGATCAGCGTCGCGACAATCCCCCACCGCAACATCACCATTCCCGCAACAATTCCGATGATCCCGACCTCAATCCCCCGAATGTAACCCGGTTCCTGCGGATATGCGCTGTGCAGAAAACTCCACGAAAACGCCGGCAGCAGGATGGCCAGCACCCGCGACTTGGTCATGCGCTCGACAAACGGGATGGCAAACAGCCGAAACAGGAATTCCTCGCTGGTCGAGGCCACCAGCCCGATGGCCACGCCGGCAATCCAGGGAAACGACGTGTTCACTGCGTCCGAATAATTCAAATCCTGCGGCGCCCACACTCCAAACCGGCTGCCCACCATGTAAAACGCAACAATGAATCCAATGTGCGCGGCCGCCATCGCCAGCCCCACCACCGCTGATGAGAAAAACTCTTTGGAGCGCAGCCCGCGCAACGTGAAGGCCTTCGAGAGCCGCATTCGATTTGGCTGCGAAGAACGGTAAAGAGGTTCCCCGCCCGGAAGGACCAGCGTGACCATCAGCGCCGTGCCCACGGCCCCCAGCAGCGCGAGTCCCAGCCGCAACGCCACAAAACTGGCGTACGACTCATGCGTGTCGTAATTGGCGCGCGTGAATTGCCATTGGTTGAGCTCCATCAGGAAGAACAACGCCGCGACGACCAGCCCCAGCTTGATGGCGCCACCCCAGCTGGTTTGCCCGCGCTTGGTCAATGTAATGCCGGCCCAGAGCGCGCTGCCGAGCAGCAGGATGTAAGGAAGGATCGCTACCTGATTGTAGAAAATATTGGAGGAGCGAAGGCTCTGGTAGCTGCGCTCCCACGCTTCGGGGACTTTCAGGAATTCTTCGCTGCCGCCGATGCGCTCGCCCTGCAAGGTCACCTTCAAGCGGTAAGGCGCGTCTTTCGCCCGGAATCCGTGCTTCTCCCAGGTGAACGACCAATCCAGGCGGTTCGGCCGCTGGTTCGAATTCGCTTCTTCCGGCAGAAAGTCCCAGCCGCCGGGATCGAGTCCGAGCTTGGCGCTGAGATACCCTTGCGCGGCGGATTGCGCGGCAGCGCGGTCGAGGGAAGCCCCGGCGCGCGATTCTTCTATCTTGTGCTCGTACCCGGCGATCTGCCCCGCGGGATTCACGCGAACGCGGAACTCTTCTTCCTGTTGCGGCTTGAAGAAACGCACGTCCCAGAACCAGATGTTCAGTTTGGAGGACATCAGCTGGTTCGCTTGCTGCAAACCGAGCTGCCGCTCCAGATAGACCTTGGCGTTGTCGTCCACATCGAAAACAATGGTGGATTGATAGCCGCCGATGTTCTCGCCCAGTCCGGTGACAAATTTCCGTGCGCGCTCCAGCGCTTCTTCGCGGGAGATTTGAAAATTAACGGAAGCTTCGGGGAAAGCGCGGAAGAAATACTTGTATGCAAACAATGCGCCGAGAATTCCCGCCGCCACCCACAGCAGCAGCGCGCGCTTGTCGGAACCTGTCAGACGGTCTCCCGCCACATGAACCTCCCCATCCGGGACACGGAATGCTCACTCTATCGGTACGCAGGGCCGCTGCGCAAGTTTCGCGCCTGCCGGGTGGTGGGTCACTTTCCGGTTGGCGCGCTGAACGGCCACGTGGCATGTTTCCGAGTACGCCGTCACTCGGGCGGGAAGCTGGCTGCGCTACGGGAGGACTTTGAGACTTCGTGCGTCTGTCACGAAGTTCATCGGGCTCTGACCGGGAAGGCCATCCACACTACGGCTAGGCCTCTCTGGCAGATCGCCATTATCGGCCCGCAGGTGCTTCAGATAGTTCGGCCGCAGGGAAGCAATCAGTTCCCGGCGGCTCTTGGCTACGAGCGGCTTACCAACATGAATCTTGCCTATGCCCTGAAGGATTCTTTCCGGCGCCACTCCCGCGAACATCATCAGTGGCCAGGTGAAATTGGGCCCGTTTAGTTTGCGCAGACGGTAGAGCCACATGAACAATGACCCGGCGCGCCAGGCCATCGGGCCCCACCAGCTATACTGCCCCGGGCGCAAGTTGTGCTTCCAACACTTCATCATGAGCTGCCATTGCAGGGGGCTGAGCTGGCGGGTGCGAGTGACGCCGGTTTGATGCTCCATGCGCGTGTCGTGCAGCGGAGTGAAAATCGAAGGCACCAGAAACGCAAATAGGCCGCGGCGGTCCATCTCGTACACCAGATCGAGCGTTTCTCGAGTGTCCTGATCGGTTTCGCCCGGGTTGCCAATCATCAGCGTCATCATGGGGAACCAGTTGTTCTGATTGGCAACGCGCAGCCCTTCGAGAACGATGCTGGGCCAGTCCTCGATGGAAAATGGAACGCCTTTGCTGGGCATGATCTGCCGGGCCATGCGCACGGAGCCGGTCTCAAGCCCGATTAAGGGGACTAGGGCTTTCTTCTGCGGGTGGGTGCTGAGCCGCGGCAGATGAATCGGACTCTTCGGAAGCAGCACTTCCGAGAGCTGCCGGATCAATTCCGGATCCACCACGAAAGGCGCCATCGTGCAGTGGCTTAGCAAATGCTGCTCCACACCCGGCGTGTTGACGATCTCGGTATAAAGGTCCACCAGCGCTTCGCGGTTGGGAAAGAAGAACGGAGTGTCCGTGTGCACCTGGCCCCAGATGAACATGTCCTCGGTGGCCAGGGAGATCAGTTTGTTGCCCTGTCGCACGTTGGCACGCACGGCGTCCATGATCCGCGCCTTGGGCATATCAATCTGCGGGTTCAAGTCGGGCACGCAGAACTGGCACCTGCGACCGCACCCGGTAGTCATCTCCACCACGCCGAAAGTGGTGCGCTTGTCGGGGAAGAGGATGGCGTCGCGCGAGGTGGGGTGAGCCAGGTTGATTTCTCGCGGCAGCGCTTCTCCCGCAATCGCCTTCTGGAACAGCGCAAGGCTGTCGGCGGACTCGCTGCGGCCTTCCGCGACGCAGTCCACGCCCAGCTCCGCGAAAGTGTTGGTTTGCGTGATCTGCCAGCCGCCCGACCCGCCCACGATCACTTGAAAATTCTTGCTGTAGGGGCTGGACTTGATCTTGTCGAACATCGCGCGGGAGTAAATCGAATTCAGCGGCTCCTTCGACGAGCCGTAAATCGAAGTGTATACGCCTGCCGCAAACGTCACCCCTAGCGGGTTGTGCGTGGAAACGGCTACCACCCGAGTGTTGGGCCCGATGAATTTGTCCAGGTCGTCGGGGAAGCAGGCCACCACCTCGTCCGCGGTGTATTCGCGCAGCAGGGACTTCTCGAGCACACGCACCCCGGCAGGCATGTAGCGCGCTGTGCCGTCCTCGTTGCGTTCCACCTCGCGCCACTTCGGATACTTCTTATCCAGAACAAATTCCAGCCACTGGGGTATCGAGGCCAGAGCCATTTGGATGAAGAAACCGGCGTGGTCAATCGATTCGGTCAACGGCGCAGTCAGAACGATCAGCTTGCCGCCGCCGGCGGGAGCGTAGCGTGCTGCACCGGTGGCGTTCTCTGAGGCTTGATTTCGATGGAGGTTTTCGGTCACCTGAACCTCCCCATCTGAGGCACGGATTCCTCACTTTAGCGGTACGCAGGGCCTGTCCGCAAGTTTCGCAACTGCCGTGTCGTCGGTCAGTTTCCGGTCAACGCCTCAATCAGGCGTTGACTCCATTTAGCTGGAGATAAATCCTCTTCGCCACCGTTATCCTGCGGACTGCAAATTACCGATTAGCGTCTATCGGCGGCGTAGTTGCGATTTCGCTTGCTCTTGGATCCTCCCACCATCCGATGGAGGCAGAACATGAAAGAGTTGCTTATCAGACCAACGAAACTCGCGCTCTGGAGATTTATTCCGATGGCGGTTCACGCTGGATCAAAACGATCCGCTTGACTTGATTACGACTGAAGTGTTGAACGGTTCCGCCGATGCGTACCACGACTTCGGTCGCAGACATGGATTGCACATCTCCGCTCAAGACGGAACCGTCTCGAAGTTCGAGAGTGTCGTGGGCGGATGTTCCGAGTTCGTAACTTACGCTGCCTCCGGAAACATCGTCGGGAGTAATCTCCAGTGGAAAGGTGCCTGAATTGAAGCCCTCCTTGCTGAACGTCAGCCCGTGTTTCCCGGGTGTAACCTGAACGATCTTCGGCGTAGTTCCCGCTGGAGTGCCGTCAATTTTCAACTCCGCTCCCTGAGGCACGGAGTTAACGGTAATCGAAATCGCTTTGGGAGGGAGAAATGCTTGCAGTTCAGTCGGAAGCGACCGAGGAACAAGTTCCATTGAAGCGATTGTTCCAGAGGCCGTAATACCCGTCTGGAATTTGACCACTCCCCCTGGGCCTACGTCACTGATGGCAATCCACCCATCTCCGATCCGAACTTTGGCTTTGTCAAAAACATAAAGAGCGAATTCCGCTCTGGAGATTTTCTTGTTCCAAAGATTCTCAGCTGTGACGTCTGTCGTGTAATCGTGTCGCTTGCCGGTGGAGCTAATCTCCTTGAACTTGCCAAAGCTAAAACGCACAACTGGTTGGCCTGACGCAGGCCAGACTATCACCTGTGGTGGAGGTTCCTTCGCATTTCCCGCGGCGAAAAGAACAAGACCAATGGCAAGACCAATACACCAGGTTGCTAGTCTGTAGGCCCGCATGGATTCACCTTGCCGATAGTATAAACGGACAGCCTTGCGTGCCAGCGTCCGATTAGTGGGGTAACCGGAAACTGCCCCGTTACCGGCTGCCGGGTGCTGCCCTGACTTGAATGAGTCGGCCGCTCTGCGGCCTCACTGACAATTGGCCGCTCAGCCCCCGCACCCAAAATCTTCGCAGCGGGAATGATATAAAGAAGACCTACATGGCGATGAGCCTCAGCACCGAAGTGCGCATGATCAAAGGCGTTGGCCCGCAGCGCGCCGAACTCCTCGCGCAGCGCGGCATCTACACACTCGAAGACCTGCTGGGCTATCTCCCATTCCGCTAC
>Ga0153915_10002338_pt1 | contig 17343 bp, 9 predicted proteins | sample Opewatmetagenome_2_FD_107003 | JGI IMG/M metagenome (GOLD analysis project Ga0153915, IMG submission 107003) | Freshwater wetland microbial communities from Ohio, USA - Open water 3 Core 3 Depth 3 metaG | ecosystem: Environmental > Aquatic > Freshwater > Wetlands | place: USA: Ohio, Lake Erie...
CAGGACTGACTGAGTCGCAGCTTGAAGAGGAAATTAAGCAAATCCTTGCACCCAACATTCTCAAAGAACCATCGGTAAGCGTAGCCCTGGAAACCTCGCAAAGCCGGATGTTTTCCATTCTGGGCAACGGCATTTCGAGGCCGGGCAGATATAATATACCCCGTTATGATTATCGGCTGGCAGATGCACTGGCCATCGCGGGCGGCATAAGCCAGTTCAACATAAGCTACATATATGTTTCCAGGCCGATTACGGGGGAAGAAACACCGGCTGAAAAAGCCGTACCTTCGGCCGAAACCCCAAAAACAACTACCGAGAACGCCGTTCCCGAAAACAAACCACAAGATGAGATGCTGGATGTAATCGCTCCAATAGCGAAACGCGGGCGAGGGGCTGGCAGTGATATAGTTATCACTTCAACGGAAATGGCCACTGCGGATGAGCTTGCTGAAGCCGCATTGCCGGAAAAACTGCAATCTGCTGATTCGTCATCCGCCTCCCCGACATCCGATACCCATCTCTCGACATCAAATTCCGGCGCACCGGACGAGAACCAGGCACCGAGCAATATCGCTAAAGAGGGCCGGATTGAGTGGATATTTCAGGATGGCCGCTGGATTCCGGTCCAGATAGGCGAGCCAAAACCAACCCAGGAACCGGTTGAACAACCCAAACAGCCACAAGTTACCAAAGAACCGGCTTCAACCGGCTGGGACCAAATCGGCACCGGGGGTTCACAGAGGCGAGTTATAAAGATTCCAGCAGACAAACTCCTCGGCGGCGACCCGCGATATAACATCGTACTCAGATCGGGCGATAATATTCACGTGCCGGTTGATATTATCGGTGAATTCTGTATTATGGGCAACGTAAACAGTCAGGGGTTTATTAACATAACGGGCCGGCCTATGACACTGAAGATGGCGATAGCCGCGGCGGGCGGCCTGGGACAACTGGCGTGGCCAAAAAATTGTGAGGTCGTCAGAAGAATCGGCAAGAAACGCGAAGAAATCGTGATGGTGGACTTGGACAAAATCGCAATGGGCGAACAGCCTGATTTCTTTATCAAGCCAAACGACTTAATCAACGTCGGGACGCACCCGACGGCCAGATACCGTGCGGTGCTGCGAAATGCGTTCAGTGCGTCTTATGGTTTCGGGCTCACTTATAACCGCAACTTCGCCTATGACAAAAGTGCCTATGGCACGGCCTCACCTTTCAACGTCTTCTAATGGGCCTGACTTTTTGACGTATGGCTGACAATACTACATCTGCGACCGAATCACAGAAAATGGCACCGGAACCAATACAACCGGTCCCGGCGGGGCACGCCCGTGGTTCGGCGGAGTCGTGGCGACAACTCGGTGTGCACGCGTATGTCCAGATTGTGATAATCGGAACGCTGCTTTGGTGCCTGTTTCGCAAAGACGTAGGGGGCATCGTTCAACAGTGGGTGACCGACCCCAGTTGGTCTCATGGATTTCTCATCCCTCTTTTCAGTTTATACTTTTTGAACCAGTCAAAGCAGGAAATCCTCAATACCCGAACCAAACCAAACTATCTTGGGCTGCTTCTGCTGGTAGGCGTAATCCTCTTTTACGTTTTCAACACAGCCAGCCGGGCGGGGTACGGATACTTCAGACAAATATCAGCAGTTGGCGCTCTTGGTGGAGTGGTATTGTTTCTTGGCGGCTGGTCTTTACTGAAATACACATGGCTTCCCGTTACATACCTGCTGTTTGCGATTCCGCTGCCCGACGAGATATTAAGGAGCGCCACGATACCGATGCGTTTATGGGCGGCGACGGCTTCAACTGCGATACTTAATATATTCCCAAATCTGGACGCGACAGCCAACGGCGTCATAATAGAAATCATATACAAAGGCAAGGCCATGGAACCACCTCTCGACGTGGCGGAAGCATGCAGCGGTATGCGGCTGCTGATGACGTTTTTCGCTTTGGGCGTTGCAATGGCGTACCTGCACTACAGGCCGGCATGGCAACGGTTAGTGCTTCTGGCCAGCACCGTCCCAATAGCGATTCTCTGCAACGTAGTCAGAGTAACCATAACCGGTTTTATTTATGTGCTTGGCGACCCGCAATATGCCCAGGGAATTTACCACGACCTGCTGGGAATGGCTATGCTGCCTCTGGCATTCGGACTTTATGGTGGACTCGCCTGGTTTATGTCGAACCTGTTTGTCGAGAGCGATGAGGCCAAAGTTTCAGATGTCATAGTCAGGCGCAAATAAAATATAAAGGCCGAAAATCAAAAAGTGAACTGAAACAATGACAACGCTCAAAAATACAACCGAAACCATTAAGGCCGCCTACCTGCAGCCGGCCTTTCTAATATGCATCGTTTTGCTGGTAATAACAACTATCAGTATGTCGAAGTTCTCCAGGCAATACGAGCCGCTGCCCCTGAAAAAATCCTTAAACGACCTGGACAAATCCGATCTTGCACCCTATAAAGTGGTCGCGAAATCAAAAATTGAAAACCAGGATGTTTTGAACACTCTGGGAACCGAAGATTACATTCAGTGGACACTGGAAAACACGAGCGTCCCGGCAGAAAGCAAAACGCGGTTTTGCACACTCTTCATTACTTACTATTCACTGCCGGATATAGTGCCGCACAGGCCGGAGGAATGTTATATCGGAGGCGGTTTGCAGGGAATAAAATTCGAAACAGTTATGCTCAAAGCCATACGAGGTGTTTACGAGCGGGAAATAAAAACACGTTACCTCGTATTTGCCGACACAAAGGCAGAGTCGTCGCTTGGCGGGACATCCTTTCCAATTCTTTACACTTTCCGCGTCAACGGCAAATACGGCGACAGATATGATGTCCGGAACATACTGAACTGGAATTCATTCAGCAAATATTCGTATTTTTCAAAGGTCGAATGGAAATTCTTCAATCGCACCCCCAGACAAATAAGCTATCCGAACAAACAGGAGGCACTGGCGGCGAGCGAAAAACTACTGGCAGTTATTTTGCCTGTCCTTGAAAAAGAATACTGGCCTAGCGGAAATTGGTAAAAAACCGGGCCGGCTTATCAGGTAATAATGCCGCCTCAAGAATAAATAAAGGAGCAAAAATAAATGGCAAAAAAACGATTAAACAGAAAATTGGCGCTGATTGGTTTCATTATATTCGTGTTTGTGGCTATAGTAGCCATAGTAGGGCTTTTATACGTAAGCAGAGACCCGCATAAATTCATAAAGGACGGCGATGCGGCCGTCGAATCGGCCCGCCAGACAACGGACAAAGAACAACGTAAAGTAATTTATAAAGAAGCCGAACGAAATTATAAAAAGGCCTACGGGCACTCCAAAACTGACGAGCTAAAAGTCGAAACGCTTTATCGCCTCGCAGATATTTATATAGACACCGGAGACTGGCGGAGCGTGCTTGGAAGCTGGAATCAGATTGTGCGTCTCGACTCCAAGGACATAAAGGCAAGGTATAACCGGCTTAAATATTTTTACATAATCGCACAGATAGTATCTGGTCCCATTTGGCAGGAGGTAGCGACACAGGTCTCGGAGTTTATAGAAATTATAGAAAAACCCGGCGCTGCATCCGAACTTGCCGCGACAGATACCTCAAAGTGGGAAATTGACGCGTTCAAACAAGCTAGAGAGACGGCACATACATTAAGACCTTACCTGCACATAATACAGGGAAGGGCCAAACTCGAGATTGCTATGCTCGGAATGGTAACTAACAAGGAGGAGACGCTCAAGCAGGCCGTTGCCGACCTTGAGATAGTCAAACAACTTGAGCCAACAAACGAGGATGTGTATCAATATCTTGCACAAGCGGCGGCATTCAGAAGCAAAATGGAAGCATCAAAAGGGAACATGGATGCTAAAATCAGAGGTCAGGAGGAAGCTATAGAGCTGCTCAAGGAAGGGATTAAGGCAACAAACGACGGGGCAAAAGCCAATATAAATCTTCTCGATATGAAGCACAATTTCAGCTTTGCTCAGACCAATCTTGTACCATCCGGCCAGCAAAAAGAGCTTCTGGCAATGGAACCGGAGTACCTGTCGCTTGCTGCTAAATTCGGTTCAAGCGCCGAAGTGATTTCAGCGCTCGCCGGCTTCTACGCGGACTTTCGTCTTGGCCCGACTTATCTCGACAAAGCAATCGAGTCAATCGAGAAAGCAATCGCGCTCGACAAAAATAACGTGGATTACGCGGTAATTGCTGCGAGTTTGTACTCAAGGAGGTTCAATATACACAAACAAAACGCAGATCAGGACAAGACGATTGAGATTGTGAAAAACGCGCTTTTGCTGCCCGATGCCCAGGAGACAACTGGCCCGCGGTCAGCAGTGGCACGGGCAAATCGGACGCGGCTGCATATCATACTCGCCAACAGTTATATCGACCAGATACTGAATTCAACAAAGCTGCTGGGGGAATCAGAAGGGCAACAATTGCTGGCTAACGCTCAACAGGAGGTTCAGCAGCTTGAGCAGCTTTATGGCAGCGGCGATGACCCGCAGGTAATTAAATGGCAGGGTTTGGTTGAGCTTGCCTCCGCCAAACTCGGAAATGGCGACGCCGGGCCTGCTGTACGAAAGCTGTACAAAACTTATACACAGCTAAAGGCATCGGCACGCCCGGACCCGCGCCTCTCATATCAGCTCGCAAAAATCTTTTCCAACGGCACCGAGAGCGGCGCGGTTGGCCAGTTTCTCATAGACGCGATGCAAAACGGAATAGAGGCGTCACAGCCGGAAGCACGATTGGACTATACCGAGCTTCTTCTCAAGGCAATGGTGTGGAAGACGGCTCTTGCGCACATTGACCTGTTTGAGGAAAGGTGTGGAGTTACAGACAGAAGCCGAATATTGCGTATTCGTGCGCATATAGGCGCCAGAGAATTTTCGGATGCGGAGCGATACCTGGAACAAATCTCACCGCAAGACCCATCCTGGAGAACGCTTAAGATGACTATCCTGGTAATCAAGGGGCAGCAACTACGCACAACTATCGGCCGCCGAGACGAAAAACCGCGAACCAGCACGGTTCTGATGAATGTACTTGCCCAAAAGCAGTCGCCGGAAGCAGTTGACCAGCGTTCAACTGAACAGCTTATCGCGGAAATTAAAAGCAACCTGTCGGTTTTTATCGAATATATAAACAAGCTGTCTTCGGAGGATTTGAATTCTCTGGACGTTACCGCAATCGCATCACTGTGCGATGACGCGATAGCAGCCGGACAACTCGACCAGGCAAATCTGATAGTGGACAAATTGCTGAAATACCAGCCGGATAATCCGGCTATGCTGTATTACAAACGGCTTCTCGCCGAACCAGAACCCGCAAAGGTCCCCGCTGAAAGGAGCAAACAGATTAGAGAGGACATCCTGGCCGGGACGGCCGACCCTGTCAGACGAGCTACATCTCTTGGTATCTTCTACCAAGCGAACGCCGACTCCAACAAAGCAGCGGAGCAATTTAAAAAACTGGTCTCTCCGCCCGTCGGCACCGGGGAGCTTCAAGCAGATGATGTGTCACGGCGCCGAGCAGTGGGGTATCTGTTTGATATTGCCCTGGAGAAAAAGAACTGGGAGATTGTCGATAAAATTGTCCAAACAACCAAGCAGGAAAACTACGACGACTGCTCAGGAGACTTTTTTGCCGCGAGGGTCGCCCTTGCGAAGGAGCAGTATGAAACTGCGCTGGCAAGCATAGATAGTGCCTTGTCGCAAAGACCTGTTTTCGGATACGGCTATCTGCTGCGGTCCCGCATCAATGTCGCGCTCGGCAATGACGCGGCCGCACTGACTGATATACACACGGCAGCAAACACCAATCCTTTTGATAAGACCATCACCAGAGAACTGGCCAATCGACTGTACATTCGCAACAAAAACCTCGGCACAAATGTTTCGTCCTCACAACTGGCCGAAACCAAGGGTGCGCTGGACTGGGCGATGGCACTTAATCCAGGCGACGTGCAGTTGATGAGCTTCTACGCAGAATACATCAGCGAAAACGACCCGACTCGTGCGCTGGCGCTGCGGCAGAGCTTGCAGGAAAATATGCCGAGTATGCAGAATGCGCTGCTGCTTGCCCGGCTTGCCACGCGGCTTGGTCTGGACAGCACCGATGCACAACATCGGCAGGCGTTGCTTGCAATGGCAGCCTCGGCTCTGGACCAGGCGAAAAGTTATGACCCGCAAAACCCCGCTGTGCTCGAAAGTTACGCGGAATACTATCGACAGACAGACCAGCAGGACAAGGCAGAGAAATTGCTGAAAGAAACACAAAACTCTCAGTTATTGTGGCGACATTACATAAAAACGGGACGATATGATGATGCCAAAAAGACCCTCGAACAGCTCTATCAGGCCAATCCGAAGGATGTTAGCGCATTAAAGGGTTTGTTGTTCCTTGCAGAAAAGACACGCGACAAAACCGCTGTGGCAAAATACGGTGAACAGCTATTATCCGTCGAAGAAACGTCCGAAAATCATATTTTGCTGGTACAGACATATCTAAACTTAGGGCTGGTCAAGGAAGCCGAACAAAAACTGGTGAGTTTCAGGGAAAAGCATCCAAATGACGGCAAAGGAATGCTGCTGAGTGCCTGGCTTTTTATGAAACAGGGGCAGTTGAAAGAGGCGCTTGAGTTGACAAACAAGCGACTTGAAAGCGACCAGAGCGACGCGGTTGCCTGGCAGCTGCGGGGACAAATAAACAGTATGATGGCGGATTACGACCAGGCAATAATGGACCTCAAGCAAAGCAAAACCCTGTCCGACACAGCAGAAACTCGCATTACGCTTGCAAAAACTTATCTTAAGGTGGGACGTATCGAGGACGCTACTATTGAACTTAAAAGCATCGTCGAGGACCCACAGGCGCCGGAGGAAGCGAGGACAATGCTCGAACAAATCTACTCGCGCGCCAATCGGAAAGATGCCCTCGATGATTTCTATACGAAAATTCTGAAACAACTGCCTGACAGCGTTTACTGGTATAGGCGCGCCGCCGGATTTGCCGGCGGAAACGGCGATTTTGCCAAGGCAGAACAGTTATATGGTATCGCGCTGCAAAAAAGCATCGAACAAGGACGGGCGGATGATGATGCCCTTGGAGGATACCTGAGGGCAATTATGGCTGCCGGCAAAATGGATATGCTGTTCCAAGAGGCCGGTAAATACATCGATGGGAACCTCGCTCCTGTTGCTTATTTAAGGATGGCAGAGGGCAAGTTGAAACTCGGCGACCGTGCCACTGCGGTTCAATATTGCAAAAAAGCGGTTGATACGGCGGGCGACAATGATACGTTAGCAATACAAATGCTGCAGAAAATCTACGGGCTGCTTGGAGAACAAGAGACAGAACAATTCTGCAGACAAAAGCTCGAAACACAGCCGGAATCGCTAACGGCAAACTTGAGTATGTATAACCTGTGCCGTCTCAAAGGCGATTATAGCAAGGCGCTGGAATATCTTGATAAATGCTTAAAGACAATCAGCCCGGACCAGCCACAATGGCTCGGTTACACAACACAAAAGGCAGAGGTGCTGGTACTGGCTTTCAACAAAACATCCGATAATAAATATCTTAAAGATGCTATGGGTGTCTACGAAAGTTTGCTGGCAAAAATGCCGAATAACACCGGTATCCTGAACAATGTCGCGTACATACTTGCTGATAATAATCAGGACCTTGACAAGGCGCTCGAATATGCTAAGCGGGCTCATGACATGCAACCAAGCGACCCGGAGTACCTCGATACTTACGCTATCGTGCTTTATAAGAAAGGTAAGTATTCTGAGGCGTTGCAGTTCGAACAGGCAGCAATACAGCAGTATGACACGCAACAGACGTCACCGCCTGTAGAGGCTTATGAGCACTTAGCACAAGCTCACGAACAACTCGGCGAGTTGTCACAGGCACGTGCGGCTTACCAGCAGGCGTTGGAGGCCGGCGGGGAAAACATACAGAAGCCGGTCAAAGAACGAATAAACGCTGCAATCGAACGGCTCGGGAAAAGCAAGGGCGATGAAAAGAAGGGGCAATAATGCCAACGTTGCCCGACAGATGACAGATGTCAGCGATGACCTGCCCTGACGGATTATTGGGATCGACTAACAAATGACAGAAGCAGGACAAAAACCGGTGATGACTGAACCCAGGGTTATGGCCCCGAGGCCGGCTATGGCTGCGCGCGGGACCGCCAGCGGAATGACACCGCGAGAGATTATCGCCATACTGCGCCGACACTGGCTTATGATTGTCTTGCTGACAATATTGGGCTTCGGTTGCGGCGGCGCGAGCTGGTATTTGTTTTCAATATACGGGTCAAAATACACGGCGAAAACTTTCATCAAGGTGCTTTCGCCTGAAGCGAAAGACCCCACCACAATACAATCTTCTCCTGTCGGGCAAGATATCCAATATGGCAACCGACTGTCGCTGGCTATGAGATTGACAAGCCAGGGTATGTTCCAGCAGTTGATCGACAGAGACAAAATCCAACAGACCAAATGGTTTAAGGAATTCGGCGATATAAAGGATATCCGCATAAGAAAAGCCATCAAGGACTTAGAAAAGAAATTAGGCGCCTATCCGCAAAGAGACGGCGACTCAATTATCGTTTCGATGACCTGTGGCGACAAGGAAGAATCAGCGCTGATAGTCAACGAAATGGCCTCCCTGTTTGTCAACAGCCAGGGAGGAACAAAGCGAAAAGAGGTGGCGGAAAAATTAGCCCGGCTCGATGACCAGCAGGTTCGCGTTCAACGGGATTTGGATTCGGCGGAACGTACGCTTGACGATATCAGACGAAGATACGGGTTTACCGATCTTGAAGAACACGCGTTTCAGTCAATAATCGAACAGAAACTCAATGGCCTGGAAATCCAGGGGAACACTCTTGCGCTGGACATAAGTCAGATACGAGCCAGTATCGAAAGTCTTACGGCACAAGCACAAGGACCTGTCCAGGTGCAGGTGGAGCGGGAGGTAGAAAGGGACTCGGTGATGCTTTCGTTGGCACAGCAACTGGCCTTTCAGGAATCGTCGCTCGCAGGCGCACTTGCAAGATTTGGCGAAGACCACCGGGTTGTCCGGCAACTCAGAGAGTATATCGATGCCATACAGCAGGAACGGTTCCGACGGAAAGCGATTATTGCCGAACAAACCAGGCAAGCAAACCTGAGAAATGCTCAGGATGAGCTTGCGACACTGGAAGGAAAGCTCGACCAGTATGAGAAGTTGCGCGAGGCGGCCGCAAAAGAAAAAGAGGAGATGGACTTGGCGCGAGTTCAGTTCGCAAAGGGAGTGAAAATAAGAGACGAACGAAGAACGATGCTCGATTCAATTAAAGAGCAGACTGAAAAACTTAAGATAATGTACGACGACCCCGAAACGCCAAAAGTTCAATTGACGGACCTCGCCCCTGAACCGCTCGAAGCCAGCTTCCCGAAATGGGAGATTTTCTTTCCTGGCGGGACGTTCCTGGGACTGCTGTTGGGCATAGGGCTTGCGTTTCTCGTAGAACTGCTCAACGACCTCGTGCGGACGCCGAAGGATGTGACAACGTATCTGCATATTCCGCTTTTGGGAATGATCCCGGACACCGATGAGGACGAGCAGGTTGAAAACATTGAACCGGCATTTATGGCACGTCAGGCGCCAAACAGCATCCTAAGCGAATCATACAGGCGAGTGAGAACAAATCTGAAGTTGTCAGAGTCAGGCGGAAAAGCCAAGACGATATTGATTACCAGCGGCGGCGCCAAAGACGGCAAGACCACTTTGGCGGTCAATCTTGCGACAACGCTTGTCACCGAGGGCAGGAAAATTTTGCTGATAGACGCCAATTTCCGACGACCGCGTTTGCACACCATATTTGCGAGCGAGCAGGACAAAACCCAGGTTGGTGCAGGATTGAGCAACCTGTTGGCGGGACAGTGCGATTTACAGCAAACGATAAGACCCAGCGGGATGGAAGGGCTCGCTATAATCGAATCCGGGCCGATGCCGGCCAATCCCGCGGAAACACTGGGAAGCGAAGCAATGCAGCGTTTAATCGGGCAATTACGCGACAGTTATGATTACGTGATAATTGACGGCCCGCCCGTGCTGCTGGCAAGCGAGGCGAAAATACTGGCAAAATATGTCGATGGCGCCATACTGGTGTTCAATGCGGCCGCAACCAGACGAGGCACTGGCGTGAGAACCTTAGGCGAGCTAAAACAGGTCAACGCCAATATACTCGGCTGCGTACTGCTGAGAGTCAGAATATTAAAAGGCGGCTACTTCCAGGAGATGTTCCGCTTGTATCGGGAATATCAGGCGCTCGAACCAGCAAAGACATAACGCGTTGCTCGATAATCGCAAAAAGAATCGAGTATTAAGAGGTTTTGAATGGACAATTTCTTGGTCACCGGCGGAGCCGGGTTCATCGGTTCAAATATCTGCACCAAACTCATCTCGCAGGGCTATTTTGTCAGGGTGATTGACAATTTGCTTACGGGCAAAAAGAGTAATCTCGCGGCTATTTCGGACAAGATAGAATTTATCGAAGCGGATATGGGCAACCCGGATGCCGCGCGGGCCGCGATGAAAGGAATTGACGTGGTTTTGCATCAGGGGGCCTTGCCCTCGGTGCCCCGCAGCGTTGACGACCCGGCCTTAACACACAGGCATTGCGTTGACGCGACCTTCACGTTACTATTAGCGGCACGGGACGCGAAAGTGAAACGTTTTGTTTATGCCGCCAGCTCCTCGGCTTACGGCGATACGCCGACTTTGCCAAAAATCGAAACAATGCCCGTCAATCCGCTTTCGCCTTATGCGGCGGCGAAACTAATGGGTGAATACTATTGTTCCGTCTTCTACAAAGTTTACGGATTACAGACCATTTCGCTTCGATACTTCAACGTCTTTGGCCCGCATCAGGACCCGACGAGCCAATATGCCGCAGCGATACCGGCGTTCGTAACCTCAATCCTCAAAGACAAACCGCCTACTGTTTACGGCGATGGGGAACAAAGCAGGGATTTCACATACATCGATAACATCGTGGAGGCAAATCTGCTTGCCGCAAGAGCTAAACAAACCAAAGGTGATGTCGTCAACATCGCCTGCGGCGAGGTAGTGACGGTTAATGAAATCATAGACACGATTAACAGGTTACTGGGTAAAAAAATACGGCCGATTTACGAACCAGTCCGTCCAGGCGACGTCAAGCACTCGCTCGCCGACATCACCGTCGCAAAAAAACTCCTCGGTTTCAAACCAGTTGTCCTGTTCAAAGAAGGGCTGGCAAAAACAATCGAGTGGTACCGGTCGGCCGAAGGCCGACAGAGCAGTTGAGCATTTGAACAGGTGAAAATGCGAAACTGCGGTCAACTGCTCTACTGTTCAACTGTTCTTAGTTGTTGCGCCTGCTGTATCAATTCCTGCCTGCTGATTTCCTTCTGCGGCGCCAGCTCAAACGACCATTCGCGAGAATCAACTATTCGGCCCGGGTAGAGGATTTGAGTCAGGAAATCGAAGGGAAAATAATCATACCACGGCGACTGGAGTTTGCGATGCGTCTGGAGTGTAACGCAGCCCTGTTTGCGGATTGTTATGTTATAGTCGCCATACCAGCTGAACGAGGCGGTTACCGGCGAGACGCCTATCTCTTCATCGTTTAGGAAAACTTGTGCGCCGGCCGGGTTTGTGTTGATGGTCAGCTTGCGCTCAACACAGCCGGGGGCAGCGACCAGTAGAACACAAAACAAAAGCAGCAATTTGTGTATTCTCATACTCGGGCACATTATAAGCCGAAACACCAAACGGGAAAAGACTAAACTATTCGAAAGTTCAAGGTCCTATAAGCGCGGGGCTTAGCAGGCGCTATGATTGACCTCCGACGAAATCGGGAGTATTTTGTATTCAGGATAGCCGGCGAATTGGGCGATTAGATTAGAAGAGGGCGCGTAGCATATCCGCTATCCGCTCTACGCTATGATAGGAACTACTATATTCAAAATCGGTGAAGAGGTGGGCAACGTCGGGCAATTCGGCAGATTTGCCTGGCGTTCGACCGTAGCCAGCATGCAAAGTATCGCCAAAAGCGACACCTACCCCCTGATATGGGCACAAATGCTGCTGATAGGCGTCCGAAGCGTGCCTGTCATTATGATAACAGGTGCGTTCGTGGGTATGACGCTGGCAATTCAGGCCTACGACCAGTTGGCAGGAATGGGGCTGGAAGAACACCTCGGCGTTCTGATAAATATCTCGGTCGTTAAAGAGCTTGGGCCTGTTTTGGCGGCGGTTATGCTCGCGGGCAGAGTAGGCGGGGCGCTCACGGCGGAATTAGGCACAATGAAAGTTACCGAGCAGATAGACGCCATCCAAAGTATGGGGACCGACCCCGTCAAATATCTGGTGGCGCCGCGCGTACTGGCCTGTCTGCTGCTGACGCCGGTTCTTATCGTTTACGCGGACCTGCTGGGCATCATCGGCGGCTGGTTCGTAAGCGTAATTCACCTGCGTATCAACGCCAGGGCATACTGGAGTTTCAGCGCATCCGGCGTCGAGCTGTGGGACGTAGGTTGCGGCGTCATCAAGGGATTTTTTTTCGGCGGGGCGCTCGCGGTAATTAGTTGCTACAAGGGCTTTAACTGTAAAGAAGGAGCCAAGGGTGTCGGACAGGCCTGCACAGATGCGTTTGTGATGAGCTTTATCACAATACTGGTTCTCGACTTTGCTATGGTGGTTATTTTCAAGTCGTTTTACAGCATCTTCTGGCCCTTGAGAAGCTTGGTAGGATAACCGGTTCGTAGTACATAGTTGATGGTTCATAAACAACAGACAATGAACACTGAACAACAAACAACGAACAATGAACGACAGAGCGTCAAACCAGACGACGGGTTGATTGTCCTGAAAAACCTCACCAAGAGGTTCGGCAACAACGTCGTCCTGGATGATATTTCGCTGGCGATAGAAAAAGGCAAAACCACCGTTGTAATCGGCCCCAGCGGCTGCGGAAAGAGCGTCCTGCTCAAACATATTATAGTCCTGATGCGGCCCAATTCGGGCGAGGTTTACTTCAAACGCCAGCGAATAGACAATCTCGACGACTCATCGCTGGCCGGCGTGCGGGCGCATTTCGGGTACCTGTTCCAGGCGGGAGCTCTTTTCGACAGCTTAAGCGTGGCCGAAAATATAATGTTCCCCGTCAGGCAACACTGCCAGATAACCCGCTTCAGCGCAGTGGAAGAGCTTGTGCGAAACAAACTTAAAATGGTCGGACTTGACGGGCTTCAGCACTTTTACCCCGCCAGCTTGTCGGGCGGGCAGCGCAAACGCGTCGCCCTGGCAAGGGCCATAGCTCTCGACCCGGAGGTAATATTATATGATGAGCCGACGACCGGGCTCGACCCCATCCGCTCGGACACAATAAACGAGCTGATTTTGAAGCTCAAGGGGGAACTTGGCGTGACCAGCGTGGCGGTAACGCATGATATGAAAAGCGCCTACAAAATCGCCGACCGCATCGTGATGCTCCACAACGGCAAAATCGTCGCCGACGGCAATGCCGATTACATCCGCAACCATCCTGACCCCATAGTCCAGCAATTTATAAAGGGCGAAATCAGCAAAAAGGAGCTTGAGCAGCTTCGCAAAGCGAGCGCCGGCTCTTCCGTTCGCCTGCCCTGTGACATCGAAGATTAATCCTCCCTGCGTATGGCGGATTAACCCAAAGCTATTGATTATTGCCCGCTGATTATTGATAATGGAACAAGTGAGTCAGCCAACAACCAATAATCAATTGTTTGACCTCGCTCGCCTCGTCAAAGGAGAGGTATTCACGGACATTTTACATCGCGCCGCTTACAGCAGCGACGCCAGCATTTATCAGATTGTGCCGACCTGCGTGGTCTGCCCGCGTGACGCCCAGGACATCGCCGCGGTCGTCAAATACGCCAAAGATAAACAAATATCTGTCGCCGCACGCGGGGCGGGCAGCGGCGTGGCGGGCGAATCGCTGACCAGCGGAATCCTGCTCGATGTAACACGCTATATGAACGGCATTATCAGTATTGAAAATGAGGGCGAACTGGTAACTTGCGAGCCGGGCGTTGTCCTCGATGAACTGAATAACCATCTCGCGAAATTCGGCAGGAAAATCGGGCCTGACCCATCGACAGCCAACAGGGCGGTCATAGGCGGGTGCGTTGCAAACAACTCAACAGGGGCACACTCGCTGCAATTCGGCTACACAGGTGATTACGTCGAAAAAGTCGAGGCGGTCCTCGCGGACGGCTCAATAGCCGAACTGGTAAACGATTATCAGCCAAAAGCCGAGAGCGATAGCCGAATCGACGAGATTGCCAAACAGTGCGTATTGTTACTGGCGGGCAAAAAGGACATAATCGCAAATGCGCTTCCCGCGACCAAACGCAATCGCAGCGGATACAACATCGCGGGGGCATATCACGATGGGAAAGTAAATCTTGCCCGCCTGATGGCAGGCTCAGAGGGCACCCTTGCCATATTTACTAAAATTACGCTTCGCACCGTGCCGTTGCCCAAAGCCAACGGATTGCTGCAATTAGAATTCGATTCTTTAGACAAAATGGCAAAGGCGGTGCCGATTATAGTATCGACCGGCGCTTCGGCCTGTGAGCTTATGGATAACCGCCTGATTGCGATGGCGATTGAACATTTGCCCGCATATCGAGATGTTCTTCCCGCCAACGCGACTGCCGCACTGCTTGTTGAGCACGTCGGCGAAACACCCGAACAGGTAAAAGCAAAAATCGCAAAGACCGATTCTGCCATCAGCAATCTCGCGAGTAATCGAACGATTGTCTTCGATGAGCAGACACAAAAACGGATTTGGAAGGCGCGTAAGGACGCCGTCCCGCTGCTGGACAGACGTAAGGGCAGACAAAGACCTGTGCCGTTCATCGAGGATGTTTCGGTCGAAAACGACAAACTGGCGGAATATATCGCAGGCCTGCAAAAAATAGGCCAAAAACACAACATCGCGATGAGCTATTATGGCCACGCCGGCGACGGCGAGCTGCATATCAGACCTTACCTTGATTTGGGCGAGCAGGGTGATATAGATAAAATGACGCAAATCGCCAATGAGGTCTTCGCCCTTGCCTGGTCGCTCGGCGGAACCGTCAGCGGCGAGCACGCTGTCGGATTAGTTCGCGCGGCGTTTCTGCGAAAACAATACGGCGACGAATTTTACAATCTGCTTTGCAGCGTCAAAAATATTTTCGACCCCAATGACCTGCTAAACCCGGGAAAAATAATCAACGACAATCCCAATGTGATGGTCGAAAACTTAAAAGCCCGGCACCGAGTAAATAAAACATTCGCGGAATCAGGCGCAATCTTCACCGACAACGAAATATCGCTTGAGCTTGAACAGTGCAGCGGCTGCGGCGTTTGCAGAAGCAAAGAACAACAATTCAGAATGTGTCCCGTATTCAGGGCAATGGGCGATGAGCTGGCAAGCTCACGCGCAAAAATGAACGTGCTGCGGTTCTGGTCGAGCGGGCAGCTTAAAGAGGAGTATTTTGACTCCCCGGAATTTCGCCAGTTCCTCGATTTGTGTGTCAACTGCAAGGCCTGCTCAATTGAGTGCCCTTCAGGTGTTGACGTTTCCAAAATTATAGCGGCGGCACGCGCCGAATATGTCCGCCGAAAAGGACTGCGATTAACCGAGCGAATCCTTGGACACAATAGATATTTGAGTATGCTGGGCAGCGCCTTCGCCCCGATATCGAATTTTGTAATGCGCTTACCGATAACCGGGCGGCTTCTCGAAAAAACAATCGGCCTTGACAGCAGACGCAAGATGCCCAAATTCGCCTTCGGCTCATTTTTCTTCGCCGGCCGGCTCTACCTGGAAACCTTCAGGCCACACGAAATGCCCATAGATAAAGTCGCGTACTTTTTGGATACATACGTCAATTATAACGACCACGAACTTGGCTATGCCGTCATAGATGTCCTGCGGCACAACTCCATCGAGGTAATAATCCCCAGGCAAAGACCCGCGCCGCTGCCGGCGATTGTGTACGGCGACGTTAAAACCGCGAAAAAGGATTTGTCTTACAGCGTCAAATACCTCGCCGCGGCCGCAAGAGAGGGTTATAAAATTATCTGCTCCGAGCCGAGCGCGGCGCTGTGCCTTAAACAGGAACTCCGGCATTACGTTGACGGCGTGGACGCTAAAATAGTTTCCGAAAACACCTATGAGCTGATGGAATACCTCCGCGGGCTGCTGCGACAGGGCAAATTGAACAAGCCCAAAAGAACATTACTGCAGGAATACGTCTATCACACGCCCTGCCATTTGTTCGCGACCGAGGCATACGGGGCGAGCATCGAGCTATTGCAAAAATTGTGCAATATGCAGGTGGCCGACCTAAAGGCAGGATGCTGCGGCCTGGCGGGAACATTCGGGATGCAGAAGAAAAATTACGAACTGTCGGAGCAAATCGCCAAATCGCTCAAAGATGTGCTCAATAATACATCCGCGCAGTCCGTCCTTACCGAGTGCGCCGCCTGCGGAATGCAGATTGAACATATAAGTGGAAAGCGTGCCCTGCACCCAATAAAGATTTTGGCAAAGGCGTACGGACCAATTCGGGAATACAGAGCCAGATAAAGGAACAGGCAAATGGCTGATAAACAAACAAGAAGAGATGTTTTGAAATTGGCGGGGATGGGCGTAATTGCAGCGGGACTAAAGCAGGCAATGGGCGCGGAACAAATCGGAGCATCAGCTTACCCTTCGGTTTCAGCCAGGAAGGGTAAGGAAAAATTTAATCTGGGTCTGGCATCTTATACATTCAGGAAATTTACCACCGAACAGACAATCGCAATGACCAAACGGCTGGGGCTAAAATATATCTGCTTCAAGGATTTTCACATGCCGTTAAACAGCACGCCCGAGCAAATCCAAAATGCCGCGGCGAAGGTAAAAGAGGCGGGAATTACCCTTTACGCGTGCGGCGTAATTTATATGAAGACCGAGGCCCAGGTGCAGCAGGCGTTCGATTACGCAAAGGCCGCGGGAGTAAAAATGATTGTCGGCGTGCCAAATTACGAACTGCTGGCCTTAGTCGAAAAGAAAGTAAAAGAATACGATATCAAAGTCGCGATTCATAATCACGGGGCCGATATGCCGCTATACCCGTCGCCGGCAAGCGTTTATGAGAAGGTAAAAGACCTCGACAAACGAATCGGCCTTTGCATCGACGCGGGTCACACTCAGCGGGCAGGTATCGACCCGTCTGAAGCGGTGGAGAAATTCGCAGACCGGCTTCTCGA
>Ga0153915_10002339_pt1 | contig 17340 bp, 15 predicted proteins | sample Opewatmetagenome_2_FD_107003 | JGI IMG/M metagenome (GOLD analysis project Ga0153915, IMG submission 107003) | Freshwater wetland microbial communities from Ohio, USA - Open water 3 Core 3 Depth 3 metaG | ecosystem: Environmental > Aquatic > Freshwater > Wetlands | place: USA: Ohio, Lake Erie...
ATTTCACCACCCAACCGGAACGCCCGCGCGATGTCGGTCTCGATCACTCCCACAGGCGCTCCGGATAGCGCCCTTCGGCGACGAGGCGCTGCAGCGCCGCCGAGACGACCGGCCGGTCGGCCGCGTGGGTGATGCCGAACCAGCGGCTCCCGGCCTCGAGCACCTTCACCCGGCATTCATTGCGCCGCACCGCCTCGCGCACCACCGTCGGCAGGAGATACTCGCGGCCCCCCTTTCTCGGCTCCGAGCGGAAGAACTCGCGCCACCCGCGGCGCAGCGTGTCGAAGATCGCCGGTGTGAACCCCCACAGGTTCATGGAGACGAGCGCGTCACCGGAGAGTACGACCTCCCCTGTTTCGCCCCTGCCGGTGTAGCGGTCGCCGCTCCGCACGATGCCCGTTACCTCTTCGATCGTCTCGAGCCAGCCGGCCGCGTCGGCGCGACATGCCCCACGATTCACCGCTCCCCCCTCCGGGACGGTGTCCTGAAGGCGATAGCCGACGACCGCATGGCTCGGCAGCCGGTCGGACGGAGGCTGACCAAGGAATCCCGCCAACGCCGCGAACGCCTCGGCGCCGTAGAAGTCGTCGGCGTTGAGCACCGCGCACGGTCCGCGGATCACGTCCGCCGCCGCGAGTACGGCCTGGGCCGTGCCCCAGGGTTTGACGCGCTCGGGCGGCACCGCCACGCCCGGCGGCACGTTCTCCGGGCGCTGGATGACGGTGCGCCACGGCATCCGGGACCCGAAGCGCGCGGCCGCGAATCCGCGGAAGCCATCCGCCATCTCGGCGCGGATCACGAACACCACCTCGCCGAAGCCGGCGCGCCGGGCGTCGTACAGGGAGTACTCCATCAGGGTTGCCCCGCCGGGGCCGACGGTCTCCATCTGTTTGAGGCCACCGCCGCCGTAGCGGCTGCCGAGACCGGCCGCGAGGATGACGAGCTGTAGGTCCATGGTGGAATATGGAGGCCGGGGACGCGCTTGTCCTGACCGACGCTGCAGGACAGTTTGTGTGGACCATGCCCATCGAGTACACGATCGATCACGACCGGCGGCTCGTCATGGCGACGGGCCGGGGCACGCTCACGGGCGACGACATCTTCGGATACCAGAAGGACGTCTGGTCGCGCCCCGAGGTGAACGGCTACGATGAGCTGATGGACATGACCGACGTCGAGAAGATCGACCTGCGCTCCGTCGATCGCATCAAGCAGCTCGCCGAGCTCGCCGCCTCGATGGACACGACGAAGTCACAGTCCAAGTTCGCCATCGTGGCGCCCGGAGACTACGCCTTCGGGCTGGGCCGGATGTACGAGAGCTACCGGCGGCTCGAGGGACGCAGCACCAAGCAGGTTGGCGTATTCCGCTCCCGCGCCGAAGCCATGGCGTTCCTGGAGCCGGAAGCCTAGCGGCCGCCTGCGCTCACTGCGAGCGCCGTGCCTCGAGCGCCGACATGCGATGCGTGCCGGGGTAGACCGCCCGCTCCCCCTTCACCGCCATCCACAACACGCGGTTGAAGAGATCCATGTCCGCCGCGTCGGCGCTCGCCAGATCGAGCCGGCGCGAGTCGCGCGCGGCCCCGCCCCGGGCGGGGTTCAGCTCGCCCAATGGCACGCTCGGCGTGATCGCCGCGAACGGCGAGGTGTCGGGCGTGTCGCGCCAGATGTCGCGCAGCGGGCGGCCGTAATGATCGAACTGCGACAGCGCGCCGAGTCGCAGGATCTCTTCCATCGTGCGCAGCACGTCGGTGGTGTTGGTGAACCGATGGACGGTGCCGCCCCGATTGTACGCCGAGACGACGAGCAGCGGCGAGCGGTGCGAGTCGACGTGGTCGGGACCGTTCTGGGCGTCGTCCTCCATCACGAACAGCGCCGTGTTCTTCCAGAACGGACTCCGGGACAGGGCCTCCACAACGCGGCCCAGCGCCAGGTCGTTGTCCGCCACCATGGCCCGCGGGGTCGGGGCGCCCGCCCGGGCACCCGAGGTGTGGTCTTGCGGCAGATATATGATCTGGAACGCCGGCATCCGGCCCGCGTCCACCCAACGCCGCAACGCTGTCAACCAGATGTCGACACGATGCTGGTCCGGAATCGACAGATCCCACCCGGGATAGGTGCTGTCGGTGTGGGCCGCGAGGAACGGCTTGACCGCGCGGTGCACGGTCGTCCCCCCGGGCCCGGGGCGGTCAACGGTGAACTCTCCGAAGTTGGTGAAATCGATGTGCGCGCGCTGGACGAGGTCCCAGAGGTACCCCATGGCCGGCTCGGCCACGTCGTCGTCGGGGATCTGGTCCCGATTCTCTCCCTGGTAGTCGTAGGTGCGGCCCCCGCCGTCGTAGTTGGCCGGCGTGGTCTTCTGGGTGTAGTCCGTGGCGTAGGCGGCCATCGACCAGTTGTGTCCGTCCGCGCTCACCTCCGCGTTGACGAAGAAACGGTCGAAGATCCCGAAGCGCTCCGCCAGCGCGTGCGCGTTGGGCGTCACCGGTCGACCGAACAGGACCAGCGAGGTATCGCCGTCGGCCTGCGGTAGATCGCCCAGCACCTGATCGTAGGAGCGGTTCTCCCGAAGCACGTAGATGAGGTGGGTGAACGGCGGATAGGGTCGCCCGCCCGTGTGCACGCTGTCCCAGCCGTTGGCCTGCTCGACGCGCGTGGTGAGTGCCGCGAGCGTCATCCCGCCGTCACGCGGGAGGAGAACGATGCTCAGACTCCCCCGGATCTGCCCCAGCGTGTAGCTGGTGTCGGGGTGCCCGCGACCCGGCTGCGGGCCGTCGGGGTTGGGGCCGGTGCCCGATCCCTTCCCGTTCGCGACCAGCAGCGTGTCGCCCAGCACCGCGAGCGACGTCGGGTACCAGCCCACCGGGATGCGCCCGGTGAGCCGGTCGTCGCCGCGGGCCGCGCTGTCGCCGGCCGTCGCGGCGCTGAGATCGAACACCGCGACGGCGTTCGCATCCGCCTCGGCGGCGAACAGCCGCGTGCCGTCGGCGGACAGCGCCAACGCGTTGGGCGTGGTTCCTTCGTCCGGCCCCGCCGGGGGCGGATCGAGCAGCGTCGCCACCACCCGGCGCGCGCGCGTATCGACCACCGCCACCCGGTCCGTGCTTCCCGACGCGACGAACAGCCGGGTGCCGCCCGCGTTCGTGGCGAGCGCCGACGGGTGCCGCCCGGCGGCGATCACGGGCGCGGGCCCGAGCCGCCCATCGGCCGCGGGCACGAACACCGAGAGCGTACTCGCGCCCCAGTTGGAGACGAACACCGCGCCGTCCGCCCCGACCGCGACGCCGTAGGGGTAGCGCCCCGTAGCCAGCCGCTGCACGACCATCCCCGTCGCCACGTCCACCACCGCCAGCGAGTCGGCGAGGTTCTCGGCGACGTAGAGCGACCGGCCGTCGGCCGAGAGGGCGAGCCCCGCGGGATAGTGCGATCCGTCCGCCCGGGGCGCGCGCGGCGCCAGGACGATCGAATCCGCGAGGATCGCACGGTCGTCCACCCAGCGATAGCGGTAGATCACATCGGTATTGCCGCCCGAGGCGTAGAGGGCGGTCCCGTCCGAGGAGAACGCGAGTCCAACGAACGCGGCCGCCTGGGGCAGCGTCTGCGTCACGCGCCCTTCGCGGTCCACCACCTGCAGCCCGTGCTCCCGCCAGCCGCCGAGCAGCAGCACCAGTCGCCGGCCGCCGGGCGAAGCGAGGATGCCGAGCGGCATCTGTCCCACCGGTGAGGTCGTGCCGGCGGGATCCAGCCAGCGCCCGGTCGGGAGGCGCCGGGGACCGTGGCCGGCGACGCCCTGATCCGGAGCCGGCGGACGGCACGCAGCCACTAACAGTAGAAGAGCGATCCGTGGTGTCTTCATCAGTGCCTACCAGCGTTGCAGGAGGATGGTCCCGTGCGTGGCGCCGCGCACGCGCGCCCTGAACGTGACGCGATTGCCCTGGACCGGGATGGTCAACAATAGCGCGTCGCGGCGGCCGGGTACGGGGTTCGCGAGCGTCGGCGCAGCCGTCTCCCCGATGTGCAGATCCATATCACGGATTTCCACTGCCGCCCCGCCGTCGGGGACGAGCCGCAAACGGTAGCGACCGGCGGCGGCGGTTTTCTCCGTCAGGTCGAGACTCAGCGAGTCGCCGTTCCATTGTCCGATCGCGTCGTCGGCCCACAGCGGGGCGGCGTCCTGCCACGTGCGCGGTGGGGCCACACCGGCGTTGTAGGCGGCGAAGCGCCGCACCACCCCCAATCCTCCGGTGCTCTCGGTCACGGTGACACGCAGCATGGTGTATCCGTCGGGCGGCACCGGACGGATGAGCTTGTGTCCGATGGCCGAGCCCTCACCCAGCCGGCGCCAGTGCCCGAACGCGTAGCCATCCAGCTTCCACGCGCGCACGCGCTCACCGCGGCTCAGCTCTTCCTGCAGGACAACGTGATCGACACGCGTCGCATCGTCGAAGCTGAGCAGGATGATCGGGCCGGAGCCGCCGGTCTCCCCCACCGCGGGCCCAAAGCGACGCCGCACCTCATCCCCGAACTGCGCCGCCCGGAGGGCGTCCGCCTCGGGGATGCGGCCGGTCCGGTCGGGCGGCAGGTTGAGCAGCAGCTGCGCTCCGCGTCCGATGGAGCGGTAGTAGATCTCGACGAGATCGTCGAGCGACATCAGGTGGCTTTCGTTGGTCGTGCTCCAGAACCAGTTGGGGCGGCGGATCGAGACGTCCACCTCGACCGGCATCCACACATCCCCCGCGGGATCGCCGTGCAGCGCCGTCGCGATGCCGGTGCGGGCGTCGGCCGCGTACAGCCCGTTCCAGCACGGGTAGGGCGCAAAGCCGTCTTCGTTCCCGACCCAGCGGATCGTGGCTTGGGGCCCCTGGAACACCATGGCATCCGGCGCGTAGCGCGCGACGAGATCGCCGGTCGGTACCACACTCGAGCCGTCGAGCCACAGCTCCGTGATGGCGCCGTACCGGGTGAGCAGCTCGGTGAGCTGCGTGCGATACAGCGCGTCGTAGGCGGCCTGGGCCGCGGGCGTGGCGCAGCGGCCGGAGAGGCCGGCGCCGTGCCGGTCATCGCGGGGCGAGAGATAGACGCCGAGCTTCAGGCCGCGGGCGGCGCACGACGCCGCGAGATCCGCCATCACGTCGCCGCGGCTCCCGCGCCACGGCGTCGCGCGGATGCCATAGTCGGTGGTGTCGGTCTGCCACAGACAGAACCCCCCGGCGTGCTTCGCCACCAGGACGATGTAGCGCGCCCCGAGGGCCAGGGCGGTCTCGGCCCACTGCGCGGCGTCAACCTGCGGGATGATGTCCCCCGGCGCGCTGGACAGGTCGTCGTACTCCTTGTCCTGCCAGGTGTTGGGCGCGAAATGCACGAACATGCCGAGCTCCAAGTCCTGCCAGGCGCGCTGCGCGGCGCTCGGCGCCGCGAGCGTCGGGCCAACCGCGTGATGCACATCACGCAGCCGGTGGACGGCCGGCACGGCCAGACCGATCGCCGCGAGCCGCTCGATGACTTCCCGTCGTGTCGGCATTTGGCCTACTCCATCGCAGGGACTATTCGCTCTTGCACGGCGGCACGACATTTCCAGATTGGGTGACGATTCCTCACCCCGGATGAACCGTTACCCCGGAGGAAAGCCCGCATGCGATTCCGCGTTTCACTCATCGCGTTGGGCGGCGCCATCGCCGTCGCTGCCTGCAGCAAGGACAATGTCACACAGCCTTCCGATGCCGCGCCAACGCCCGATGTTGCGAGCTTCGCCTGGGGCGTACACGTCATGCCCGCTCGCGGACTCATGCCGACCGGCATCGACCTCGCCCCCAAGGCCCGCGGCACCGGGATCCAATATCACGGCGGGCCGATCCTCGTCACCCCGAAGGTGGCCGCGATCTACTGGGGCACGAGTAGCATCTACAACGGCGGCCCGCTCCCCGGCACGAAGGGCGCGGGCAGTGGCGACGGCTCGGTCGTGGGCTTCTTCCTCAACAACTTCGCCCCGTCGGCGTACTTCAACATCAATAACACCTATACCAACTCCTCCGGACAACAGGTCGCCAACAGTGTGACCTACACCCAGTTCTGGGCCGACAATGCGAATCCTGGCTCGGCGCCGTCGGATGCCGCGATCCGCACCGAGGTGACCAAGGCGTTCACGAGCGGTAACATGACGTTCGACGCGTCCACGGTCTACCTCGTGTTCACCGGCTCGGGCGTGAACCTGGGCGGTGGATTCGGCTCGCAGTACTGCGCCTACCACGGGCATTTCAGCTGGAACGGCAACGACGTGAAGTACGCGGCCCAGCCGTACAACTGGCAATTCCCGAGCGCCTGCTCCGCCCTGAACGGGTCCCCCAACAACGACCCGGCGGCCGATGCAGAGGTCAATACCATCGCGCACGAGACCGAAGAAGCCGCGACCGATCCCGATCTCAACGCCTGGTACGACCGCCAGGGCGCGGAGAACGCGGACAAGTGCGCCTGGACGTTCGGCACGACCTACACAACTTCCAACGGCGCCACCGCCAACATGAAACTGGGCGGCAGGGACTTTCTCATCCAGCGCAATTGGGTGAACTCCGGGTCGGGCGGGTGCCGCCAGACCTGGCCGTAACCCGGTTCGGTTGATCCGACGCAGCGACCCCCCGCTCCAGTCCGGTGGGGGGTCAGCCGTTGGTCTCCGGCCGAGGCCGGTCCAGGAACGCGCGCAGCCGGCCTTTCGCTTCCTGGCCCGACAGACAGGCGAGCGCGCCCTCCATCTCCAGCGCGAGCACGGCATCGAGGTCGAGCGCTTCGGCGCGGCGCAGCCCCTGTTTCAACAAGCGGATCGACTGCGGCGCCGCCTGAGCCGCCAGGCCGGCGAACGCGAGCACCTCATCGAGGAGGCGCGCTGCCGGAACGACCCTGGTCACGAGCCCCACCGCGAATGCCTCCGCTGCGCTCACCGATGCTCCTGAGAGCAGCCAATGAGCGGCGCGGCCGGCCCCGACGAGCCGGGGCAACAAGTACAGGACGCCGCCCGTCACGAACACGCCCCGTTGGGCCTCCGGAAACGAGAAACTCGCGACGTCGGCGGCAAAACGGACGTCGCACGCCACGGCCAGCTCGGCTCCCAGACCCACGGCGAGTCCGTTGACGGCGGCACACACGATCGCGGGGTGCTGAACCAGTCGCTGGGTGAGCGACTGCAGCCGCTCGACGGATCGCCGCTCGCCTGCCGGATCGTCGGTGCTCGCGGCGAGCTCGTGGAGATCCCTCCCCGAGGAAAACGCCCGGCCGGCGCCCGTGATGACCAGCGCCCGCAGTTCCGGTACCTCGGCCGCCTCGTCCAGGAGATCGAGCAGGCGCTCGAGCGTTGCGCTGCGAACGGCATTGAGAACTTCCGGACGGGACAGCGTGACGATCCAGACTGCCCCGCGCCGCTCGAGCTGCACGTCATCGCCCGCCATGCTACCCCCAATCCTCGCGTTGCGCGTCCCACGCCCCCTGCCGCTGGTCGGCCTTGCGCGCCAGCAGCTCGTGCTTCGCCACCCGCTCAGACGGCGTCATCGGCAGCTCGGCGACGTATTCGAGGTAGCGCGGCACCTTGAAGTCCGCGAGCTGCGCCCGAACGTGCGCCAGCAGCGTTGCGGGCGGCAGCGTGGCCGGGGTCTCACCCGCGGCGAGCTGCACGAACGCTTTGACCTCCTCACCTCGCACCTCGTCGGGCACGGGCACGCAGGCGGCCGCCCGCACGCCGGGGTGCGCGCACAGCACCATCTCCACCTCGACCGCCGACACGTTTTCTCCACCCCGCCGGATCATGTCCTTGAGACGCCCCACCAGACAAAGACGGCCCGTCGTGTCGCGGCGCACGAGATCCCCGGTGTGCGCCCAGCCGTCGCGGCGCCAGGCGGCCGTGGCCTCCGGCTGGTTCCAGTATCCCTCCATGAGACCGCGACCTCGCACGAGGAGCTCACCCGTGGATCCCTCCCCCGCGATGCGAATCTCCTTGCCTGGCACGACACGGCCGAGATCCCCGGTCCCGACGCCGGAGACATCGTGCAGCGGTGCCAGCGTCACCACCCCCAGCTCGGTCGTGCCATATGTCTCGCGCCAGGGGACCCCCCACCGTGCCTCGAACGTGGCGTGGAGGTTCGGTGGGATCCCCGAGCAGAGCACGAACCGGACGCGGTGCCCGCGGTCCACCGCCGGGGCCTCCGGTTGCTTGAGCAGCAGCATGGGCATCGTTCCCAGGCAATAGAAGAACGAGACGTCCTGATCGATGACCGAACGCCAGAATGTGGACGCGGAGAAGCGCGGGAGGACGACGAGCGGAACGCCGAGCAGCAGGCACAGCACCAGATTCCACATGGGATCCATGTAAGAGAACGGCTGCGCGGTGAGCAGGACGTCATCGGCGCTCCACGGGGCGACCTCCTGCATGCGGGCGGCGAGCTCGAGCCAGTACGCGTGGGTGAGCAGGCAGCCCTTCGGCAGGCCCGTCGTACCGGACGTGTACTGCACGGTCACCACGCGATCGGGGTCGGCCGCCTCAGCCAGCTCCTCTGATCGCGCGATAGCGTGCTCCAGAGCGGCGCCAACCGTGAGAACCTCGGACAGCGCCGCGAGTGCCGGGGCCTGCTCCACTCCCGCGATCGCGATCCTCGCTCCGGAATCCTCGAGCACGTGCCGGCGGTCCGCCTCGCGTAACCTCGTGCTGATCGGTACCACGACGGCTCCAGCCTTGGCCACGGCCAGCCATGCGACCGGAAACTCGATGCCGTTGGGCAGTTGAATGGCGACGCGATCGCCTGGACGGACCCCGCGATCCCGCAGGACCGCCGCCAGGCGGCTGGAGCGGGAATCCACCTCCGCGAACGTCGCCCGACGACCCTCGAAGCGCAGCAGGTCGCGTGCGCCGTGGGTCGAGGCTCGCGCCCGCAGCAGATCGTGGACCGAGCGCCAGGGAAGCATGCCAGCTCCGTCAGGGATGCGCGGAGTCGATCTTCCCGAGGATCCCCGAGAGCCGCCGGATGCGCTCCGGGTCCGTCACGGCGCGGTCGAACTCGTTGGGGAGCGGCTGCTTCAGGAGCGACAGATGGCGGGGGCGGTACGATGCTGGGCTCTCGAGCAGCGCGGTCGCCCGCACGTGCACCTCCGGGACCCCGGTGCTCGCCACGACGCCCGCGAGGTTCTCTTCGGTCAGGCCCCCGCCGGCCAGGATACGGATCCGCCCCGCTGCTCGCGTCACCAGGCGCGCGAGGGTGCGGGTGCCTTCGACCGCGGTGGGCGCCTGCCCCGACGTGAGGACGCGGTCGATGCCGAGCCCGATCAGGGTGTCGAGCGCCGCGTCGGCATCGGGGGTGAAGTCGAATGCCCGGTGGAAGGTGACCGACAGCGGCCGAGACACGCCCAGCAGCGCCTTGGTGCGCTCGACGTCCACGCTCCCATCGGGACGCAGCGCTCCGTATACCACGCCCCGGGCGCCCAGGCGCCGGGCGAGCGCGATGTCGCGCTGCATCACTTCGATTTCGACGTCGGAATAGACGAAATCCCCGCCGCGGGGACGAATCAGCACGTGGACGGGGATCTGCAGCCGCTCCCGGCACACCTCGATCATGCCGGCGCTGGGGGTCGTTCCCCCCTCGAGCAGGTCTTCGCACAGCTCGATGCGATGCGCGCCCCCCGCTTGAGCGGCGAGCGCCGATTCCACGGAGTCGACGCACGCTTCGAGGATCACGGGCGCCAAGATAGCGCCTTCCCGCTCAGCTCACAGCCCGGCGCTCGAATGCCCGCATGCCGAAGCTCCACAGCACCCCGGACATCACCAGCAGCGCCGCCAGCACGAGCAGCCACGGCATGTGGGGCAGCGCAGGAGTGAGTGCCCCGCGCAGCCCTTCAGCCACAAACACCAGCGGATTGACGAGGACGGCGTACTTGACCACGGGGAGCGGCGTGAGTCCCTGCCACGGGTAGTACGCGCAGCCGAGGAAGATCATCGGCGCCACGATCACGCCGAACATCAGGCCGATCTGCTGTGGAGGGATCCCGGTTCCCATCCACAGCCCCAGCGTGGAAAACGCCAGGGAGCCCAGCAGCGTGACGCCGAGCAGCGTGCCGGCGTGCGTGAGGCTGAGCGCCTCGATCGGTCCCATGATGAGCCGGGCCACGGGCAGCACGAACAGCGCTGCCACCAACCCCTGGATCACCCCTGCCACGACCTTTTCCGCCGCCACGAGCCGGATCGGCACCGGTGCCAGCAACCGGTCCTCGATTTCCCCGGTCCGCCCGAAGTCGGATATCATCGGGAGGGCCACGGCTTGAAGGCTGGAAAGCGCGAGCGAGATGCCGAGGATCCCGGGAAGCAGGGCGGCACCGTAGCCGCGCTGCACGAAGCCCATCTTGGGCAGCAGGTAGCCGAACACCACCACGAACAGCAGCGGCTGCAGCGTGGTGCGGACGAGGAACGACACGATCTCGCGGCGCATCACGCGCAGATCGCGGGCCAGCAACGCCCCGAAGACTTTGGCCGGGGGAACCGGGGCCTTCATTCGAGCTTCCTCCCCGTGAGGGAAATGAACAGCGTCTCGAGACTGGGCGGGGCGAGATGGATGTCGTGCACGGTGCGTCCCGCGCCCTCGAGGCCCCGCATCAGCTGGGCGAGCACCTCGCCGGGCCGCTCGGCGTACACCGACAGGACGCTGCCCCGGGCGTCCGCCTGCAGGACACCGGGATGACGGCGCGCCTGCTCGACCGCGCCCCCCGCCTCGCCCTCCAGCGTCAACTCGACGAGCGTTCCCCCGGGCGCCCGCGCCTTGAGCGCGCGGGGCGTATCGCAGGCCAAGAGCCGCCCCCGGTCGACGATCGCCACCCGCTCGCACAGCCGGTCAGCTTCTTCCATGTAGTGGGTCGTGAGCACGATGGTGCGCCCTTCGCCGTGCATCCGGCGCAGCATGTCCCACAGGTCCAGCCGGGCCTGCGGATCGAGACCGACGCTCGGCTCATCGAGGAACAGGATTTCAGGATCGTGGATCAGCGCCCGGGCGATCATCAGCCGTTGCTGCTGGCCGCCTGAGAGGTGATCGACCTTCGCATCGCCGCGCTCGGCGATGCCGATGGACTCGAGCAGCTCCCGCGCCTTGCGGGTGGCCTCGGGACGGGGAATCCCGAAGTAGGCGGCGTGGAACACGAGGTTTTCGAGTACCGTGAGGCTGCGGTCCGGGTTGGGACGTTGCGGCACGACGCCGATCCGCTGCTTCACCGCCACGCCGTCCTTCACCACGTCCACGCCGGCGACGAAGGCCGCGCCCGAGGTGGCCCGCACGCGCGTCGTGAGGATGCCGATCGTGGTGGTCTTGCCGGCGCCATTGGGCCCCAGCAGACCGAAGAACTCTCCGGCGCGCACCTGGAGATCGAGCGCGTCGAGCGCGACGATCTCGACGGGGCCCCCCGCGTTGGCGCGGGGCGCCATTCCCGGTGGCGGGGTGCGATAGACCTTGCGCAGCGCCCGTGTTTCGATGGCGGGCGCTGCCGTCACCACGGCCGGCTCGACGGCGCGGGCGTGAGCCGTCCGTCGGCCACGGCCTGTTGGAGCAGTCGGGTGACCGCCTCGCGCTCGGCGTCCGAGGCGCGAATCGATGCGGCGCTCATGCAAGCGCCTCCTCGATCTCCTTCGCGGCCTTCGCGAGGATCTCGGCGATGCGATGGCGGGCCTCGTCGCCGCCGCGCCAGCCGTGACGGTACACCGACTTCATCAGCCGGGCCACACCCTGATTGATCTCGGCCATCGAGCCGCCGAGCGCTTCCTCGACGGTTTCGGCCACGCGATCGAAGATGTCGCTCACCACGTCTTTGTGCTCCTCCAGGAACTGGATCCCGGCGTCGGTGATTTCGTAGACCTTCTTGCCGTCCGCGTCTCGCGAGCGCACCAGGCTCTCGTCTTCGAGCCATTGCAGCGTGGGGTAGACGGTGCCCGGCGAGGGCGAATAGCACCCGTGCATTTGCTCCTCGAGCTCTTTCATCACTTCGTAGCCGTGGCGCGGCTTGTCGCGCAGCAGCTTCAGGATCACGTACTTCATGTCTCCCGACTCGAACCACTGCCGGCGCCGGCGGTGTCGCGGCCCCATGCCCATGGCGAACCCGCGGGGCCCAAACCCGAAGGCAAAGCCGTTCCAATCGAATCCGTGTCTCATGCCACCCTCCGTTCGACGAATCTTCGATATGTCTTAAGATGCTACGTACGATGCTACGTAAGATACGTGCTCACGTTATATCTTGGTTTCACCGTCGTCAAGGCTACTGGAGCCAACTCACTCAAAATATTGCAGTTGCGGGACCATTGCGGGGGCGTACATTCAGCGCGCGTTGCCGGATTCGATCACCTCTTCAACCCGTGGCTCATCATGCGATCGACGCGACTGCTCTTGGGATTGCTGCTCTGTGCGCCTGCGCTCGGGGCTCAGGGATTCGACTTCTACACGCGAGGACCCTACCGGCCCGCCGTGCCGCGCCCGGAGGCGATCACCGGGTATCAAGCCGGCGAGCAACAGACGATGTACGCGGTGATGCAACGCTATCTGGATACGCTGCTCGCCACCGCTCCCGATCGTGTCCGCGCCGAGACGTGGGGCACCACGGTGGAGCACCGTCCGTATCGCGTGCTCGTGATTTCCGATCCCGCGAACCTGGCGCGCCTCGACGCGATCCGTGGAGCCATCACCGAGCTCACCGATCCCCGCAAGACCACCGCCGCCCGCGCCACCGCGATCGCCGCGGCCGAACCGGTCATCGTGCTGTTTCAGTATTCGGTGCACGGTGACGAGCCGGCGGGATTCGAGGCCGCGCTCCAGGTCGCCTACCAGATGCTGGCGGGTGAAGACTCGGTGACGAAGCACATCCTCAAGAACGTGGTGCTGGTGCTCAACCCGTCCGCCAACCCCGATGGCCACGAGCGGTTCGCCGCCTGGTACAACTCGGTCGCGGTCGGCGCCGACAACCCGTGGGCGTTCGAGCAGAACGAGCCCTGGAGCATCACCGGGCGCTACAACCATTTTCGCTTCGACATGAACCGCGATCTCGTCGCGCAGAGCCAGCCCGAGGCGCGCATCATGATGGACGGCATCCTGCGCTGGCACCCGCAGGTGTTCGTGGATCATCATTCGACGACACAAACGTTCTTCTTCCCGCCGGTGGCCCCGGCGGTGAATCAGAATCTGCCCCCCCAGGCGCCGCACTGGTTCGAGGTGTTCGGCCGCGGCAATGCGGCCGCCTTCGACCGCTACGGGTGGCAATACTTCGTCCGCGGCGTGTTCGACTTCTTCTACGTCGGCTACTGGGACGAGTGGACGACGTTCCAGGGCGCGACCGGCATGACCTATGAGACCGACGGCGGGCCGCAGTTCAACATCCGCCGCGACGACGGCACCATTACGACGTTCCGGGACGGGATCGCCCACCACTTCATCGCGTCGCTCGCCACGCTCGAGACCGCCGCGCACAACCGCCGGGAGCGCCTGCAGGACTACTATGCGTTCCGGAAGTCGGCGATGGACGAGGCCGCGACGGACCGGATGAAGCGCATCGTGCTCGTACCGGGAACCGACGCCCGCATGGCCGCGCACGTCGTGGGCCTGCTCCTGCACAACGGCATCGAGGTGACCCGCCTGACGCAGCCGGCCGGCGCCGCCCTGGCGCATCCCTACATGGGCGGCGCGGCAGGGCGCCGCACGTTCCCCCCGGGGAGCTACGTGGTGGACCTGGCGCAGCCGCAGCGCCGGCTCGCCAAGGCGTTGCTCGAGCCGGATGCCGTGCTGGAGCGGCCGTTCGTCCAGGACCAGGTGGAGCGCTTCCGCCGCAATCGCCGGCGCGGTGAGGATGCCGACAAGGACGACTACGGCTTCTACGACGTCACGGCCTGGTCCCTGCCGTACACGTTCAACGTCGAGGCCTACTGGACCGAAGACGCCGCCCCGCTGGCGGGGCAGCCGGTAACGGACACGGTGCTCGCGCCCCCGCCCGCGCCGGGCGCGGCCCGGTCCGCCTATGTGTTCCCCAACGACAACCTCGGCGCCGCGCGGCTCGTGCTGGCGCTCGAGCAGGAGGGGTTCAACGTCGCGGTGGCGCTGCATCCGCTCGTGGCCGATGGCCGGACGTTCCCGCGTGGGACCTTCGTCGCCCGGCTGCAGCGCAACCCCGCGTCCCTGGCCGAGCGCATCGGCGCCCTCGCCGCCCCGCTGGGGGTGCCGGTGGCCGCCGTGCAGAGCGCCTTCGCCGACACCGGCAACACCGGGACCGGCTCGGACGCGGTGACGAGTCTCGCGCCGCCCAAGATCCTCGTCGCCGCAGGCGACGGCATCTCGGAGACGAGCTACGGCTGGCTCTGGCACTTTCTGACCCGCGACCTTGGCGCGTCGTTCACCCCGGTTGCGCTGAGCGCCATCGGCAACATGGACGACCTGCACGACTTCAATGTGATCGTGCTGCCCGACGGGTCGGGCGGCCGGATGAAACGCCAACTGGGCGACGGCGGCGTGGCGAGGCTCAAAGCCTGGGTGCAGTCGGGGGGCGTGCTGATCGGCATCGGAGGCGCGGGCGACTTCGCCGCAGACAAGGACGTGGGGCTCTCGAGCATCGCCACCGTGGGCGCCGACAGCGGCAAGGCGGACAGCACCATCCAGGCCGACGCGCCGCCGCTCGAGTCCCCCACCGCGCCGCCGCGCGAGCGGCCCGAGTGGCTACCCGGGTCGATCTTCCGGGCGACGCTCGACCGCACGCAGTGGCTGACGCTCGGGTACGAGCAGGACCAGCTGCCCGTCTACCTGGACGGCTCGACCTTCTGGAAGTTGTCGCGCAAGGGCGCCAACGCGGTCGTGTTCACGGCGGACTCGCTGACGCTCTCCGGGTTCACCTGGCCCGACAACACCGAGCGCCTGCTCAAGGGGACGGCCTGGGCGGTGGTCGAGAACCAGGGCGACGGCCGGGTGGTCCTGTTTCTCGGGGATCCGCTGTTTCGGGGATTCTGGCGCGGGACGGCGCGGCTGGTGACGAACGCGATTCTGATCGGGCCGAGACGGCGGTAAGCACGAAAGCGGAGCGGTCCAGGCGACTGCGACCGCTCCCCGCTCTCTCAACGCTGGCTGGTCAGATCGCGATGGTGCGGAACCGCTCCCGCAGCCTCGCGCGCAGCGAGTCCAGCCGGCCCTGCATCGAGCGCAGCGCGCGCTCACGTGCGACTTCGGACAGCTGCTGCGCCCGCAGCGTGCTCTGCAACTGCCGCTCCACGGACGCCCGCGCCAGCTCGCGCCACGCGTCCGGCACACGCCACAAGCTCTGCTCGCCGCGCTCGCCGCGCGGGGCCCGCATGCGGCGCCAGTGACTCTCCGCCTCTGGCACGGTCCAGGACAACGTCTGCCGCCGCTGGTGCCGCATGATCTCGATCGAGACCGTCTCGCCTGCGTCGTAGGAGCGCAGGATCCGCATCGCGTGCGCCGGTGACGTCGGCTTACGGCCGCCGATCGAGAGGATCACGTCGCCGCCCTTCAAGGGCAGTGCGGAGTCGGCGGGGGCCTTTACCACCAGCACGCCGTCCTTGGATCCAAAGTAGTCGCCCAGGTCCGCGTTCAGCGTCACCAGGTCCAGGTCGCACCAGGCGTCGCCCATGCACATGGTGAAGCCACCTTCACCCTCGGGCGAGATCATGAACGGCATCGGGGTCCGCGGCATCTCGAATTCGCGGACCGACGGGAGCCGCCCGCTAAAGACGTTATCCTGCTCTTCGGTGACGAGCGTCGCCGTCTTCGTGTCCGTGCCCCGACGGTACTCCACCTGCACCGTGTCGCCGGGATCGAGGTCGCCGACCAGGTCCACGAGCTTGCCGCCCGGACCCGATTCATCCTCGTCCTCGCTGTTCACACCGGCCAGCGATGTCCCGTTGAACTTCGTGATGACATCGCCCGCCTTGAGGCCGGCCTTGTCCGCCGGCCCGCCGGGGGTGACCGCGTCGATCTTGGCGCCGTACTTGTCCGTTTCCGCGTTCGCCACCCGGTTCACGAGCACGCCGATGCGGGCGCGATTGCCGTTGAAGCTGAATGAAAAGCCCCGGCTCTCCGCCCGCGGGGCCGACCGCGGGCGCGGGGGGGGGGTCTGCGCGTCGAGCGCCGCCGGGGCGATCCCGGCGACCAGCAACGCGGCGATGATCCATTTGCGAATCATGAGTTCCCTCTCCTCAAGGACCTGCTAGAGGCCCACGTAATTGGCACGAGTGACCCGCACCTGCACGAGCTGCTGCATCAAGTCCACCCGCTGCCGCCACAAATCCACCAGTTGAGCATCCTGTGCCGCGCGCTCGCTCAGCTGCGACAACCGCCCGTCCAAGGCGGCGATCTGGTCCTCCAGCTGAGCCGTGAGGTCGGCTTCACTGCCGCTCATCACGCGCCCATCGAGATCGTACAACTGCAGGGAGTCCTCCAACTGCGCCGAGTGCTGTTTGACCTGCGCCAACTCGTCGGCGTACGCCCGACCGTGCATCAGCGGCAACAGCACCATCAGCCCCGCGAACGCCGCCGCGAGCAGCAGTCCCCCACGCGCCCAGCGGCGGCCGCGCTGGGCTCGCTCGGCGGTGATCACGTCGCGCACCATCGGCCAGCGGTCGCGCGGCGGCCGCAGCGCCGGCAGCGCCTTCAGCTGCGCCACCCGCTGGTACAGCGCGTCCATCTCGCTCCGGCAGATGTCGCATTCCTCCACGTGCCGGCGCGCCCAGACGGATCCTTCACCGTCGCGCACCGCCACCAGGTCGTCCATCGTGCAATGCATCATCGTCCACCCTCCGGCTCTGCTACCAACAGGCGCCGCAGGCGCGTATGCGCCCGGGCCAGCTGGGATTTCGAAAAACTCACGGTCCTGCCCATCTGCTCGGCGATCTCCTCGTGCGTGAAGCCTTCTACGTCATGCAGCCATACCACCGCCCGCGACGTCTCCGAGAGCTGCGCGAAGGCGCGCTCGAGATCGATCCGCGCTCCGATGCTGGCGGGCGGCGACCCGGCCGTCTCGTCGATCAGCTCGTCGGTGGCCCGCAGCTTCTCGCGGCGCAACCGCATCAGCGCCTTCGACGCCGCGATCTGCCGGATCCACCCCCACAAATGCCCTTCCCCCCGGTAGTGGCGGATGCTCTTCACCACCTCGAGAAACGTCTCCTGCACGACGTCCTCGGCGTCCTCGGGCGCGCGACAGATGCGGCGTGCGAAGTTGTAGACCGGCGTCTCGAAGGCACGAAACAATCCCTCGAGGGCCTCCAGGTCACCGGCCTTGGCGCGCGCTACCAGGATGTCGGGGACGGTCAGAGAGAGCGTCATCGGTCGTAAAGTTAGATGCGGTGCC
>Ga0153915_10002340_pt1 | contig 17332 bp, 15 predicted proteins | sample Opewatmetagenome_2_FD_107003 | JGI IMG/M metagenome (GOLD analysis project Ga0153915, IMG submission 107003) | Freshwater wetland microbial communities from Ohio, USA - Open water 3 Core 3 Depth 3 metaG | ecosystem: Environmental > Aquatic > Freshwater > Wetlands | place: USA: Ohio, Lake Erie...
AACCTGCTGCTGCTCTTCGGGCTCGGGATGCTGGACGTGATCCCGGTCGCGGCGCCGACGCGGCTCGCCGCCCGGGTCGGCCGTCTGTCGGGCGGCTCCTATCCCGCGGTTTTCCTGATGGGCGCCACCTCGGGGGTCGTGGCCGCGCCCTGCGGCGCCCCGGCGTTCGCCGCCGTGCTCACCTGGGTCGCCACCACGAGGAGCGGCGTCCTCGGCTTCGCGTACCTGCTCGTCTTCTCGCTGGGCATGACGGCGATCCTCGTCGTGGTAGGGCTTTTTTCGGGGACGCTTGCGGCGCTCCCGAAGTCGGGCAACTGGATGACATGGATCAAGCGGGGGGCCGGCGTGGTACTGCTTGGCATGGCCGAGTACTACTTCATTCTTGCAGGCCAGGTATGGTAGCCGTCCGCCGCGCCACGCTCGCGTTCGGCGCCGCTGTGTTGGCCCTGGCATCGCCCCCGCGCCTCCGAGCGCAAGATGACGCGGTCGGTCTCCCGCTCGGCTCCGTGGCGCCGGCCGCCGCGGTGCAGGACCTGGACGGCCAGCCGGTGGACCTGGCCGAAATCGTGGGCAAGAAGCCAGTGCTGCTGGAGTTCTGGGCCACCTGGTGCCCGAACTGCGCCGCGCTGATGCCGCGCATCGAGGCGGCCCACGCCAGGTACGGGGACCGCGTGGACTTCGTCCAAGTGGCCGTTGCGGTGAACGAGACGCGGGCGTCGGTGCGGCGGCGCGTCGAGGAGCGCCACTACCCGTTCCGCTTCCTGTGGGATGCTTCCGGCGCGGCGGTGCGAGCCTACCAGGCCCCGACCACGTCCTACGTGGTCGTCGTCAGCGCAGCGGGCCGCGTGGTGTACACGGGGACCGGCCCCGACCAGGACATCGAAGCGGCGATCCGTCGCGCGACCGGCGGCTAGCCCCACCGGGCTCCGTCGCTGCTCGCACCCGCGCTCGACGCACGGCGCCTGCGCACGCGTACGGGGCGGCCGGTGGGTGCCCGGACACCTCGAGGGCCCGGCGCTCGCCGGGCCCTCGTTGCCAGGAGTACTGCGCGCGGCGCTAGTGGCCGCCGGTCGTGTCCGGACCGGCGATCCGGCTGACGGCTGCGCCAAGCTCCGTGTAGGCCGTCGGGTCGATCTCCCGGAACGGCACCGCCCGCCAGACGATTCTCCCGTCGGGACCGATGATGAACAGGGTCCGGTTGTCGATATTGTTGCGCTGGTTGTAGGCGCCGTATTGCTTGCCCACTACCGAGCCGGTGTCGCTGGCCATCAGGAACGGAAACTCGTCGTCGCGTGCCCAGGCCGCCAGCTCGGGCGCTGAGTCGGCGCTGATGGCGATGAGGACCACGTTCCGTCCGCCATGAAACAGTTGCGCGTACTGATCACGGTACGCGTGCATTTGAATCGTTCAGCCCCGGGTCCTGGCCTTGAAGAAGAACGCGAGGACGACGGTCTTGCCCCGGAAGCTGCTGAGCCGCACCGGGTCTTTCAGCACCCCGACCCGCGTCGCGCCGGTCAAGGCGAAGTCGGGCGCGATCCGGCCGGTATCCAGCACGGGCAGCGCGGCAGGGGCCGGGGCAGGATTCTGCGCGCGGACCGCCGGCGCCGCGGCCAGCACGGCCGCGCTGACAAGGAGTAACGCGGGAGAACGCATCCGTGGCACCTCCGGACGAGCGGGAACCGCGATGGAGACAGGAACGGATCGAAGTATACGCGCGCAGGCTGGAAACCGTTAGCGCGGGGGCACTACTCCGGAGGGCCGACGGCGGATGCGCGCTCCACGACCTCAAGCACCTCCCGGAGCGTCGATTCCCCCTTGTCCTTCGCGTACCAGCGCCTGACCTCCGGGTGGTAGTCCCGCGACGTCCGACCCGCAGCGCGCTCCCTGAGGACGAACGCCTGCAGCTCTGCGGGCCGGGGGCCCCAGCGGCCAAGCTCCTCCATCTGGTCGGTCAGCACGATGGCCAGTGGAATGGACCGCGCGCCGTTCGTGAGGTAGCGATCCATCACCTGGGGGTTTCGGTCCCGCCGCAGGATGCGCAGCTCGACATTCCCCGTCTCCTCCGCCCACCTGGCGAGGACGGGTATGGTGCTCGACGCGTCGCCGCACCAGTCTTCGGCCAGCACCACCAGCCGGAACCGGCGGCCGAGCGCGCGCGAGCGCTGCGTCGCCCACTCGGGAATGCGCACCGTGCGGTAGACGCCAGTCCACAACTCGCAGTCCCGGGTGGATTCCTTGACGAACTGCTGGTAGGTCAGGGCGTGATCCCAGAGGCTGGCGAACTCCCAGGGCATGAATGAAGATAACGTGATGGGTGATGCTTGATGGGTGATGACGTGATGGGGGTGACGGGATGAGCTTCGGGACTTCACATCCGGCGCCGTTTCGCGTGTGCGTGACCTGCTGCGGCTTGGCACTGACGCTCCTGACGGCGGCTCCACTGCGGGCGCAGCAGGGCACTCTCATCGTGCTGAACAAGGCCGAGGCGACCGCATCCCTGATCGACCTCGCGTCCGGCTACACCGTCTCCACGCTTCCCACGGGGGACGGACCGCACGAGGTCGCCGTGTCGCCGGACGGGCGCTGGGCGGTGGCGTCGAACTATGGCGCCGCGACCCCCGGCCACACGCTGACCGTGCTCGATCTCACGACCCGGGCCGTCGCGCGCACCGTGGATCTGGGCCCGTACACGAGGCCGCACGGCATGGCGTGGACCGGAGACGGCCGACGGCTGCTCGTGACCTCGGAAACCAGTCGGTCCGTGGTGGTGGTGAACACCGCGACCTGGACGGTGGAGTCCACGATCGCGACCGACTCACTCCCGACCCACATGATCGCGGTTTCCCCCGATGGCCGGCGCGCCTACGCGGCGAGCATCCAGGCAGGCAGGGTCGTGATGCTGGACCTGGAGCGGGGCACCGTCCTTGGAACGAGTGCGGCGGCCGCCGGCTCCGAGGGCATCGCCGTGTCCCCCGACGGCCGTGACGTATGGGTGGCCTGTCGCGCCGCCAACGTCGTGGCCGTGCTGGACGCCACCACGCTCCAGCTGGAGGACACCCTGCCCTCGCCCATCTTCCCGATCCGGGTCAGGTTCACGCCGGACGGGCGCCGCGTGCTGGTCAGCAACGCGCGGTCGGGCGAGGTACGGGTCTTCGATGCCCGGTCGCGCCGCCCGATTGCCACCGTCGCCATCCCCTACGACTCGGCGCGCGCCGTGACCACCATGCTCGGGGCTCAGTTCGCAGGAAGCGCGCTCCCGATCGGGGTGCTGGCCTCGCCGGACGGGCGCAGCGCCTACGTCGCGGCCAGCGCGATGGGCGAGGTGCTCGAGGTGGACATGCGGACGTGGACCGTCACCCGCAGGTTCGCGACCGGACGGGAGCCGGACGGGATGGGATACTCGCCGCTTCGTGTCGCCCCGTAGCCGGGAGCCGCAGTGGTGAGGCGCAGCCGCTCACTTCCAGTGGGCGGCGATGAACGCCTCGGTCTCCGGAAGCCCGCCTTGCATGATCAGGTAGCCGTTGTGCGGCTCGCGCTCGGCGATTTCGCGGTTCACCGGCTCGCGCATCATGCGCATGACCTCGCCGTGCTCGTCGGTGTGGCCGAGCACCCAGCACAGCTTCATCAGGGCCGTCTCCGGGAGCATGTTCTCGAGCGGCACGATGCCCAAGTCCATGAGGTCGCGGCCGGTGTCGTAGACGTACATCTGCACGTACCCCCACAGCGTCTGCACCGTCATGACGACGTGCACGCCCGCCGCGACGGCGCGGCGAAGCGCGGGGTACAGCGGCTTGTTCACGTGGCCCAGGCCCGTGCCCGCGATCACGATCCCTCGATAGCCCTTTTCGACCAAGGCGTCCACCAGGTCGGGATGCATCCCGGGGTAGTAGTAGAGAATGGTCGCCCGGTCATCGTACACGGGATCGATCGTCACCTGCCGGGTCCGGTCGCGACGCACGTAGTCGCCGGTCAGGTACCTGAAGCTGTCCTTGCTCACCATCGCGAGCGGGACTGCCCCGATGGTGCGGAAGGTGCTGCGGTAGGAGCTGTGCATCTTCCGGCAGCGCGTGCCGCGGTGCAGGAGCGCGTAGGCGTCCGAGGTGGGCCCGAACATGCAGATCATCACCTCGGCGATGTCGCCGTACGCCGCCGTTCGGATCGAGTGGATCAGGTTCAGCGCCGCATCACTGGACGGGCGGTCGCTGGAGCGCTGGCTGCCCACCAGCACGATCGGGATCGGCAGGTGCTGCACCATGAAGGAAAGAATCGCAGCCGTGTGTCCCATGGTGTCGGTGCCGTGGCCGATGACGATGCCATCGGCTCCGCCGGCGATCTCCTCCCCGATCGCGCGCGCCAGGACTATGTACTGCTCCCGCGCCATGTTCTCCGAGAAGATGCCGAAAAGCTTCTTGGTGGTGAGGTTGCAGATGTCGGCCAGCTCAGGCACGGCGCCGTACAGCTCGCCCGGAGTGAAGGCGGGGATCACCGCGCCCGTTCGGTAGTCGAGCCGCGAAGCGATCGTGCCGCCGGTCCCGAGCAGCGTCACCTTCGGCAAGTCGGGCCGCACCGGGAATTCCTTCTCCGGGATCTTGTAGACCGCCTCCTTGTAGCCGACCTCGGTGACGCTGCTCACGCGATCCACGTGCACCCCGACGTTGTAGCCGTTCTTCAGCTTGATCACGACGTGTAGATCGTCGAACGATTCGCTGCGCGGGAGAATGACGCCCTCGAACACCGAGCCCGCGTCGTTCACCAGCCGCACGTCGCTCCAGACCCGCACGCCCCACGCGCCGAGTCGCTCGCGCGCGTGCCCGCGGTATCCTTTGAGTTCGTCACGCGGCGCCGTCATCGGGTGGCGCTCCTCTCCCCGGCTCGCACGGCACCAACCGCCTCGCTCACCACGGCCGCGACATCCGCGACGCTCACGCGCCCCCGGAGGCCTCCGAGCGCTCTGCCGAGGAGCAGGCGCACCAGCCGGCCACGGTCGTCATCGTAGGCCTCCGCCCGCACCGCCGCCAGCAGCGACGGCACGGTGCGCCGCCACTCCGGCGGCGGCGCACCCAGGCGCTCCTCGGCGACGAGTGCCGCGACGGCGACTGCCGGCGAGGCAGCCATCCGCCGCACCACCCTTCCCCAGTTCTCCCACAGCACGGGCCGCGCCCCGCATAGCTGGAACCACTCCACCCACCGCTCGGCTGGGACGGCCTGGACCGGCACTCCCGCGCGCCTCATGCCCTTGAGCCGCTCGCCGAAGAAGAAGCACGCGCGCCTGAGGTCGGCGCCCGCCTCCTTCACCACCTGATCCACGAGGGCCGCCCCGCCGCGGCGAATCAGGTAGTGAATCGTCCCCAGGGGCACCCCGGCGGCACGATAGCGCACCTCGCGCTGCCACGGCCGCTCCGGCAGCCCCACCGAGAGCCGCGCGACCCGCTCGCGCGTCACCCGCGTGGGGGGGCTGTCGGTGTCGGGGTACATCCGGTCCGGGCCGGGAAGGATGCGCTCGAAGTCGGTGGTTCCGTCCGCGAAGGGCTGCCGCGTCTCGTTCGGCACTCCCTGCGTGGCGTCCGCGTAGCGCAGGCGTACCTCCTCGATGGCCGTGACCGTGTCGTCGGCCGGCCCCCAGACGACCACCAGCGCGTCCTCCGGGCGGCAGGCGAGGCGGGTGCGCACCGCCCGCAGCTCCTGGACCGACCCGGGGTAATCCGGCCACTTCTCGCCGGTGAGCAGGATCGGCGGCTGGTCGAGACAGGCGATGACGCGCACCCGACCCTTCAGCTCGGCGGCGAAGGTATGATCGGGCTGGGTGGGCCACGACAGCGTGCCGGCCAGGCCCCGGAGACACGCCGCGCGCACCGTGAACGGGCCCGCGCCGAGCTCGAAGGCCGGCCGCCGCTGCTCGGCCCGCACCCACGGCGCCCACGCGTCGGCGCGGAGCACCGGGAGCGCGGACGCCGCGAAGAGCTCGGTGACCGCGGCGCTCTCCACGACGATCCGCTTGGGCTCGGTGAATCCGCGCCGGTGCAGCTCGTCCCGCAACCGGAGCAGGTTCACCTGCCGTACCGCCTCCCCGTGCACCAGCCGCGGTGCCCAACCCGCCCTCGACACACCCTTGATCTCCACCCTCCGGCCGCCGCGCACCGACACGTTGACGTCCTGGCGGCTCGCTCCGATGCCGACCCGCACGTGCCCCGTGCTCCGGCACACCCGGCCGACGAGCAGAATGGCCTCCTCGACCTCCTCGGGCGTCCTGAGGTCGGGCCCCGTGACGGTCTCGATGAGCGGCATCCCCAACCGGTCGGTGCGCCACACGATGAGATGGCCCCTGTCGGAGACCTCCCGGCACGAGTCCTCTTCGACACTGACCTGCGTGATGGACAGCTCACGCCCGCGAAACGGCAGGCGGCCGTTCACCCCGACGATGGCAGTGCGCTGAAAGCCGGTCGGGATGGACCCGTCGAGGTACTGCTTGCGGGCGATATGTACCTCGTCCACGATGTCGCACCCGAGCATCATGCACTGCTCGATGGCGATGTCCACCGCCTGCTGGTTCACGAGGAACGGCGGCGTGTCGTCCATCTCGTAGGTGCAGACGTTCTCCTCGTGCAGCAGGTAGATGATGTTCTTCTTGGTCTTGAACTCCATCAACGCAGTGCCGTCGTACTCGCCCAGCTCCGAGAGCGTCGGGCGCATGTGACGCAACACCGAGCCATCGTGGGTGGTGGTGTAGCGGCCCCCCGGGCACCGGCAGAACATCTTGTTGGACGTCAGGAGCTGCTGGTGGACCTCGAGGCCCGCGATCAGCCCGACCTCGGCGTAGTCCATCTCACCCGCGGTCCCTCCCGCCTCCGGATCTCTCGGCGCCGCGCCCATGCCTACACGACCCCGGCCGGATGACGCCGCTTGACCCAGAAGAAATTGCGGTCATTGGTCTCGAGGGCAGCCAGGTCCGCGAACGCGACCGGTTGGAGCTCGCCGTTGCGCAGCGCGTACGGTAGGTAGTCCTTCTCGCGCAACAGCGCGATGAGCGTCTCGGGATCGATCCCGCCCCGCCTCATGTAGCCCGGCGAGTACTCACACAGCATCACGGGGACGGACTCGAGCAGCCTCCTCGCGCCATTCAACACGTGGTACTCGTAGCCTTCCACGTCGATCTTCACGAGCGCGACCGTGCGGGGGTCGATCCCTTCCCGATCCAGGAACGCGTCCAGGGACGTCGTCCGGACCTCCACGGTGCCCTGATCGTTGATGGGCAGCAGCGAATGTCGGCCCCGGTTCTTGTTGGCGTAGAGGTAGAGGGTCTTCGTCGTTTCCACGTCGGACACGGCCTGCTGGACGGCTCGCACGGCGTCACATCCGTTGAGCCGGATGTTCTCCGAGAGCAGCCGGAAGCTGAGGGGATCGGGCTCGAAGGCGAGAATCGAGATCCTCGCTTTCGCGGCCCGCGCGACGGTCAGCGAGTACCAGCCGATGTTGGCGCCGACGTCGAGGAAGACGCTCCCCTCCTCGAACGCGATGCGGTGCGTGATGTACGCCGTCAGATCCGCCTCGTAGGACCCGCGCTTGAAGATCCACCGCCCGATCGCATCCTCGACCCTGAAGCGGAGGCGGAGATTGAACGACGGAACGCGGGCGACCAGGTATTTCCGCTGGAGGAGATACCGCGCGATGAAGTAGATGACGTTCTTGGCCCTGTGCGACGACCCCATCCAGAGCGTCCCTCCCTACCAGGCCGTCGTGGCGCTCCGTGCGGGTCGGCCCGGCGGCCGGTCCGCCGCCGGCGATGCCCGATGCCCCGCTAGCGGAGGAACTGCGCCAGCCGCTCCAGCATCTTCGGCCAGCGCGCCGAGGCGGAGCGGTCCACGACGCCGTACTCCGCGAGAGCGCAATGCGTGCCGCGGGGCGTATGGCGTAGAATCGCGACCAGCTCGCGTGGCGCCGGCTCGCCCGGGAGCCTCCACCGCCCCAACCGTCCATCGAGGCTCTCGATCAGCTCGGCCCCGTCGAGCACGCCATCGCTCCAGCGCGGAAGCACGTCCGGATCCACGAGAGAGCGATGCACCGCGTCCGCGCTGGCCGGAATCTCGGCAGAGGCGAAGTAGCGTTCGTGGCCCGCCAGCGCGGCGGACGAGGCGCGCGCGTCCGTGCCCGTCTCCACCAGCAGGCCCAGCGCGGCCAGAGCCTGCAGCCAGCCCGCGAAGTGCCCCGCAAAGGCATCCTGCCACCCCGGCTCCTCCTGCCAGCCATCGTGGCGCAGGTCCACGCGCGTGCCGCCGGCCAGCGGGGCCAGGGAGATCTCCACCCTGGTGGTCGTCGTGCCGCCGCTCGCGAATGGCCACCGCACCAGCAGGCGGGCGGGCGCGCGCTCCTCCCGCTGCTCCGGCCACGCGCGCACCGGGAGCGCGTCGAGCACGACGTCCGGCCGGCAGAGCAGCTGCCGCCAGACCATCGCCGGCTCGGCGGCCACGAAGCTCTGGATGCGAATCGCCTCCACTACACCCGCGTCTCCTCGATCACGATGCCGCGCTTGGCCAGCTCCTCGACGTAGGGCGCCGCGGGAACGCACTCGTCCGGCGTGTGCACGCCCGCGGCGGCGATGCGGCCGTCGAGCTGCATCAGGCCGGTGATGGACAGCGAGTAGCCCGTCGTCCGCATCATCGCGGTCACGCCGTTCTTCTCGTCATAGCGGTCCACCATCTGCCACCGCGTGCCGGAGGGCCGCCCGTCCTTCTTCCCCCGCACCTCCACCTGCAGCGCGATGAGGTCGCGGCCCTGCGGCCGGGTCAGCCGCGGGCCGACGGCGGCGATGAAGACCTCGCGCGGCCGCACCCGGCAGCCATCCACCTCGACGGGCTCGGTGGCGAGGAGCCCGAGCTCCCGGATCGGCCGCAGGATCGCCGCGTGCCCCGGGTACCGAAGCGTCTTGTACTCCATCGTCCGGATCTTGCCCTCGTACGTGAACGGCATCGTGGAGATCCCGCCGGCGGTGTGGAACGCCTCGAGCTTGCCGACCGGATAGGGAAACACGACGTGCTCGATCTCCGACAGCGCCTCCACCTGGATACGCTTGCCGTCGCGCAGGACCCACCCCGGGGACGTGTAGTAGTCGAGCACGCCCGCGAGCGAGTAGACGACCATGTAGTTGAGCGGCGGCTCCGGCTGCTGCGGCAGGCCGCCGACGAAGATCTTGACGCTCTCCGTCTCGTCGAGCCGGCGAATCCCCTCGGCCGCGAGCACGTTCACCATCCCCGGGGCGACGCCGCAGTCGGGAACGACGGTGATGCGACTCTTCCTCGCCTGCGCGTCGAGCTGCTTCTGCGCGAAAACGATCTCCGTGTTGCCCCCGAGGTCGGCGTAATGGACCCCGGCCTTCACGGCGACGCGTGCGAGGTCAGCGTTGAAGTGGTACGGCGCAGCGGAGAGCACGGAGTCGGCGCGGCGGATCGCGGCCTCGAGCGCCTGGTGATCCTGGATGTCGAGGCGCAGCAGGTCGAGCGCGCCGCCCTTCCACCGGTCGAGGAATGCGGGCACATGCCCCAGGTCCCTGTCGGCCAGGACCACGCCCTTGGTACCCGGCTGGGACAACAGATCGAAGGCGCAGGCGGAACCCTGCATGCCGGCGCCGATGACGAGGAATCTCATGACTTCTCCCGAACGTGCGGTGCGGCGAGGCCTCAAAGATAGCCGTGCCGCCATGGGTCCGGAATCGTGCAAGAAGCGTGCGGTAGCTGCGGAGCGGGCTCGGTGGGCCTTACGGTCGCACTCGCGCGGTGATCAGGAGGGTGCCCTCGGGGTCCACCACGACGGCGTCCGGTGCTCCGTCGAGCGCTAGGCTCACGACCTGCGGCGCGACCTGAGGCCTCAGGTCGAAGGTGCGGCGTCCCACCACGCGCCCGTCCCGGCGGAACTCGACCGGCACGGCGGGAATGGCGTACCGACCCCACGCGTCCGGCTGGAGCTGGCGCACCTCGAGGGCGACCCGTCCGGCGCTCTCCGCGCGCCAGGCCACGTCGAGCTGCGGATAGCCCGGCTGGCGGAGCCACTGGGTGAAGAACCAGCCGAGCGCGCGACCGGACGCGCGCTCCATCACGCGCTGGAAGTCCGCACTCGCCACCGACGAATCGCGGTAGCGCCGGTAGTAATCCCGGATGCCGCGCCAGAAGGTCGAATCGCCGAGCAGCCCGCGCAACATGTGCAGCACCCACGCACCCTTGTTGTAGCTGTTTGCGTCGAGGAGCTCCGTCAACCTGATAACCGACGGGTCGATAACGGGCCGGTCCGCCTCGCGCGCGTCCATGTAATGGCGGGCCTCGTCGCGCATCCCGCGCGTGAGCACGGAGTCGCCGTCGAGTGCAGCGCCGACGACCAGGTCGAGATAGGTGGCGAAGCCCTCCGACAGCCACAGGTCGTGGAAGTCCCGCTCCGTGACGGCGTCGCCGAACCACTGGTGCGCGGTCTCGTGCCGCACCACTCCCTCGCCCATTCGCCGGGCGACGTACTCCTGCTCGGCATAGAAGATCGCCGCCGAGTTCTCCATCCCGCCGTACCGGGTTACCGCCTCGACGTGGGCCAGCTTCTCGTAGGGGAACGGCCCCACGAGACGCTGCAGGGTCTCGACGATCTCGGTCACCCGGCGGAACGGCACCGAGTCCGCCCACGCCGAGTCCTCGGGGTACGCCCACACCTCGATCGGAACGGTGTCGCCCGCGGACACGAGGGGCCGGCGTCGGCTCACGGCGAACGGCGCCGCGCCGATCACCATAGTGTAGGTTGGGACCGGCCGGTGCTCCTCGTACGCCCACCACGACCGCCCATCCGGCGAACGCCCCTGCCGTGCCAGGCGTCCGTTGGCCACCACGCGCCAGTCGCGGGGCGCACTCACCAGCCACAGGACTTCCGCCTTGTCGGCCGGGCTGTCCACGGTCGGGAGCCAGCCCCTCGCCCGCTCGGGCCAGTTGTCGCCGAACGCGGAACGGCGGCCCCGGGCGTCGGCCCGGATGATCAGGCCGTCCTGCGGCGTGCCGTGGTAGAACACGGAGACGTTCTCGGACGCGTCCGACTCGCGCGGTGGGAGCGCGATCCTGAGGCGCGAGCCATCGTAGGTGTAGGAGAGGCGCGCGTACCCCGTCGCCCGGTCGGCACCATGCGATCCGACCGAATCCACGGTCAAGCCCACCAAGTCCAGCGCCAGGGTGTCGGGTGAGTCGAGGGCGCGCCGGAAGACCACGACGGCCTGCGCCGCGACCCCGAACCCGGTGTCGGGAAGCACGATCTGGAATCCGTACGAGAGGACGTCGATTGCCGGGCGCGGCGTCGGCTGCTGCCCGGCCGCGACGGCGGCGTGCATCACCGCTAGCGTCGCAGCCGCCGCCGTGCCCAGCGCGCGGGCCTTCAGCCCCGTCCCCTAGTGCCCGATGTAGTGGACCCGGAAGATGCGGCCGCCGGAGTCGTCGCTGACCAGCAGGCTTCCGTCAGTCGCCACGAGCACGCCCACGGGCCGCGCCCAGGGCTCAGCGGCCCCGTCCGGCAGGAAGCCGGTGACGAAGTCGGTGATAGCGAGCGGCCCGCCGTCCTGCTGCCGGACGTACACGACCTTGAAGCCGGTCGGGACGCTGCGGTTCCAGGAGCCGTGGAAGGCGACGAAGGCGCCGCCCCGGTACTCCGGCGGGAACTGCCTGCCCGTAGAGAACGCGATGCCGAGGGGCGCGGAGTGCGCCTGGAACGTGATCGCCGGCGCGGCGAGATGCGAACAGTCGGCGTTCGCGTATTCGGGGTTCGCGTGGCCCGGTAGATAGCAGCGCGGCCAGCCATAGTCGCCGCCCTGGCGCAGCACGTTGATCCGGTCCGGCGGCAGGTCGTCACCGAGCAGGTCGCGGTCGTTGTTGGTGCCCCACAACTCGCCGGTGGCTGGGTCGAAGGCGAGGCCGACGGAGTTCCTCAGGCCGCGGGTGAAGATCTCCGCTCCACTGCCGTCCGGATTGAAGCGGAGCACCGCCGCACGCCGTGGATCCGACTCATCGCAGATGTTGCAGGAGGATCCGACGGAAACGTAGAGCTTGCCGTCTGCGGGCCCGAACACGATGGTGCGCGTGAAGTGCCCGGAGCCGTGCGGCAGGTCCGGCACCACGACCTGCGGCGTCGCCGAGCGGGGAACGAAGCGCACCACCTGGTGGGTCTCCGCGACGTACAGCGTGTCGCCACGGAATGCCAGGCCGTGGGGAAGGTTCAGGCTCCGCGCGACGGTGATCACGCTGTCGGCGCGCCCGTCCCCGTTCGCGTCGGGCAGTTTGACGACCCGGCCCTGGCGGGCAAGAGAGAGGTACGGCGCGCCGTCCGGGCCGAGCGTCATGAACCGGGCGCCGCGCAGTCCCTCCGCGTACACATCGACGGCGAAACCCGGCACCACATTGAGCGAGTGGCCCGCGACCTGGACACGGCTCGTGCCGCCCGCGCCCACGGAGTCCTGGCCCCTCACCCGCCCAGGCGTAGCGACGGCCACCACACCGGCCGCCAGCGCGAGCGTCATCCTGCTACGACGCATAGACCCCCCTCGTGGCCGATTCGGGCGACGGCGCGCTCGTTTCACGGCTGTGCAGCGCCTCCTGCTCGGCCGTTGCGACCTCGGCCTCCACCCGCGCTTCCACCTCTTCCAGGGCGGCGGCCGCGAGGCCGGTCCCCTTGAGATGCTCCTCGTACAGGCCGATCGGGTCCTTGTTCCCCCACTCGGCGAACAGCTCCGGCGGCAGGATGGCTCTCGCCTCGCGCTCGTCGTGCGTGGCGTGGCCACCCATGCGGAAGGTGTTCGCGACCAGCATCACGGGCCCATCGCCAGCGCGGCACCGCTCGGCGGCGAGACGCGTCGCCGCGTACGCGTCCAGCACGTTGTTGCCGTCAAAGCCGGTACCGGCCATGCCGTACGCGGCGGGCAGCCCGCCGAACTCCTCCGGCACATGATACTGCGCGAGGCGCGTGCCGAGCGCGACCTGGTTGTTCTGGATGACGAAGATCGCAGGGACCTTCTGCACGGCCGCGAAATTCAGCCCCTCGTGCGCCGTCCCGGTCTTGGTCGAGCCGTCGCCGATCCACGTCACGGCGACTCGCCCCGCGCCGCGCAACCGGCTCGCCAGCGCAATCCCAGCGGTCACGGGCACGACGTCGCCGACGTGGGAAATGGGCTGGAGCACGCGATGCCGCAGCGAGCCCGCGTGCAGGTCCCGCCCGCCGGAAGGTGCATCGCTGGTCCCCAGGTAGGTGCGGAAGTTGTCCGCGACACTCATCCCCATCTCGGCGCACGCGCCCGCGTTGCGGATCATCGGCACCACGATGTCCCGCCCGCGGTCCAGCGCGTGAACCGGCCCCACCGTCGTGGCCTCCTCGCCGGTGCCTAGCCACGCTTTCGAGATGACGCCGGTGCGGACCCAGCGCTTGAGCGTGATGTCCTGCAGCCGCGTCCGGACCAGGCCAGCGTAGAGCTCCAGCAGCGCCGCCTCGTCCAGCGCCTCCACGACCACCCAGCGCTCGGTGTCGGCGTGCAGCGTCTCGGCAAACCGCGCCACCAGCACCGGATCGGGCCTCCACGAGACGTACTCAGGCGGGTCGAAGGCGGGATAGCGCTTCACGACGAAGGTGTCCGGACTAGGGGTTGGGGCTCGGGGAAAGAACGGCCTCCCCGCCCTTCATCACGAACGCCGGGTGCTGGAGGCGGGTGATGTCCGCGAGCGGATCGCCGGGCACCGCCACGAGGTCGGCGAACTTCCCCGCTTCGAGCGACCCGACGTCCCGCTCCATCCCCAGGAGCGTCGCCGATCCCATCGTTCCGGCCTGAATGGCCTGCATCGGCGTCATGCCGCCCACGGTGACGAGCAGCTCGAACTCGCGGGCATTCCTGCCGTGGGGGTACACGCCAGCATCCGTGCCGAGGGCGATCCTGACCCCGCCCGCCACGGCCAGACGGATCGAGCGCTGCATGGCCTCCCACGCGCGCCGCCCCTTGTCCGCCACCGCGGGCGGCAGGGCGGCCGCGGTGCCAGGGCTTCCCACGGCCTCTCCGGCCATGAGGGTGGGCACCAGCCAGGTGCCGTGCTGGACCATCATCCGCACGGCCTCCTCGTCGAGGAACGAGCCATGCTCGATGCTGGTGACGCCGGCGCGGACGGCGGCCTTGATGCCTTCGTTGCCGTGCGCGTGCGCCGCGACGCGGCGCCCGAGCATCCGCGCGGTCTCGACCGCCGTGCGCATCTCCTCCTCGGTCATCTGCTGCGCGCCGATCTCGTCGCCCTGCGAGAGCACCCCGCCGGTCGCGCAGATCTTGATCACGCCGGCGCCGTACTTGACCTGGAGCCGCACCGCCTCGCGGACTTGGTCGGGGCTGTTGGCGATCCCATCCAGCGGCGGCCGCTCGCCGCCCAGCGCACCAGGCGCGTAGCCGTTGGCGTCGCAGTGGCCGCCGCTGATCCCGATCGTGTGTCCCGCGGCGAGCATGCGCGGGCCCGGCACCCGGCCGGCGTCGATGGCGCGCTTCAGCGCGAGGTTGGCGAAGTGGTCCGCGCCAACCTCCCGCACGGTGGTGAACCCGGCGAGCAGGGTCACCCGCGCGTGGGCGGCGCCCCACAGCGCGTCGTCGCCTTCCGACTCGGTGACCGCGCTGTGCACCCAGTCGCCGGCCCCCACCGGCCGGCCGGAAAGGTGGACGTGGGCGTCGATGAAGCCTGGTAGGACCGTGAAGGCGGAGAGGTCCACGACCCGAGCGCTGGCGGGGACTCTGACCCCGGCACCGGCGGCCTCGATCCGGTCGCCGCGGATCACGATCACTGCGTTCCGCACCGGCGCCGCTCCGGTTCCGTCGATGAAGGTGCCGGCGCGGATGGCGAGGAGCGGGGGCGCCGGAGGCTGCTGGGCGGCCAGGCCGGCGGCGCTGGCAGCGACCGCCGCGAGGCCCCGGACGAGCCCGCGGACGCGATGCAGCATCGTTCCCCCTGTGGTCAGAAGAGTTTCTTCAGCTTGCCCATGACGCCGCTGCCGGCCCCGGTCGCCTCCTCGAGAGCCTGGGCGAACTCGGCCGCGGTCTGGTAGCGGTCGGCCGGATCGGCCTCCATGGCCTTCATCAGCGCCTTCTCGAACTGGGCGGTGAAGGCGAGATCGGCGCGGGCCTTGCGAAGCGGGATCGGCTGCCCGCGCAGCCGCGCGATCATCATGTCCTGGGCGCTCTTGCCCTCGAACGGAAGCTTGCCCGTGAACATCTCGTACGCGACCAGCCCGAGCGCGTAGATGTCGGACCGCCCGTCGAGCGGCTTGCCGCGGATCTGCTCGGGGCTCATGAACTCCGGCGTCCCGAGGATGATCCCGGTGGCGGTGAGCTTCGCCATCCCGGGCTCGGCGCGCCGCTCCTTCGCGAGGCCGAAGTCGGTCACCACCGCGCGGGGGGGCCCGTCGCTCTCCGGGCAGATGAAGATGTTCTCGGGCTTGAGGTCGCGATGGATGATCTGCTGCTGATGCGCGAAGTGCAGCGCGTCGCACACCTGCCGCATGATCGGCACGCCCGCCTCGACCGGAATCGGCCCCTCCCGGACCTCCTTGTCGGAGAGCAGCTCCCCCTTGAGGAGCGGCATCACGAGATAGATCAGCCCGTCCTCCGTCTCGCCGAGGCGGAGGATACGGCAGATGTTGGGGTGATCGAGCCGCATGGCGAGGCCCGCTTCCCGGCGCAGTCGCTCCGCCGCGGTCCGGTCCTGCGCGAGCTTGGGCGTCATGATCTTGACGGCGACCGAGTCGCCGCTGGAGATGTCCTTCGCCTCGTACACGAACGACATCCCGCCCTCGCCCAGCTTCCGCACCACCTTGTAGCGCTGGTCGAGGACCTGGTCCCGCAACGTCTTCGCCGGGTCCGCGGTCGTCGGCTTCGCCTTCGCCGCCTGGCGGACCTGCGTGCCCCCGGCGACGCCGGGCTGCGGGGCCGGCGCGACGTCCACGAGCTGCGTCCCGTCCTTCGGGCAGAAGCGCGCGTCACCCGCGTAGACGGAGTGGCACCTGGGACAACGGCGTTGGCTCACTGTCGCACCACGTTGCGCCCGTCCGCCTTGGCGCGGTACAGCGCCGCGTCGGCCAGCGCGAGGAAGGATTCGGGTGTCTCGACCGCCCGGTCGGGATAGCACGCCACGCCCACGGAGACCGTGATCCGCACGGGGTGGCCCGGCTCGCCGAAGGCGTAGTTCGCGATCCGCTGGCGCATCCGGTCGGCGAAGATCATGGCGCCGTGCACCGCGGTCTCGGGCAGCAGGACCACGAACTCCTCGCCCCCGTAGCGGGCCACCGCATCCACCGAGCGGGCGTCGCGCTTCAGCAGCTCCCCGAGCTGGCGCAGCACCGTGTCCCCGACCAGGTGGCCGAGCGTGTCGTTGATCCTCTTGAAATGATCGATGTCCACCATCAGCAGGGTGAGGACCAGATTGTAGCGGCGCGCCCGCTCCAGCTCGCGCTCCAGCGCTTCGAGCAGCGCGCGCCGGTTGTAGCATCCCGTCAGCGCGTCGGTGGAGGCCAGGAACTCGAGGCGCTCCTTGTCGGACACGACACTCTCGAAATCGTGCGCCTTCTCGATGGCCGCCACTGCCGCCTTGATCACCGTGTCGGCGAACTGCGCGTCATCCTGGGTCAGCGACGGCTCCCCTTGCACGGTGCGGAGGTAGAGCACACCGCATTGCTCTTCCCGCATGCGGAACGGCAACACCACCACCGACTGGGTCGGCACCGGGATCCCGTTCTTCGCCCAGATCGCCCGCACCTCGTCGAACAGCGGGTCGGTGGACACGTCCCGCACGATCACCATGTGGTCCGTCTCGAGCGCCTTCAGGATCTCCGGGTACCGCGACAGCTCGATCCGGAGATTGCGCAGCATCGGGTTCTCGTAGGCGGCCACCACGGTGCCGAACACGTCGCCCGGCTTCGCCAGCACCAGCGAGCAGCGGGAGATGTTGAGGGCTCGCGCGACCCGCCGCGCCAGGATGTGGTAGATCTCGTCCGGCTTGAGCGAGTCTGTGAGCTCGTGCAGGATGTCCACGATGGCCCCGCGCGCCCGCGCGTCCTCGCGCGCGGACCGCAGCTCCCGCCCGTGCTTGAGCTGCGACTCCACTCGCGCCAGCAGCTCCTTGACGCGAAACGGCTTGGCGACGAAGTCCGACGCGCCCAGCCCCAGCGCCTTCGCCGTACCGTCCTCCGGATCCATGGAGGAGATCATCAGCACGGGCAGATCGCGCCACTGCGGTTCCCGCCGGATCCGCTCCAGCAGCTGCAGCCCGTCCACCTTCGGCATCATGATGTCGAGCAGCACCAGATCGGGGTG
>Ga0153915_10002341_pt1 | contig 17331 bp, 15 predicted proteins | sample Opewatmetagenome_2_FD_107003 | JGI IMG/M metagenome (GOLD analysis project Ga0153915, IMG submission 107003) | Freshwater wetland microbial communities from Ohio, USA - Open water 3 Core 3 Depth 3 metaG | ecosystem: Environmental > Aquatic > Freshwater > Wetlands | place: USA: Ohio, Lake Erie...
GAGACGGTCTCTCGTCTCTCGGCAGACAGGGGCGCCGCGAGGATCTTCTTCGTCCACTTGAACCACACCAACCGCCTCCTCTGGGACAGGGCTGAGGTTCAGCGGCTTTTCAAAGCGGGGTTCGGCATCGCTTCGGAAGGCCAGCGCCTCCCGCTCTGACGGCGCCGCGCCATCGAATCCTGGATTCGCCGGCTGTCATACTTGTTGCATGGATCCGGGCCCTTCTCCAGTTCTCCCCTGGCGCGGCACGCCCCGCCGTCCGGCGGCCTTCCCCCGGGGATACTGGCGGACCGTCGTCTGGCGGGGCCTGAAGCTGCGTTGTCCCGTCTGCGGAAAGGGAAGGCTCTTCAAGAGCTATTTCGCCATGAACCCGTCCTGCTCCTGTTGCGGCGTCTCGTTTGCGCGCGAGCACGGCCAGTGGGTCGGCTCGCTCGACATCAACACGTTCGTGACGGCGTTCATCCTGATGATCGGCGCGGGCTTCGGCCCGCTCTGGTCGCTCGAGACGAGTCTCATCGTCTGGTGCTCGGCCGCCGTCCTCGTTCCCGTCGCCACCTTCCGCTTCAGCCGCGGCCTCTGGACCGCCATCGTCCACCTGACGGGAGGGGTCTATTAGTGGCTAGGTGTCAGTTGTTAGGGACCAGGGCCCAAAACCTGTGCCCTCCCACTTATAACCCACGACCTGCAACTGCCAGCACCCTTCTCTACTGTCGGTGCCGCAGTGCGATTCCGGCTCCGATGAGAAGAAGCCCTGCCAATCCAGCCAGCGGATAGGCGGTCGCGGTCTGGGGCAGAGTCGCGTAGCTCGGGGCCGGAGGAGCCGGAGCGGGCTCGACGGGCGCGGGGGCGGGGGCCGGCGGGGGCGCTGGGGCCGGCTCGGGCGCGGGGGCCGCGTTCTGGGTCATGGCGACGGAGCCCGCGGTCTCGACTGTCGTCACCGAGATCTCCTTTCGGTCCACGAGCTCACCGGAGGCGTTCTTCGCCATCACGACGATCTTGTGGGGCCCGTAGGAGAGGTCTCGCGCGTAGAAGACGTTCGTTCCGCCGGGCAGATTGCCATAGTTCTTTCCATCCACCCAGATCTGGAAGATCGGCGTGTTCATGTCCTTCTGCTTGAGGTCCGAGGCCGAGCTCTGCGAGCGATTGCCGGGAGGGACGGTCGGAAGGCCGAGGACGATGTTGACGTCCTTGCCGACGACCGTCGCTCCCGCCTTCGGCTCGACGATCGTCATCCGGTAGTCCGTGTCCGTTGGAGCGTTGGAATACTGCAGGCTCTTTCCGGTCTGCGCCGCTGCGACAGCAACGAGACCCATAGCCAGCAGAAATGAAAGAAGCGCCTGACGTTTCATGGTTTCCTCCCTACGAAAGACCGGGCACACCGAGGCCCGGCCTGGTTAGCGTCCCCAAAACTACACTTCAAGCGGTGTGCCAGAAAGAGGCGTTTGCCTCAGACGAAAAGGACGGATTTCCTACGCTTTACCTGGCGGATTCTGGATCGCGGGCCGAATCCTCCCAGTTTTCGGTCCATGCCAGGCCGCGGGCGCGCAGCGCCTCGAGGAAACGCGCGGAGACGGAGGGATTCCTCGCGAGCATCTCGGGCGGGCGGATCCCGGGATCGTCGTACTCGCCGCGGGCGAGCATCGCGGCGAGGGCGGCGCAGGGAAACCCGGTCGTTCGGGCCATCGAAGTGACCCCGTTTTTCGCATCCGTCCGATCCAGGAGCTCGAACCGATAGAGCCGCGGAGAGCCGGCGGAATCGCGGCCCTTCACGACGACCTTCAGAAAGGTGAACTCTTCCTCACCGCCGCCCAGATTCCAGGCGCGGGCGAGGAGCTTCTCCGCGACGGCTCTGGGTGAAACAGAGACTCCCCCGACCTCGACGCTCTTCGTGTCGAAGAAGCCGGACTCGCGCAGCGCCCGCATCGCGTCCGCATGCCCCGGGTAACGCAGCGTCTTTTCCTTCATGGATCTCACGGGGACCGTCGCCAGCAGGGTTCGCAGGCCATCCGACAGGAACGCCTCGAGCGTTCCGACGCCCGGCACTTCGATCGTCTCGACCTCGGAGAGAGCCGGCTTCGTGACGATGCGGCCGTCTTCGACGATCCTGGCCGGGCGCGTGTATTCCTCGATGACGTCCGCGGCCGAGAAGACGACCGCATATTCGAACGGCCGCCGGCGATCCACCGGAAGCCCGCCGACCAGGATGCTGACCTCCCCGATTTGCGAGAGCGCCGCCGCCGCCCGGCCGACGGCGAAGTTGGAGATGCCCGGCGAAACGCCGCAATCCACGACCGCGGTAATCCCCTTCTCCCGGGCGAGGCCGTCGAGAGCGAGGGGATCCTCGGGCGAGAAGGAGATGTCCGCGATCGGCTTTCCGGCCCGGATGACCGCCTCCAGCATCGAGAACCCGAGGCGGCCCGGCAAGGCGCCGACCACGGCGTCGGCGTCTCCCACCACCCTCGCGATCTCCTCCGAGTCGGAGAGGTCTGCCTCGATCAGCCGGACGGGGAATTCCGGTCCAAGACGGCGCAGCGGTTCGGGGCAAGCGTCGGCGGCCGTGATCTCGAAGTCTCGTTCTCGCGAAAGGTCGCGCGCGATCGCGGCCCCGACGAGGCCGCAACCGAGGACGGCGATCCGCTTCACGCCGCGGGCGCTTGCCGGGGGCTCGGGGGGCCAGAGGGTCCCCCGCTCAGATTCAGTCTCTGGTAGGCGGCGGTCAGCGCCGCGGCGACCTGCTCGGGCGTGCGCCCCTCTATCTCGTGGCGCTGAAGCATGAAGAGGAGCCGTCCCTTCGCGAGAATCGCCACCTGAGGCGAGGAGGGAGGCAAGCCGTCGAAGTAGCTGCGCGCGCGGGCGGTCGCCTCGATGTCCTGCCCCGCGAAAACCGTCGCCAGCCTTTTCGGCGCCGCGGGATTCTGAAGCGACAGGGCCACCCCCGGCCGCGCGACGCCGGCCGCGCAACCGAAGATCGAATTGACGACGAGAAGCATCGGGTCGGAGGCCTCCGCGACCGCGCGGTCCACTTCCTCCGGCGTCGTCAGCTCCCGGAAACCGAGCCTCGTCAGCTCCTCCCGCATCGGCTGCACTGTCATCGGCGGGTACGGCATTGGCTCCTCCTTCGCTCCAGAACCGATATCCTATCGCCGGACCGTCGTTGTCATCCTGAGCGAAAGCGAAGGATCTGCTCCCGCGCGAGGAGGGCAGATTCTTCGGCCCTGCGGGCCTCAGAATGACAGAGCCGGGGGACTCCGGAGACAGATGACGATGCGACTGACCAGAAGGCGACTCGTGATGGGCGCCGGAGCCACGGCGGCTGCGAGCCTGCTTCCCCGCCCTCTCGCGGCGGCCCCGGATGCGGCTCCCCTGCCGCCCCCCTTGAAGCCGGACGCCTTCCGCGAGCGTCAGGCGAGACTGCGCGCGGAGGCGAAATCGCGAGGGCTCGACGCGCTCTTCCTGACCCCGTCGACGAACCTCGCTTATTCGGCGAACCTCGCGACCGGCCGCAGCGAGCGGCTCACGGCGCTGCTTCTCTTCGCCGGCGGCCCCGCGGTGCTCGTGACGCCTTCGTTCGAGGAGGCCAACCACAAACGGACGGCCGTCGTGGACGAAGTCAGGACCTGGCAGGAGGACGAGGATCCGATCGCGCTCGCCGGCAGGCTGCTCTCGGGGAAGAAGACTCTCGGCGTGGAGGGTTCGACGAGCTACGGCACGGTCACCGCGCTCTCCGGCGCGACGGCTGCCAGGATCGAGGACGCCACGGCGGTCTTCGACGCCCTGAGGATGATCAAGTCGGAGGAGGAGCAGGCCTTCATCCGGGAGGCCGCGCGGCGCACGAACATCGCGATCGACGGGACCCACAAGCGGATGCGCGCCGGAATGAGCGAGAGCGAGGTCGCGAAGATTCTCGAGGAAGAGTTCGCCAAACAGGGCGTGCGCGGCGGCGGGCTCGTCCAGTTCGGGCCATCCTCGGCCTTTCCGCACGGCGGGCCGGCCGAGAGGAAGCTCGCCAAAGGAGACTCCGTCCTGATCGATTGCGGCTGCAAGGTCCGGGGCTACAGCTCCGACATCACCCGCACCGTGAGCTTCGGGCCGCCCTCCGACGAGTTCCGCAAGGTGTATGCGACCGTGGACCGCGCGCAGACGGCCGGCATCGAGGCTCTGAAGGCCGGCGCGGCCGGAGAAGACGTGGACCGCGCCGCGCGCAGGGTCATCGAGGACGCGGGCTACGGCAAGTACTTCACGCACCGCCTCGGGCACGGCCTCGGAATGGACGGGCACGAGCAGCCCTACCTCGTTCGCGGCAACAGGAAGCCGCTGGCCGCGGGCAACGTCGAGACGATCGAGCCCGGCATCTACATTCCCGACCATTTCGGCGTGAGGATCGAAGACGATTATGCCGTGCAGCAGACCGGCGCCAGGAGTCTGTCGGTACGACCCGGGGAGATGGTGGTGCTGGGGGGATAGGTGTTGGATGTCAGGTGTTAGGGACCGGGGCGCGAAAATGAGAATTCCTCTGCTCCTTATCTTGGCGTCGCTGCTCGCCTCTTCGGCAATGGCGGCGGGTTGGCTGATCGTCCTGAACAAAACGGACGGAACGGCTTCGATCCTGGATGCGAAGACGGGGGTCGCGCGGGCCACGGTGCCGGTGGGCAGGACGCCGCACGAGGCGGAGGTGCTGGCCGACGGCAGGACCTTTGCCGTGTCCAACTACGGAACACGGGAGGAGGCCGGGAGAACCGTGACGCTCGTGGACCTGGACAAAGCCTCCCCTGCCGGGACGATCGAGCTTCCCGAGGGAGCCCGGCCGCACGGATTGAAGGCTCTCTCCGACGGGCGTCTCCTCGTCACGGCGGAGGGATTGAAGGAGCTGCTCGTCGTCGATCCCCGAACGCGCCGGGTCCTCTCGAGGATCCCGACCGCGCGGGAGACCTCCCACATGGTTGTCGCGTCCGCGGACGGCAATCGCGCCTACGTCGCCAACATCGGGTCTGGAAGCGTCACGGTCGTGGACCTCACCGAGGGAAAGGCGATCAAAGACATTCCGACAGGCGGGGGGGCCGAGGGGATCGCCATCACGCCGGACGGCAGAGAGGTCTGGGTCTGCAACCGCGCCGCCGACACCGTGTCCGTCCTCGACTCGAGGACCCTCGGGGTGGCGGCGACGCTCCAGGTCCCGCAGTTCCCCATCCGGGTGAAGATCACCCCGGACGGAAAGCGGGCGCTCGTCTCATGCGCGGGGTCGGGCGACGTGGCGGTCATTGACACCGCGACGAAGAAACAGGCCAAGCGCATCTCGATTGACCGGGAAGCCGTCGCCGGCAGCGAGGAGCGGCTCTTTTCGACACGCTTCGGGAAGAGCCCGGTGCCGGTGGGCCTTCTCATCGCTCCCGACGGAAAGAGAGCCTGGGTCGCCTCGACGAACGCCGACATCGTCTCGGTCATCGATCTCGACAAACTCGCCGTCGTCGGCCGCCTGACCGCCGGGAAGGAGCCGGACGGACTCGCCGGAAAATTCTGAGTGCGAAGTGCGAAGTTCCAGGTTCTAGGTTGGAGAACAATGTGGAGAACCTAGAACCCCGAACCTCGAACTTCGTACGGCTCGTTTCCCTCGACGTCTTCCGCGGAGCCACGATCGCCGGGATGTTCGTCGTCAACACGCCGGGCTCCTGGGACCACGTCTATCCGCAGCTCCTCCACGCCGAATGGAACGGATGGACCTATACCGACACGATCTTCCCCTTCTTTCTCTTCATCGTCGGCGTGTCCATGGCCTTCTCCTTCTCCCGCCGGCTGGCGCAGGGAAGCGGCCGGCGCGAGCTGCTCCTTCACACACTGCGGCGCGCCGCGATCATCTTCGGCCTCGGCCTCGCGATCAACACGCTCTCCTTCATCCTCTTTCACCGCGCTCAGGTGAGGATCCCGGGCGTGCTCCAGCGAATCGGTGTCTGTTTCTTCTTCGCGGCGCTGATCTATCTGCTGTTCGGCCGCCGGGGGCTCGTTCCCGCGGCCGCGGTCCTCCTGGCGGTGTACTGGGCCCTGATGATCTTCGTCCCGGTGCCGGGCTACGGCACCGGGCGCCTGGACGTCGAAGGCAACCTCGCGGCCTACGTGGACCGCGCGATCCTGGGCTCCCACACATGGAAGCACGACCCCGGCTGGGATCCCGAGGGTCTTCTTTCGAGCCTGTCGGCCATCGCGACGACCCTCTTCGGAATCTTCACCGGAGAATGGCTTCGCCTGCGCACGGGATGGGGACCGAAGCTCGCGGGACTGATGGGAGGAGGAGCGGTCGCCTTCTCGCTGGGACTCCTCTGGAGCGTCGCCTTCCCGATCAACAAAAATCTGTGGACCTCCTCTTACTCCCTGCTGATGTCGGGTCTCGCGGCCATGTGCCTCGCCCTCTGCCTCTGGATCGTGGACAGGAAGGGGTGGAGGGGATGGTCGAAGCCCTTTCAATGGCTTGGCATGAACGCGATCGCGCTCTTCGTCGGCGCGACGCTCGCGACGCTGTTGCTCCTCTGGATCAAGCTGGCCGGCGACGACGGCAAACGCCGCTCTCTCTACGGGACGATCTACCGGACTGTCTTCGACCATTTCGCCGACCAGCGGATCGGATCTCTCCTCTTCGCGCTGACTTTCTGCGCGGTCTGGGTGGCGATCGGCGGCCTGCTCTATCGTAAGAGGATCTTCATCAAGGTGTAGCCGAAGGCCCGCGCTCGGCATTCGTGCCGTAGGGCGGGCCTCGCGCCCGCCCGCCTCACGTCAGAGCCCGACGCTTCGTTGTCGCGGGCCGGGACAAGCCCGGCCCCTCCGGCACGTGAGCACCACCGGGGAGCCCGCAGTCGGCATTCGTGGGGTAGGGGCGGGCCTCGCGCCCGCCCGCCTCACGTCGGAGTCCCGCACCACCGGGGATTACGGGGCACGTGTACTTACGCGGCCGGTATCTTGTAGATGGCGAAGACGGCGCCCTGCGGGTCGCGCAGAACGGCGAAGCGCCCCATGCCGGGGATGTCCGTCGGAGGAACGATCGTCCCGCCGCCGAGCTCGCCCGCCTTCTTCGCGGCCGCGTCGCAGTCGGCCACGGCGAAGTAGACCAGCCAGCTGGGAGGCACAGGGCCCCACTCCTTGGGGATCTTCATCATTCCGCCGATCGAATTCCCGCCGAGCTGCCACTCGGTGTATTCGGTCTGGTTGGCCGCTTCTCCGCCGACTTTCTTTCCCCAGCCAAAGAGGCTCGTGTAGAACCTTCCGGCCGAACCCGTGTCGGTCGTGTCGAGCTCGGCCCAGCACAGGGAGTCCGGCTCGTTCACGACCTCGACCCCGATGTGCTTCTTCGGCTCCCAGACGGAGATGATCGCGCCCTGCGGGTCCTGGACGATCGCCATGCGTCCGAGGTCCATGACGTCGAAGGCCTCCATCAGCACCTTGCCACCCAGTTCCTTCGCCTTCTTCGCGGACTGGTCGGCCGAGGCGACGGAGACATAGGTGTTCCAATGCGGCGGCACGCCTTTCTGCTCGGCCCCCAGCTTGTAGAGCGCGCCGGCGCGCTTGCCGGCCTTCTTCAGCGTCGTGTAGATCATGCCGGGACCGGCGGGCGAGTCCTCGTAGCTCCAGTTGAACAACGTCGTGTAGAACCTCTTGGCGGCTCCGTCGTCGCTCGTGGCCAGTTCCGCCCAGCAGAAAGAGCCGGGCTCGTGACGGGAAACTTCAGGCATGGGAACCTCCTCTCGGGTGTCTGTACGGTCCGTCGAGCGCGCGGGTTTCAGGCCACAATCAAGACCGCCGGCGCCCGCCGATCAGATCAATGTGAAGAGGCCGCTCCGGCCGATCCGTCGGTCCAGCGTGACCGTGTTTTGCACCCGACGTAATGATTTCGAAGCCCGATCACGTAATCGGCAAGATCTCCCGAACCCTCGCCGGGAATCGTAGCCTCAGACTCGCTTGTAGACTTCGGCCCCCTCACGCACGAACTCCTCCGATTTCTCCTGCATTCCGGCCTCGAGGGCCTTCTCCTCGTTCAAGCCGTGGGCGGCGGCGTACTCGCGGACGTCCTGGGTGATCTTCATCGAGCAGAAGTGGGGGCCGCACATCGAGCAGAAGTGGGCGAGCTTGGCGCCTTCGGCCGGGAGCGTCTCGTCGTGGAACTCGCGGGCCGTCTCGGGGTCCAGAGACAGGTTGAACTGGTCCTCCCAGCGGAACTCGAAGCGCGCCCTGGACATGGCGTCGTCCCAGGCGCGCGCGCCCGGATGCCCCTTGGCCATGTCGGCGGCGTGGGCGGCGATCTTGTATGCGATGACCCCGTCCTTGACGTCCTTCTTGTTGGGCAGGCCCAGGTGCTCCTTGGGCGTGACGTAGCAGAGCATCGCGGTGCCGTGCCAGCCGATCATGGCCGCGCCGATGGCGGACGTGATGTGGTCGTAGCCGGGCGCGATGTCGGTCACGAGGGGACCCAGCGTGTAGAACGGCGCCTCCCGGCAGACCTCGATCTCCCTATCGATATTCTCCTTGACCTGGTGCATCGGGATGTGCCCCGGCCCCTCGATCATGACCTGGCAGTCGTGCGCCCAGGCCTTCTGCGTGAGCTCGCCCAGCGTGTCGAGCTCGGCGAACTGCGCCTCGTCGTTGGCGTCGGCGGTCGAGCCGGGGCGCAGGCCGTCTCCTAAGGAGAAGGAGATGTCGTAGGCCTTCATGATTTCGCAGATCTCGTCGAAGCGCGTGTAGAGGAAAGACTCCTCGTGGTGCGCCAGGCACCACTTGGCCATGATCGAGCCGCCGCGCGAGACGATCCCGGTGACTCTCTTCGCCGTCAGCGGGATGTAGCGCAGGAGCACGCCGGCGTGGATCGTGAAGTAATCCACTCCCTGCTCCGCCTGCTCGATCAGGGTGTCGCGGTAGATCTCCCAGGTCAGATCCTCGGCCTTCCCGTCCGTCTTCTCCAGGGCCTGGTAGATCGGCACGGTCCCGATCGGCACCGGGGAATTGCGCAGGATCCACTCGCGCGTCTCGTGGATGTTCTTCCCCGTCGAGAGGTCCATGACCGTGTCGGCGCCCCACCGGATCGCCCACGTCATCTTCTCGACTTCTTCCTCGATCGAGGAGGTCACGGCGGAGTTGCCGATGTTGGCATTGATCTTGACGAGGAAGTTCCGCCCGATCGCCATCGGCTCGGACTCGGGATGATTGATGTTGGCGGGGATGATCGCGCGGCCTCGCGCGACTTCGCTCCGCACGAATTCGGGCGAGACGTTCTCGCGGACCGCGACGAACTCCATCTCGGGCGTGACGATCCGCTTTCGGGCGAAGTGCATCTGCGTGGCGTTGCCGCGGGCGCGCAGGACCCGGCGCGGGCGCAGGAGCTCTAAGTCCGGGCGGTTCCGGCGCACCGGATCGGAGGTTTGATATTCGCCTCGCGCCTGGATCCACGGACGCCGCAGCTCCGGCAGTCCCTGGTGAAGATCGATCGGAACCTGCGGGTCCGTGTACGGACCCGACGTGTCGTAGACGCGAAAAGGGGGATTCAGCTCCATCTGCCCGCGTACCCCCCTGGTCGGAGAGAGCGCGATCTCCCGGAAGGGCACGCGCATGCCGCCCGGCCCGGAAACGTAGACCTTCTTCGATCCCGGCAGAGGTTCCCGATTGGCGACCTCGGTGGATGGAAGGGAATCCCGACGAGTGCTCATTCTGACCTCCCTACGGCGGCATTACCCGCATCAGGTCATCCTGGGGTCTCCGCCTTCGCTCCGCCTTCGCACTTGCCTCGGCGGATCCTTCGCGGACTCTCAGCCTTCCGCCAGGGCCGACGGGGCACCGGCGGAGTGGGCTCCCCCGAACTCTCGGAGTCTACTCCGAACGGCGATTGGAGTCCCGGGCGCCGCCGCGCGCTCGCCGTGGCGGTCCGGTCGGGACGGTTTAATATCCTCCGCATCTCTCGAGCTCACGTTCCGAGGGCGTCGCCTCCCGCCGGGCCGGGCGCAATACAATCCGTGTGACCGTGATGGAGAACCGATGAGCTTCCGCGTCTGGAAGGGAGAGGACACCCCCACGCCGCGCCCCGCCGAGGCTCCGGCGCCGCGGGTATCCCTTCCCCCGGAGCTCGTCGAGGCGGGAGCGGGCCGCCTGGCCGTCATCGCGCTCCTGTGCGCGGCGGTGGTGGTCCTGCTGGGAATTGCCGACTGGCGCAGCTTCTCGCGCCCCGGCATCGTGCCTCCGAACGTGACCCTCTGGCTCGGCGCCATCATCGTGTCGCTCGCACTTTCCCTCTCGGTCGCATGGATCGGGTGGAGGGGAATGCTCGCTCCCCAAGTGCTCCTCGACCTCGGCTTGATCTTCGAGGTCGCGCAGGCGCTCTGTTTCTCACTCATTTTCTATGCGATCCCCTTCCAGGGAAGCGTGCCGCCCCGAGGCTGGACCGGCACGGCCGTGTTCATCCTCGCCTTTCCGCTCATCGTTCCGGCCACGCGCGGCAAGACGGCCCTGGCCACGGTGACGGCGGCGGCGATGGACCCGATCGGCCTCCTGATCACGATTGCCGCAGGCAACCCGCGGCCCCCGGCGAGCTACGCCTTCCGGATGTTCCTCCCGACGGCGTTCTCGGCCGTCATCGCGCTCATCCTGTCGCGGCTGGTCATCCGGCTGAACGTCGAAGCGGAAAAAGGCCACGAGATGGGGAGCTACCGCCTCGAGGAGCTCCTCGGGCGCGGCGGGATGGGCGAAGTGTGGCGGGCGAGCCACCAGCTGCTCGCGCGCTCGGCGGCGATCAAGCTGATCCGCCCGGAGTCCTTCGGCAACGAGGGGCACGAGCTCGTCCGGCGCTTCGAGCGCGAGGCGAAGGCGACGGCGGCCCTGAGATCCCCTCATACCGTGAACATCTACGACTTCGGGACCACCGAGGACGGGACGTTCTACTACGTCATGGAGCTGCTCGAAGGGTTCGACCTCGAGACGCTCGTCTCCCGGTTCGGCCCGGTGCCGCCCGAGCGGGCGATCCGCATCCTCGCCCAGGCCTGCCACTCGCTCGCGGAGGCGCACCAGGGAGGGCTGATCCACCGCGACGTCAAGCCCGCGAACATCTACGTCTGCCGCTACGGACTCGACTGGGACTTCGTGAAGATCCTCGACTTCGGCCTCGTGAAGAACGCCCAGCTTCCGGCCGAGAGCGGCCGGCCGCTCACGGTCGCCGGCGTCATCGCGGGGACGCCAGGCTACATGGCGCCCGAGATGGGGCTCGGCAATCCGGACGTGGATTGGAGGGTCGACATTTACGCGCTCGGGTGCGTCGGCTACTGGCTCCTGACCGGCAAGCCAGTCTTCGACTCCGGAGCGTCGCCGATGCAGATCCTCATGGACCACATCCAGAAGTCGCCGGCGCCCCCCTCGGAGCGGACGACCGGGAGCATTCCTCCGGCGCTCGACCTGGTGCTGCTCCAGTGCCTGAGCAAGGACCCCAACACCCGGCCGCAGACGATGCAGGAGCTGGCCGAGGCGTTGACGCGCGTTCCGCTCGCGACCCCGTGGTCGGAAGAGCGGGCGCGGCGCTGGTGGCTCGAATACGGCAGCCTGCGTGGCGCCGCGGCGGCCGCGGATTCCACGCCGGCGGCCGTCGCCGTCGGCGGCGGCGCGGGCGAGCGCCCCTGAGGGCGCACCGCGATCTGCGAGACCAAGCGAATCGGTAAGGATCCACCCGTCAGTGAAGGCTGCGGATATTGCGGAGCTCGTCGCCGGCCATGACGAGCTGGACGCGGTCTCCCTCCCGGTAGCGGTTGAACTGGTCGCGCGTGACGGGGAAGCGGTAGTGCGCCGTGGCTTCTCCGTCTTTCGCCTCGAAATCGAGAGACCAGGCCCCGCCGCCGCCCATCGTCGTTCCCGGGCTCCCGGGCGGATCGTAATTGCGCGCCACGACCACCGCCTCGAGCACGCGAAAGCCGCTGCCGGCCCGGGATGGATTGTTCGAGGACTTCCCCGAGGCGCAGCCGGCGGCGGCCAGAAGCGGCAGCAGGAGGAGGAGCGCGCTCCGGGCGAGGCGGCGGGCGGACGGCCGGGCGATCACTTCTTCTCCCCGGCGATCCGCTCGATCTCCTCCCGCGCCCGGTCCACCACGCCGCGCAGCGAGCGCAAGAGTTCGACGGAGAGAACGCGCCCCTCTTTGAACATCGTCCGTCCGAGAGACGAAAAGGACTGGCCCAGCTGACGCAACTCGTCCGCGACGGCGGGCGCCGCTGTCTCGTCGGTCTTCTTCTCCTCTTCCATGCGCCTCCTACCGGATCCTTACGTCGTTTTCGATGACCAGGTCCACGCGCCGGAGGCCGATGTGCCTCCAGCCGTCGCCGCGGACCGCGACGATCTCAGCGTAGCGGTCCGGCGCGAGGGTTCCCGGGTCTTTCTCATTTCTTAACCGGACGAGCGGCCACCGCGTCGCTTCGGCGATCGCCGCTGCGGCCGCGAGAAGCGTGAAACGTCGTGAAGGCGGCGACTCTCGGACTCATATTCTTCATGCCGTCGATGCGTATATCCTATTTCGTGGAGGAAGACGGGAGGTGACATTGAAGAAACCGGCTCACGCCCGCGTGGCGCTGGTGGGCCTCGGGCCGATCGGGATCGAGGTCGGCAAGGCCCTCTCCGCCCGGCCGAACATGGAGCTGCTCGGAGCGGCCGACCCCGCCGCCGGCATCGCGGGCCGCGCGCTGGCGGATCTGCTCGGCGCGGAAGGCGCGAGCATGAGGGTTGAGCAATCGGCGGCGGCGCTCTACGCGCGCTCCGCGGAAAGCCGAAACAGGAATGACGTCGTCGCCCTGTGCACCGGCTCGAGGCTCGAGTCGGTCATCCCGCAGATCGAGGAGGCTGTCGAAGCGGGCATGCACGTTGTCTCCACCTGCGAGGAGCTGGCCTACCCCGAGCTCCACCATTCAGCGCTCGGCCATCGCATCGACCGCAAAGCCCGCCAGCGCGGCGTCGGCGTCCTCGGCACGGGAGTCAACCCGGGGCTCGTCATGGACCGTCTGGCGCTGGCCGCCGCCGCGGCCTGCGTCCGGGTGGACAGCGTCCGCGTCGTGCGGATCGTGGATGCGGCCAAACGGCGCGGACCGCTCAGGGCCAAGGTCGGAGCCGGCCTGACGCGCGAGGAGTTCTTGAAGGGGGTCGCCGAGAAGAGGCTCGGCCATGTCGGCCTCTCCGAGTCCGCGGCGATCATCTCGCAAAGCCTCGGGTTCCCCATCGAGGAGATCACCGAAACGATCGAACCGGTTCTGGCCGCGAAGGAGACCGAAGGCGTGCCGGCCGGGCGCGTCCTCGGCCTCCACCAGATCGCTCTGGTGCAAGCGGGCGACGAAGCGAAAGTCGTGCTCGACCTGACGATGGCGGTCGGGGTCGCCGATCCCGCCGACACGATCGACATCGAGGGAGACCCGCCGGTGCACCTGAAGGTCTCCGGCGGCTTCCATGGCGATCGCGCGACGGTTGGCTGTGTCGTCAACGCGATCCCATTCATCGTGGATGCGCCGCCGGGCCTCCACACGGTCGTCACGCTCCCCCTCTTCGGCCTCTTCCCGGAAGCGGCGCCTTAGCCGCGGCCGCGGAGCCCGATGGGGACCGCTTGAGCGGCCTGATCCACTGGTTCCGGCGCGACCTTCGCATCGCCGACAACACCGCGCTCTGGAGCGCGGCCCGAGATGCGGAGCGGGTGATCCCGGTGTTCATTCTCGATGACCACTATGCCCGGGACGGCAACATCGGCCCGGCCCGCTTCCGTTTCCTGCGCGAGAGCCTCGAGGAGCTGGCTGGCTCCCTGGCTGCCGCGGGCAGCCGGCTGATCCTGCGGCCGGGACCGGCCTCCCGCGCCCTCCCCGAGCTCCTCGAGGAGACCGGGGCGAGCGGCGTCTACGCGAACTTCGAGATCGGGCCCTATCCTGAGAAGCGCGACGTCGAGGCTCGGAGCGCCCTCGAGGCGCGCGGGGGGCACCTGCGCCTCTTCCCCGACGCGCTCCTCGTCGAGCCGGACGCCGTCGCCACGCAGGCTGGCGAGCCCTACACCGTCTTCACGCCGTTTTCGAGGAAGTGGGAGGCCGCCGAGAAGCGCGAGCCGCTCGGGCGCCCCGGGGATCTCACGACGCCCGCCGTCAAGAGCGTCTCGCTCGATCGGGTGCGCGCCTGGCGGTCCCTCCCCGCCCAGGAGGCCTCGCCGCGCGGCGGCGAGAAAGAAGCCGGCCGTTTGCTGCGGGAGTTCTGTTCCTCCGCGGTCGCCGGCTACGCCCGGGCGCGCCACGTGCCCGCGATCGAGGGTACCTCGCGCCTGGCGGCGCACCTGCACTTCGGCACGATCTCCCCGCGCACGGTCCGAGACGCCGTCCTCGAGGCGGCCGGGGACCGGTCCGGGGCGAGGCTCGGCACGCGGGAATTTCTGCGCCAACTCGCCTGGCGCGACTTCTTTCACCACGTGCTCTACCACTTCCCACGGGTCGCCGGGGAGAGCTTCCGCCGCGAGTTCGACGGCTTTCCCTGGCGTGAGAATCCGGAACTCTACGAAGTGTGGAAGCGCGGGGCGACGGGCTATCCCTTCGTGGACGCGGCGATGCGGCAGCTTCGCTCCGAACACTGGATGCACAACCGTGGCCGGATGGTCGTCGCTTCCTTCCTGACGAAGGACCTCCACATCGACTGGCGCCGTGGAGAGGCGTGGTTCGAGCACGAGCTGGCGGACGCCGACCTCGCCAACAACAACGGCGGGTGGCAGTGGGCAGCCGGAACGGGCGCCGACGCGGCTCCCTACTTCCGAATCCTCCACCCGACGCTCCAGGCAAGGAAGTTCGATCCGCGGGGCCATTACATCCGGCGCTGGCTGCCGGAGCTCGCGCGTGTTCCGTTGACGCGCGTCCACGAGCCCTGGACCATGAGCGCCCGGGAGCAGAAAGACGCGCGCTGCGAGATCGGGAAGGACTACCCCGTTCCGGTCGTGGACCATGCCGCCGAGCGTAAGACGGCGCTCGAGCTCTTCGCGACCGTCCGCCGCGGGCTCGCCGGTTCCCGGGCGCGGAATCGCGCAAGCCGATGAAGAGCTCCCCCGCATCCATTCTTCGGCGGCCTGTCAAACGGCGGCAGCCGTGAGTCGGGCGCTTCTCCCCTTTCTGGAATCCCGGCCCGAAGGGCTCTACGCTCCTGCCTTCGAGGCCCTCCTCGATCCGCCGCGGCCCGCCGGCCGGGCGATCCTCTCGCACGCTCATGCGGATCACGCGGTCGAGGGCCACGGAGAGATCTGGGCGACCCCCGAAACGATCGCGATCTACCGGCGACGGCATCCGGATTGGAGCGGCCTCGCGCGGGAGCTTCCCTATGGCCGCGCCGCCGAGGCGGGAGGCGCGCGGCTCACGCTCGTGCCCGCCGGACACATCCTGGGCTCGGCGCAGCTCTTGTTCCAGGAAGACAACCGGCGGCTCCTCTACACCGGCGACTTCCAGAGGCGCCCGTCCCGCGTGGCGGCGGCGGTCGAGACCCCTCGCGCCGATGTCCTCGTGACGGAGACGACTTTCGGCCTGCCTGTCTTTCGGTTTCCCTCCGCCGGGGCCCTCGAGGAAAGGCTCGTCTCCGCGTGCCAGGCCGCCTTCGCAGAAGGGAAAACGCCGGTCCTGCTCGCCTACGCGCTCGGCAAGTCGCAGGAGACGGCCGCGATCCTGGGAGAGGCGGGGATCCCGACCGTACTCCACGGCGCGGCCTGGAAGCTCCTTCCCGAGTTCGCGGCCGCCGGGATCCCGCTACCCCTCTCGCGCGCCTACGAGTCGGGGCCGGCGGGCCCGGGCGAGGCTCTCATCGTCCCGCCCAACTGCGCCCGCGCGCCGATCGTGCAGAAGATCCGCCAGCGGTCCGTGATCTACCTCTCGGGCTGGGCAACGCGATCGGCCTCGAGGGCCGACTTCGACGCGGATGTGCTGCTGCCGCTATCGGACCACGCGGACTTCGACGCTCTCCTCGCGCACGTAGAGCAATCAGCCCCGCAGCTCGTCGTGACGATGCACGGGTACGCCCGCGACTTTGCGCGTCTGCTTTCTCTGCGGGGCCGTCCGGCGGAGCCCCTCGCCGCGGACGCGGAGCGGAGAGAGGAGGACGCCTGACCGAATCGGGTTATCGCCGGCTCGCCGAGACTCTGGAGGGCGTCTCCGCCGAAAAGGGAAAGCTCGCCAAGGTCGAGCGGCTGGCCGGAATGCTTCGTGAGCTCGACGGCGCGAGGCTGGCGATCGCGGCGCGCCTCCTGTCCGGCTCGCCCTTCGCCGAGTGGGAGCAGCAGGTCACCTCGGCCGGCTGGGCGACGCTCGCCCGCGCCGCGTCCGAGGTCACGGGCTGGGACCTCGAGACGATCGGCGCCTGTGCCGGCGCGATCGGCGATCTCGGAGAGGCGATCTCTCTGCTGCTGCCCGAGCGCTCCGGGGATGGTCTCACGATCCTGGAAGCGGACGAGACCCTGCGGCGACTCGCCCAGACGCGCAAGGCGGCCGAGAAGCGAGCGATCCTCGAAGAGCTGCTGCGCCGCTGCTCGCCGGTCGAAGCGAAGTATCTCTTGAAGACTCTGTCGGGAGGAATGCGCATCGGCGCCGATGCGACGACCGTCGAGGAGGCGATCGCCAGGGCCTTCGGCGCGGACCGCGAGGAGGTGGCCAGGGCGCGCCGGGACTGCGGAGACATCGGCGAGACGGCCGTGGCCGCGCGGCAGGGGCGCCTCGCGAGGTTGACCTTCCGCCTCTTTCATCCCATCGGTTTCATGCTCGCGACGCCGATCGAGGACGCCGGGGAGGTCGCCGCAGAGCTGGCGGAATTCGCGATCGAGGACAAGTTCGACGGCATCCGGGCGCATGCCCACAAGTCCGGCTCCCGCGTGGCGCTCTTCTCGCGGACGCTCGACGACATCACCGTGCAGTTCCCCGAGATCACGCTCGCGCTGGCCCTCGCGCCGGGCGAGTTCCTCCTGGACGGCGAGATCGTGGCCTGGAAGGACTCGCGCCCCGATTCCTTCTTTCGCCTGCAGCGCCGGCTCGGCCGGAAGGCGCCGCCGCCCGATCTCCTGGCCGAAATCCCGGTAGCCTTCGTCGCTTACGACTGCCTGGCTGCCGGCGGCGAGCCGCTTTTCGAAGCGCCCTGGCGCGAGCGACGCAGGAGGCTCGAGGCCATCGCGGTCGACGGCCGCATGATTCTCTCGAAGACCTTCAGGGCATCGAACCCCGAGGAGCTGGAGGTCATCTTCCGGGAAGCGCGCGCCCGGGGGAACGAGGGATTGATGTTGAAGCGCGCGGACTCGACGTACCAGGCCGGCAAGCGAGGCAAGGCCTGGCGCAAGTGGAAGAAGGCCCTGGC
>Ga0153915_10002342_pt1 | contig 17330 bp, 17 predicted proteins | sample Opewatmetagenome_2_FD_107003 | JGI IMG/M metagenome (GOLD analysis project Ga0153915, IMG submission 107003) | Freshwater wetland microbial communities from Ohio, USA - Open water 3 Core 3 Depth 3 metaG | ecosystem: Environmental > Aquatic > Freshwater > Wetlands | place: USA: Ohio, Lake Erie...
CCAATATTAAAAAACATGGTGTATCTTTTAATGAGGCGCAGTCCGTATTTTATGATGAAAACGCCATGCAGTATCTTGATCCCGACCATTCGGATGATGAAGATCGCTTCATCCTTCTAGGAATAAGCTATAAACTCCGCACAATCGTTGTCTGCCACTGTTTTCGAGAAAGTGAAACAATTGTCAGAATTATTTCAGCGAGGAAGGCGGATAGTGATGAAGAAAATGAATATTGGAGCAAAAGACGATGAGAGATCATTATACCTTTTCAAAAATGAAAGGGCGAAGAAACCCCTACATAAAATATCTGAAACAACCGGTGACAATGCGGCTGGACCGTGATACTATTTCATACTTCAAGGCTATATCGGAAGAAACCGGCATCCCTTACCAAAGCCTGATCAATCTTTATCTCCGTGATTGCGCAGTCAACCAAAGAAAACTGCATATAAAATGGCAACCGGCAAATGCTGAACATGGAGCTTAACATAGACTGGGTGATGCGGAATTTTATTGATTAGAATGCCTTAGCTTAAATGAGTGTCGCTCAACTAAAAAGGAAGACCACCCGCTGACAATCGCACCCTTCTAAATCTTCCTCCCATATTCATCCAGGAACTTGCTGCCATCATTATGGGTCATAACGAATAGTTTTAAGCTCTCAGCGATCAGCCCAGCCGCTTGCTGCTGACGCGGCCAGCTTAATCTAAGATGAAACTTGAACATCGAACGTCCAACGTCCAACATTCAACATCGAATAATTAAAAACAAGAGGTCATTGAACAGTTAGATGGCTAGTTTCATAAGAGCCTTCAGCTAAAAAGGAACTGATTGGAAAAAATTTCATCTGATATTATCCTGCGGAAATCTTCGTAGTAGTAAAGGCATGTCTGGTCTGAATGATAGGTCTGTATTCTATGCCAGCCTTTTCAAGACCTTTTACGATGAGTTATTGCGAAAGGTCTTGATTGAATGCCAATATGTGCGCACCGGCATCCTCCTGTGTGAGTGGTTTTATTTCTCACATCTTAAAATCATTTACACAGTTAGATTTACACGCCCTACTTCTCGGCCTCAGCTAATTTAGCCTTGCACCTGGCAACATATTCCAGGGCCTCTTGATATTGCCCCACATCGGGATAATTTGCCATGAGATAGCTGAACCTGTCCAAGGCTGCCTGGTATCTCTTATTCTTATAATAGAAGATCCCTACATACAATTCATATTCCGCCTGATAGACCAGGCATTGCCTGATATATTCCCTGGCCTTGTAGGAATACTCATTGTCGGGGTATTTTCTTGCCAGGTTTTCAAACTCATCCCTTGCGGCGGCGACCTGGGCCTGTTCCCTGTCCATGCTCTTTATCTGGAGAAAATGACACATCCCCTTTTGAAACATTACATATGGGACATCCTTGTCTTTCGGGTGAAGCCTTTCAAATTCATCATAATTTGTAATGGCCTCATCGTATTCTCCCCTTTTAAACAGAGAGTCTGCCAGTTTTAATTCCGCTATGATTGATTCTTTGCTGTAGGGATACTTGTCCTTGATTGCCTGTAAAAGTTTGGCCGCTGATTTGAACTCAGACTTGTCAAGTTTCTCCTGACCTTCCGCCAGAAGGTCGGCAGGAGTCCTATCATAGATCTCTTTTTTTGGGGTGGAGGCGCATCCCTGGCATAATACTGTTACTGCCAGAAAGGACCCGGCTATCAAGAAATATCTCAGGATTTTATTTGAACCGAACATTTTTCCCCTTGTTAACAGGACCGTTATCCCATGCTGCTGGAAATACACGGATATTTATTTTAGATAAAAGAGTGCAATTGGAAGATTACAAAAGCTTTTTAAACTGTTCTTCCAGGGATGTCTTTGAATTGGCTCCCACCACTGTGTTTACGACCTCCCCGCCTTTAAAAAATATAAGGGTCGGGATGTTCCTTATGCCGAACCTGGCAGGTGTCTTTCTGTTGTGGTCGACATCCATCTTTGCCACCTTTATCTTTCCCTTGTATTCTTCCGCCAGTTCTTCGACGACAGGCCCTATCATCTTGCACGGACCGCACCAGGTAGCCCAGAAGTCAACGACGGCAGGGGTTGCTGAATTTATTATCTCTGAATCAAATGTGTCATCGGTAACTTCAAGTGTATTGCCCATAACGGACCTCCTTTTATCTTCTATATGATATTTTGGTGGATTAGCATGAGGTTGTTATTTTGTCAATCTATCCCTCAGAAATCTATCCGCCTCAATAGCCGCTTTGCATCCTGTCCCCGCGGCTGCTATGGCCTGGCGAAAATGTGGGTCTCTTACATCCCCCGCGGCAAATACACCGTCTATACTCGTTTTTGTCCCTTCCGTGCATACGATGTACCCGTTTTCATCCAGGCTGATCTTACCCTTGAAAACGGCGGTTGCAGGCGTATGTCCTATGGCCATAAAGATGCCGTCCGCGTCCCTTTCGGTTATTTCTCCTGTCTTGATATTTTTCAGGACAATACCCTTGACCCCGGCCTCCATGGTCCCCTTTATATCTACAACTGTGGAGTCCAAGATTATCCTGATCTTGGGGTTTTCTAACAGCCTGTCCTGCATGTATTTCTCGGCCCTGAGTTCATTTCTCCTGTGGACCAGGTTGACTTCCTTTGCAAATTTAGTCAGGAAAAGGGCCTCTTCAGCGGCTGTGTCGCCTCCTCCTATCACAAAGATCACGCCGTCCTGATAAAAGAACCCATCGCAGGTGGCGCAGGCGGAGAGCCCTCTTCCCTTGAACATCTCAACAGAGGGGAGGTCCAGATATCTTGCCCTTGCCCCGGTCGCTATTATTACAGCCAGTGCTGAAAACACATCGTCTTCAGCCTGGACCTTGAACGGATGAGTGTCGAAATCCACAAGGGTTGCATCCTTGCCTAAAAATTCCGTCCCGAACCGTTCCGCCTGTCTTCTCATGTTCTCAATAAGTTCCGGCCCTGAGATGCCTTCCGGGAATCCCGGAAAATTTTCAACCTCTGTTGTTATCAGCAATTGTCCGCCGGCCGGCACTCCTTCTATGACCAGGGGCTTATACCCTGCCCGTCCGGCATAGATGGCAGCGGTCAGCCCCGCAGGGCCAGACCCGATAATAATAATGTCTCTTTGTTTCAAAATGCGCTCCTGTATTTGCTTCCTCGGTCTATCTTGTCCCCGACCGTAGTCCCGCAGTATTGACATCTGTATTCATACTTGTCTCCTTCAGGCAAAACCAGCAGGAGATATTTTCTTACAGGCACAGCTGTCCGGCATTTTGGACAGTATAATTCCATCGCCTCAAGTTCATCAAAATTCCGGGCCTGATTTTGTTTGCGAACAGCGCTCCTTCTTGCCGCAATGGTGTAGGGGTCCCTATTCATACATAAACCCTCTGGATTTTACTATTCAATTATGTTAATCGGATAATTTAAAGGCCCTGTTCTGCCATGCGATACAGGATATCCGACGGTCAAGGCACAGGTTTGAATATAATATCTAACCGCAATTAATGCAAGGGGTCTTTCAGCGACTCATAACCAATGAAGCTTACAGGGGGATTTTCACCCCGATAAGAATATAGAGATATTTACAGAATCATGATGAAAGAAGAGATAGATAACGTCCCCTTTGTCAAAGGTTTCACCGGCGTGATCCTGGCGGGCGGAATGAGCAGTCGTTTCGGGAGCAACAAGGCATTTGCCGAGATAAACGGGACACCATTGATTAAAAAGGTTGTAAACGCCATGGGGGCGGTCTTTGGAGAACTGATTATCATTGCCAACAGCCCCCAAGACTACTCATTTCTTAACATCCCTGTGCATGAAGATATGATAAAGGGATTCGGACCTCTAGGCGGGATTTATACCGGCCTGCAAAAAATGCCCGGCCAGTTCGGCTTTTTTGTCGCATGCGACATGCCATTTTTAAACGGCAATCTTATCCGTTACATCACAGATGTAACTAACGATGACCTTGATGCAGTCGTCCCCAGGGTAGATTGGAAGATGGAACCGCTTCATGCCCTTTATTCAAAAAACTGCATCCATGCCATAAAGGAATTGATAGACGCGGGTGAATGCATGATAAGCAAATTCTTTCAGGCAATACGCGTCAGGTTTATCAATGAACAGGAGATAAGGAAATATGACCCCATGTTAAGGTCATTTTTCAACATCAACAGGCCCGGAGAATTGCATGATGCGGCAGGCAGTGAGGGAGTAACTCAACCGAAAATAACCGATCTTAAGCAGACATCCTGAGATTATGGAAAGTTCAGAGGCAACAGAAAAAAGATTAATGGAGGTCCTTAAGGCCAAAGGGCCATTAACAGGGGCGCAACTCCTTGAACACATTAAGGAGGAGCCCCTGGCTATCTTCAGGGCCTGCAGGCTTTCAAAAGGTATAGTCATGCGGATTGTGGGTACAAGATACCTTCGCCTTGACAGAAAGATTGAGGGCTATTCCCGTCTCTCCCCGTCTATCCTCAGGGAATTTCTTACCTATTCGGTCATAGGCCTTGCCAATGACAAAACCACCATGGAATTGAAGGCAGAGGCATTGCAGGGCCACATAGAAAAGATCAGCAGGTACAAGTCCGACCTGGCCCACAACCTTGTGTCGGCACTGGTGAGCCGCACAGGAGATGACCTTTTCGTGAAAGAGCATGCCTGTTTTATACTGGCCGGGGATATTGTATTTAATATGGCCCACGACGTGCCGCGCCCTGAAAGGAGCACGAAGAAAATGGTCCAGGGCTCCGACATAGACATCGTTGTCATCGTCGACAACCATTTCCCTGAAGATCGTATTATGAGACTTGATGAGGAGATCTTCAAGGAAAAATACCGGCTGCTCATTAATCCCTATATGAAGGAAGAGATCGACTATATTATCAAAGACCTGGACAAGGCAGAGGAACAGATGAGATTCGACACCTTCAAGCGCATGGTCGCCTGTAAGATCATGCATGAAGGGGCATTTCTTTACGGCAGCGAGGAGATCTTTACCTTGGTAAAGGACATGCTCAGAAAAAACGGGGTGATAGAAAAAATAAATCACCTGGAAGCACAGGCGAGGGCATTAAGGGAGAAAGCGGAGGAATACATTATAAATGAAGATCCCGCAAAGATAAGACAGGAAGGACTGGATTTTTTCTATCCGACAGAGGAATCGGAGGAATTTGAATAGCAGCCTTTTCCGGGTGTCCCCTGGATCCATCAACCTTGACTCCAAACAAGTAACATGTTAATTCTGAATCCCTAAGCAACCGGCAGCCTGGTGCAGTCCTTGCATAACTGTTTTTATGACCCTGAGCCTGCCGGTTTTTCATTAAATTATGTGAGGCGACAATGAGCGATAATATAATCTCTATTGATAACCGGGGATATAATTTTAAGACAGGCCAGACCATACTTGAAGTTGCAGAGGAAAACGGCATTCTTATCCCGACCCTCTGCTATCTCAAGGGCGCGACCCCTACAGGCGCATGTCGCATGTGCCTTGTTGAGGTGGCAGGGGCAAGGTCGCTTTTAACCTCCTGTTCCACCCCTGCAGCTCCAAATATGAGCGTAAACACATCATCTCCCCGCGTCATAAATGCCAGACGATACAACCTGGAACTGCTGCTTTCTTCAGGCAGGCATAACTGCCTCTCCCTGGGCAAGGGAAAAGGTTTATTAACTGATGCCCAGCTGGATGAATTAAGTGCAAAAGGCGAGGACGTATGCCCTGCCTATGGGGTGTGCGAACTTCAGTCCCTGGCCGTCCAGTACCAGGTTAACCCGGATCGTTTTCAGGCCTCTCAGACCAGATATGAGATTGAGGATGTGAACCCCCTTATTACAAGGGACTTTTCCCGCTGTATCCTCTGCGGAAGATGTGTGCAGGCATGTAATGAGATCCAGGTCAACCGTGCGATCAGTTTCGGTTACCGCGGATCGGAGGCAAAGGTGATCACAAGGGGCGACCGTCCGCTGTCCAAGTCCGATTGCGTGTTCTGCGGACAATGCATACAGGTCTGTCCGACAGGGGCGCTTGTGAATAAAAAGGCATCGGGCGCCTATCGCCAGAGGGAGACAAAAAAGGTCAGGACCACCTGCCCCTATTGCGGGGTAGGGTGCCAGCAGTTGCTTCATGTCAAGAATAACAGGATCGTCAATGTCACCGCCGTAGAGGACGGGGCCCCCAATATGGGGCGGCTCTGCGTAAAAGGGCGATATGGCTATGACTTCATCCATTCAAGTGAGAGGCTTACAACCCCTCTTATACGCCGCGGCAAGGAATTTGTTGAGGCCTCGTGGGATGAGGCGCTGGATCTTGTTGCCAAAAAATTCACCGAGATCAAGGAAAAGCACGGACCTGATGCCATTGCAGGGATAAGCTGCGCCCGCAGCATAAACGAAGACTCCTACAACATGCAGAAGCTCTTCAGGGCCGTTATAGGGACCAACAACATAGATCACTGCGCCCGCACTTGTCACGCGGCAACCGTCGCGGGCCTTGCAAGGTCTTTCGGTTCGGGGGCCATGACCAATTCCTTTGCGGATTTTCAGAAGGCGAGGATGTTCTTTGTCATAGGCTCCAACATGACCGAGGCACATCCTGTTGCAGCCACCTTTGTCAAACAGGCCGTGCGCAACGGGGCGCGCCTGATCGTTGTCGATCCCCGTTATACCGCCATTGCCGAACATGCCCACACTTTTTTACAGATCAAGGTAGGGTCGGATGTCGCCCTGTTAAACGCCCTGATGTATGTCCTTATCACGGAAGGGCTCTATGACAGACAGTATGTCGACACGTGCACCGTGGGATTCGAGGAGATGAAGGCCGTTGTAATGAAGTATCCCCCTGAAAGGGCGGCCGAGATCTGCGGGGTCCCCGCGCAGGATATCATTAAGACAGCCAGGGACCTGGCATCCGTGAAGCCTGCCATGCTTATCTACACCCTTGGCATAACCGAGCATGTGTGCGGGGTCAATAACGTCCTCAGCTGCGCCAATCTTCAGATGCTCTTAGGCAATGTAGGCTTTGAGTGCGGTGGCGTCAATCCGCTGCGCGGTCAGAACAATGTCCAGGGGGCATGCGATATGGGCGCCCTCCCCGGCGACCTGCCCGGTTACCAGAAGGTCGCTGATCCTTCGGCAAATGAAAAGTTCAGGAAGGCCTGGGGTGCAGAGTTCCCCTTAAAGCCCGGGTTGATGATGCCCGACATGATAACCGGCCTTAAGACCGGGGCAATAAAGGCCCTTTATGTATTCGGAGAGAATATTGCCAATACTGAACCAAATATCAGCCACGTGGAGGAATGTCTTGAGGCGGCGGAATTCCTGGTCTGCAATGATATCTTCCCGACAGAGACCACCCGTTTTGCACATGTCATCTTTCCATCCGCCGCATGGAGCGAGGACGAAGGGACCTTTGCAAACAGCGAACGCAGGGTGAGCATGGTGCGCAAGGCCGTTGAGCCGCCGGGTCAGGCAAGACCCAACTGGTGGATATTCAGGGAGATCGCCAGGCGCATGGGCGCGACATGGGAATCCCGGAGCGGAAGGGAGATATGGGATAATGAGGTCTCCGTCCTGGCCCCCCTGTTTGCGGGCATCAAGTACCGCAGGATTGAAAAGGATGGACTCCAGTGGCCGGTCCCCGATGAAGACCACCCTGGCACCGCCTGCATGCACAACCAGGGGAGTTTCACCTGCGGGCTCGGAAATCTTGTCCCTGTGGAATGGACCCCGCCTGATGAGCAGGCTGATGAAGAATACCCCTTTGTCCTGAGCACCGGGCGCAGGCTGTACCACTATCACACACGCACACAGACCGGCCGTTCCGAAGGCCTTAATGACCTCCTGGGTGAGGAGACCGCCGATATATCCCCGAAAGACGCCATGGCCCTCAATATCAGGCACGGAGAGAAGATAAAGGTCATCTCCCGAAGGGGGGAGGTCAGGGTTACTGCAAAGGTCACCAGACAGGTACCGCCGGGCCTCGTGTGGATGGCATTTCACTTCAGGGAGAATTGCGCAAACTGGCTGACCAACCCTGCCACAGACCCTGTCTCAAGGACGGCAGAGTTTAAGGCATGCGCCGTGAGGCTGGAGAAGTTATAATGGCAATGAATCAATACAGAAAGATATTTAGATATTATCTCGCTGCCGCCCTTGTAATATCGGCCCTTATATCAGGTTGCGGCGATAATAAATCCAAATCAACCCTAGTCGCCGTTGAGGATATGACAGGGAAACAGGTTATGCTCCCCCAGTCAAGCGGGATCAAAAAGGTCGCAGCCCTTGCCTCCCCCCAGGTTCTTGATATCTATGCAATCGGCCTGCAGGAGAGGCTATGCGCTATTACGGATGAGATCAAAAACCAGGAACTGCTGAACATGTTCGATCCCAGACTCAAGAAGGTCTCCGCCGTCTGCGGCAATGAAGGTCAGGTCGATAACCGGGCCCTGATCGATGCGGGCCCGGACATAGTTATCGGGACAGAGGACAGCTTGAAGTCCATTGAAAAGGCCGGTCAGTTCTCCCCCGTAACCATCAGCAGTTCCCTGTCACAGGGCTCTATCCGCCGGGTCCAGGAGGAACTGCGTTTTATTGGCAGGGTCCTGAACAGACAGGAAAAGGCGGAACAATATGTCAACTATCTCGACAATATCCTCTCCCTTATAAAATTCACCCTCACAGACATACCCGCTGAGAAGAGGACAAGGGTCTTTATGGGCCTTGGCGCCGGTCACCTGGCGACCTATGGCGGCGACTCCTTTATGGATGAGTGGATCAAGGCAGGAGGCTGCGTGAACGCGGCGGGGTCGATCCAGGGGGGCGGAGAAAAAACGGGGACAATCACAGTATCCGTGGACCAGGTTGCGGCCTGGGACCCTGATGTCATTGTCATAGACAGCGGCAATCCTGATGACCTTTCAAAAGATCCGGCATGGTCTACACTTAAGGCCGTTCAAAACAAAAAGGTATATCGCCTGCCTAAGGGGATACTCAGCTGGAATCAGGTATCCCTGGAAGCGGCGGCCATGGTCCCCCAGTGGTTGGCCATAACTGCCTATCCTGACAAGCTGAATTTCTTGAACATCAATGACCAGGCAAGCGGGTTTTACACAAAGATTTTTGCGCTCCGGTTCTCCGACAATCTGATCCAAAAGATCCTTTATCCATCGGCAGACCAGAAATAAGGGCCATTAGCGCCCGTTTATTCAGGTCAGTTAACCTTAATTTATCAGCAAGACCGACTGGAAAGGGCGCGGTCTTTTAATAGGAGGCATATCCCTACCGTAAAAATTCATTGAGGTGGGTTTTTATTGATTATAGAATGTCTTCCTGATCTTCATTGTTTGTTCAATAACAATTTTTTCAGTGTCAACAAGTATGATAATAGAATCTCTCCATGCACTTGACCATATTCGAGAATCTTTTAATGCTGAGACAAGCAGAAGGGAACGATCTATTATTGGTCAGTTCTTGACTCCTTCGCCGATTGCGCGTTTTATGGCATCCATGTTAGAACCGGGTGAACAAGATGTGAGGATACTTGATCCGGGCGCAGGGGCAGGGGTGCTTTTTGCTGCATGCATTGAGACCTTGGTTGCACAAAAGAACCCGCCACGTTCCATTGAAGTTGTCGCCTATGAGACAGACGATATGATCCTTCCACATCCGGAAAGGACAATGAAACAGTGTGAATCGATCTGCAAGGTTAATGGAGTCACTTTTAATGGGATAGTAAAAGCGGAGGATTTTCTTTTATCGGCTATTGCAGAGACCAGTGAAACCTTATTTGACCCACAGGCAAACCCCTTCACCCATGTTATCATGAATCCACCCTATAAAAAATTTAATGTTAAAGGTGAGACAGCCAAGAGATTATATGCCTCCGGGATTGAGGTGGCCAACCTTTATGCCGCCTTTGTCTGGCTTTCCATGCGAATGCTCAAACAGGGTGGACAAATTGTAGCCATAACGCCACGGAGTTTTTGCAATGGGCCATATTTTAAGAAATTCCGTCTTGAATTTCTGAAAACCTTAAGCCTTAAGCGAATTCACCTATTCACATCCCGTAACAAGGCATTTGGAGATGATAATGTGCTTCAGGAAAATATCATCTATCATGCTGTGTTGGACGGGCAGAAGCCGAAATCGGTTATGATATCCATGTCGGATGCTATGGATTTCAGTAATGAATTGACCCTTTTTGTCCCGTATGCCCAGGTTGTACATCCAGGCGACAGGGATGCCTTTATCCACTTGGGATTAGACAAGGACAATCTGGATATAATGGAAAAGATCGGGTCCTTTGTTTCTTCCCTCGGCAGACTTAAGCTTGAAGTCTCCACCGGACGTGTAGTCGATTTCAGGGCAAGAGAATATCTGAGACAGCGGCCACAGGATGGGACCGTCCCCCTTGTCTATCCCTGCCATTTTTCCGATGGTTTCATCAATTGGCCTGTTGAATCAGGAAAAAGCCGAATGCCATTCTTTCATCGCCTGAGACATCAGACCTGTTAGTGGAAGAAGGATATTATGTGCTCACAAAAAGATTTTCATCCAAGGAACAGCAAAGAAGGGTGATGGCCGCTGTCTATGAACCTTCTAGAATCAACGCGCATTCAATAGGCTTTGAGAGCCATCTTAATTTTTTCCATAGCCAAGGAAAAGGCATGTCCGCTGGTCTGGCAAAGGGGCTTGCACTGTATCTAAATTCAACGATCATTGACCGATATTTTCGTCTATTCAGCGGTCACACGCAGGTTAACGCCACTGACCTGAGAAAGATGCCTTATCCGACAAAAGAACAGCTTTTACGTTTTGGCTCCTATGTTAAAGATCAAATGCCTGATCAGGATACAATTGATGATATCATAGAAAAGGAGTGCATTAAAGGTGACAGAGAAACCAAACGGGAAAAAACAGGAAGATAAAATCAGAGAAGCCCTCACAATCCTAAAAGATTGAAACAAACTTCGAATTAGGATATGTCTAAATAGAATGATTAGAAGAGTTGGAGGGCGAAATGAGAAAGGAACTCATTGCTGACTTATTCCGAAAGTTTGAAGCGGCCTGCTATCTTTACAATGGAATGGAGTGCTGGAGCGGACAGGAATTGCAGGAGATATTGGGGTATTCAAAATGGGACAATTTTAAAAATATCATTGAAAAAGCAAAAATGTCCTGTGAAAAGGCCGGAGTACGCATTTTCGACCATTTTGCCGATATGGGGAAAATGGTCGAACTCGGAAGCAAGGCAACCCGAGAAATAGATGATATCGCACTACCCGCTATGCCTGTTATCTGATTGCCCAGAACGGAGACCCTTCCAAAGGCGAAATATCCTTTGCTCAGACATATTTCGCCGTACAAATCCGCAAGCAGGAAATCATTGATCAACGCCTCTTGGATTAGGACAGTGTCATAGCACGCGACAAATTGTCCAAATCGGAAAAAAAACTCATCCAAACCTTTAAAATAGGGGAAGACAAGACCAAGTAAGGAACGAGCGATAAAAATTATCTCTCCAATGCCCTAACAAAAAAACTCAAATTTAAGATTGAAAGACACATTGAATTCGTATATCTGCCTTATATCTAAGGGAATCGATATTGTTGACTTAATTCCTTAGGTAACTTATAGTTATCTCTCCAAAGCTGATGATTTGGATATGATTTATTATCACCCCGGTTCTATTTTTCTCAAAATTATTATGGAATAAATAAGCGTCATGGAAGGTAAAAAAATTGCATTAATAACCGGCGCAAGCAGGGGCATAGGCGCATCCATCGCCGTCACCCTGGCCAGACAGGGGTTCCACATATGGCTCAACTATCGTAAGGACCACGATGCGGCAGCCGGGACGGCAAAGATGATTGAGGATGCCGGTGCGACCTGCCTCCTGCTCCCCTTTGATGTGGCTGATGCAGGGGCCGTACGCGAGGCACTTAATCCGTTATTGGAAAAGGATTGCCCCTGTGTCCTGGTGAATAATGCCGGCCTTAAAAAAGACGCATTAATGGTATGGATGAGCGAGGAGGAATGGCGTGATGTCCTGTCTGTAAACCTGGACGGCTTTTTTCATGTGACCAAGCTCGTATTGAACTGGATGCTGAGGAAGAGGCAGGGGCGCATCATTAACATTGTGTCCACCTCAGGAGAGATCGGGCTGCCCGGGCAGGTAAACTACTCTGCCGCCAAGGCAGGGCTTATAGGGGCTACGAAGTCCCTGGCCAAGGAGGTCGCAAAACGGAACGTCCTCGTAAATGCGGTCTCACCGGGATTTATTGAAAGTGAGATGACCAGAGACCTTCCGAAAGAACAGCTACTCCCTTTAATCCCCCTGGGCCGGTTCGGCAGGCCGGAGGAGGTTGCGGCCCTTGTCGGATTTCTCTGCTCGGAGGGCGCCTCATATATCACCGGGCAGGTCTTCTCTGTAAACGGCGGGACAAGCACATAATATGCACAGAACAGCTATCACAGGAATAGGGATAATTTCATGTCTCGGCAACGATATCGGGACAGTCGGTGAGGCCCTGCGGCATGGAAGATCAGGGATTGTGATCGATGAAAACCGCATAAAAATGGGCTTCCGCAGTCCTCTGACAGGGATGATAAACGGATTTGATCCGGAAAAATATCTCTCAAAAAAACACCGCAAGACCATGCCGGACTTTGCAGTCCATGCCTTTGCCGCGGTAATGGATGCCGTGACTATGGCAGGGCTGGACCAGGATGAGATACAGAACCAGAAGACCGGCCTTATCTTCGGATGCGACTCCAGCTGCGTGGCCGCTATAGAGCAGGTGGACCTCCTCAGAGAACACAGGGAGACCAAATCCATAGGAAGCGGACTTATCTTCCGTTCAATGACATCCACCATCACAATGAACCTCAACGCCATCCTGAAGACAAAAGGTGCCTGCTGGACCATCAGCTCCGCCTGCTCCAGCGGGGGGCATGCCATAGGCCAGGCGGCAGGGCTTATTGCCCTGGGACAGCAGGACCGCGTCATCTGCGGCGGGGCACAGGAGATTAACTGGGAATCCATGTGCAGTTTCGACGGGCTCGGGGCCTTTTCCGTGCGCACTAATAATCCGAAGGCTGCAAGCCGCCCCTTTGACATAAACCGTGACGGACTGGTGCCGAGCGGCGGCGCCGCAGCCCTGATGCTTGAGAGATACGACCTTGCCAGGAAGAGAGGCTCCAGGATACTCGGCGAGGTCATGGGATACGCCTTTTCATCGGACGGCTTTAACCTCTCGGTCCCGAGCGGCGACGGCCTTGGCAGGGCCATGACAGGGGCATTGAAAAACGCCGGGCTAAAACCGGAGGACATAGATTATATCTGCGCCCACGCCACATCCACCCCGGCCGGAGACGCAGTAGAGGCTGAAAACATACTGAGCGTCTTCGGGGGATCCTCCCCGTGGGTCTCATCCCTGAAGTCCATGACAGGACATGAACTATGGATGTCCGGGGCATCCCAGGCGGTCTATTCCGTTATCATGGGCAGGCAGGGATTTATAGCGCCGAACATAAACCTTGAAAGGCCTGACAGTAGCGCGGAAAAGCTTCGAATCGTTGAAAGGAGCCTTGAATATCCACCGAGGATGATACTGTGCAACTCTGCAGGGTTCGGAGGGACAAATGCAAGTATCGTCATCAGGACCTCTCCATGAAGTATGATTACGTTGTCATAGGCTCCGGCATCTCTGGGATTGCCTCGGCAATCATTCTTGCCCTACACGGCCTCAGGGTCGCATTAATTGAAAAATCTGACAGGATCGGCCCCCTTATCAGGGGGTTTAACAGAAAAGGCCTCTTCTTTGATACAGGCTTCCACCACTCCGGCAGCATCGGCAGGGGAGAGATAGGGGAGATCTTTTTTCGCTATCTGGGCCTGTCGGACAGCTTAAAGCAGGTCCCCTGCAACCCTGAATGTTTTGATATCGTCAGGTTTACAGACACCCGGTTCGAGTTCCGGTTCCCCACAGGTTATGAACGGATCAGCGAAAGGCTCCATGCCACCTTTCCCCGGGATGGCAAGGCGATAGATCCATACCTTGAGGCCATTAAAGAACAATGCGCCTCCCTCCCCTACCTTAACCTGGACGCGCATTTCGGGACACTGGAGGCCATTAAAAACGTCCATGGCCTCAGTCTTGCTGAATTCCTGGGCCGGCATACGGACAACGCCATCCTTAAAGAGGTGCTGTACATACACTGCCTCCTGAACGGTGTTTCTCCTGATGAGCAGTCCCTGATCAATTACGCAAATATAGTCGGCCCATATTATGAGTCTGTTAACCGCATTCACGGAGGCGGGGGCGCTATAATAAGGGAGTTTGAGAAGGCCCTGGCTGAGGCAGGCGTTGATGTCTTCTGCGGAGATGCGGTCACAGAGATTATTGTTTCTCCTGCGGGCATCCTGCAGGGTGTCCGTCTCCAGGATAGCACGGTCAAGGAGGCAGACGGCTGCATCAGCACCATACACCCGCTGCAATTACTGGAAATTGTCCCGGAATCCCTTTTTCGACCGGCTTATGTAATGCGTCTCAGGTCCCTTAAGGAGACGGTATCCGCCTTCATCCTCTATGGAGAGACCGATCCCGACCTTGAGTTCCTTTCAGGATCAACCGTCTATCTGTTGCCTCCCAGGGACGGGGATTATTTCAACCTGGACGCCCCGCTGGAAAAACGGCCCTTCAACATCTCGTCATCAGGCAGTCAAACCAGGGATGGGTCTAAAAGGGGTTTTTTCGCCATATGCCCTGCAACCTTAGAGGAGACAAGAGAATGGCAGGACTCTTTCCTGGGATGCCGTCCCGAGGGATACAGGATATTCAAGAGGGATATCAGCGAGAGGATGGTCCGGCACATAGAGTCCAATTGTGAGGAACTCCGCGGGAGGATAAGGCCTGTTGATTGTTCAACGCCCCTGACATTAAGGGATTATTCTAACAGCCCCTTCGGGAGCATGTATGGCGTAAAACATAAGATTGAACAATACAACCCCCTCCCTGCAACCAGGCTGGCCGGCCTTTTTCTGGCCGGCCAGGCAATAGTCGCCCCTGGTCTTTTAGGCGCCATCATCTCCGGTTTTGTGGCATGCGGGAACATAATAGGACATGAGAAACTTCGCGAGGAGCTGAAAAAATGCAGTTGAGGCGGGTTGCAGTAACAGGTGTCGGCGCCGTATCCCCGTTCGGCGTGGGGGCGGATATCCTTGTCAATGCCCTTTACAGGGGGGAGAGCGGGACGGTCCTGGTCCCTGAGCTGAGGACTATCAAAGGTGTGCGCAGCCATGTGGCGGCCCTGGTAAAGGGTGTCGATCCAGGGGTGATCCCCAGGAAACAGAGGAGGTCCATGTCAAGGATGTCCGTTTATGCGGTGCTTGCCTGCAGGGAGGCGTTTGGACAATCCGGTCTCCCTGCCGAATGCCTCTCAGGCGGGGATATGGGTGTATCCATCGGTTCGACCATAGACAGCATAGACACCTTCCAGAGGTTCTTTGAGGAGTATCTTGCTGAAAGAGACATGGAGCAGATGAGGTCCACCGTCTTTTTTCAGATGATGAACCATTCCTGCGCATTTAACGTGTCACAGGCCCTCGGCATAGAGGGGAGGGTAATAGCTCCCTCAGCCGCATGTTCAACCGGGTGTCAGGCGGTCGGGATAGGCTATGAGATGATCGCCTTTGGAAAACAGGAGTTCATGCTCTGCGGGGGGGCTGATGAATTTCATCCCCTTTCAACCGCCTCATTTGATATAATCAATGCCGCGACCACCGGATACAATGACCGGCCCCACGAGACGCCCAGGCCCTTTGACAGGGACAGGGACGGGATCGTATGCGCCGAGGGGAGCGGGATACTCCTGCTTGAGTCCATGGAGTCCGCAGAGAAGAGGGGCGCCGTTATCCTGGCAGAGGTGGCCGGTTTTGCAACCGCCTCAAATCCTCAGAACATTGCAGATCCGAGTGCTGCCTCAATGGAGGTATGCATGAAGAAGGCACTGGCCGATGCAGGGATAGGCCCGAATGAAGTGGATTATGTCAATGCCCATGCAACGGCGACGATCCAGGGGGACATAGAGGAGAGCAGGGCGATATGCGGTGTCCTGGGAGGTGATGTCCCCGTAAGCAGCCTCAAGGGGCACCTGGGCCATACCATGGCGGCCAGCGGGGGCCTTGAATTGATTGCGACCATTGCGATGATGAACAGAAATTGCATAATCCCCACCTTAAACCTTGAAAATCCCGATGAATTGTGCAAAAAGGTTAATCTGGTGCGAAAACTGGAGGAGAGACCTGTAAGATACGCCCTGAAAAATAATTTCGCCCTTGGAGGGGTGAATTCGTCTTTGGTATTACGGAGATATGAGAATGACAAATGATGAGATTATCCGGATCATCAATGATTCCTTAATCACGGAGTTTGAACTGGACAGCGCGAAGATGATCCCAGAGGCCCTGCTTTACGACAACCTTGAACTGGACAGCCTTGACAGGGTTGATATGGTTATTGTGCTTGAGAACGCATTCAAGTTTAAGATAAGGGAGGAAAAGGAGATCAGGGATATCCGCACCCTTGACGATATACATAAGTTTGTGATCAACAAGATCCGCGAGAGCGAAAGGGCTTTATAATTGATTCGGGAAAAAAGCCAGACCCCTTTTGAACCCGCAACTTTCCCAAGGCAAAATAATCTTTCTATCATATTGATGAATCTAACGATTTTTCCTCTGCTGGTCATAATGACTGTCATCGGGATAATCATCTCGGCCCCCCTTTTTTTCATTCTCAGGTCCTTCAGCAAAATGGAACCCCTGGTCATTATCCGCCTTTTTGTATGGGTCTACGGCAGGGTCTGGCTGGCTATTATCAGGCCCTTTACAGGCCTTCAGACCGAGGGGCTTAAAAAGGGGGCTATCATCACCCCGTGTATTATTGTGCCCAACCACCTATCCTTTTTCGACACCTTTTTCATGGGGGCGCTCCCTGTAAGCGATGTGTGTTTTGCCGTAAGGTCCTGGCCCTTTAAGATGGCCTGGTATGCACCGTTTATGAGGCTCGCCCGCTACCTGGACGTGGAAAGCTCCTCCTGGGAGGAGTCCTTTGAGGCATGCAAGAAGGAGCTTCAAAGGGGCGGCGCGCTTCTCTTTTTTCCCGAGGCGCATCGCAGCCGCAACGGGAGGCTCGGACGCTTCTATTCGGGGGCATTCAAGGTGTCCGTGGAAACAGGCATCCCTGTTATCCCGCTTTGCATTACAGGGTCCGGGAGGATGTTCCCCCCCGGCAGATGGCTTTTCAAGCCGGC
>Ga0153915_10002343_pt1 | contig 17328 bp, 15 predicted proteins | sample Opewatmetagenome_2_FD_107003 | JGI IMG/M metagenome (GOLD analysis project Ga0153915, IMG submission 107003) | Freshwater wetland microbial communities from Ohio, USA - Open water 3 Core 3 Depth 3 metaG | ecosystem: Environmental > Aquatic > Freshwater > Wetlands | place: USA: Ohio, Lake Erie...
CGCTCAGAGAACAGTCGCACAAAATATAAAGCTGCCTGCCGGATATAACATTGTTTGGAGCGGTGAATTTGAATACATGCAGCATGCTAACGAGCGTTTGATGATAGTAATTCCAATGACCTTATTTATAATATTTTTAATCATCTATCTGAATACTAAATCATTTAAGAAGGTTGCGATCATTTTTCTTGCCGTTCCTTTTTCACTCGTAGGTACATTTTGGCTGCTTTTTATCCTTGGATATAACTTGAGTATAGCAGTTTGGGTTGGTATTATAGCACTTGCAGGGTTGGATGCTGAAACCGGTGTTATAATGCTTCTCTATCTTGATAAAGCATTTGACCAGTACCGTGATAAAGGATTAATGAGAAATTTGAAAGATCTGATTGATGCTATTCATCAGGGGGCAGTCAAAAGAGTAAGACCTAAAATTATGACTGCATCAGTAATTATCGCGGGCTTACTTCCGATTATGTGGAGTACCGGTACTGGGATGGATGTAATGAAGAGAATTGCCGCTCCGATGGTCGGAGGCGTGGTCAGTTCTGTTTTGATGGAACTCGCTGTTTACCCGGTAATTTATTATTTATGGAAATCTCATGAACTTACAAAAGAATTAAAACTCAGGTAAAATTATTCTAACAAAATTCATCAACTAAAATGGAGAAAAAAATGAAAATGTCTCAGGTAATAAAGTTATCTTTTATTGTTACAGCAATATTTCTCTTAGTATCTATGAATAATTATGCTCAGGATAAGAAGGATAATAGCTGTTGCAAGACATCTGATACTAAAATGGAAAAAATGGATCATACAAAAATGGATTGTCCACGAATGGATAGTACTGATCATTCTCAGATGGATCAATCAAAAATGGGAGTTTCAGGTGAGAATAAATCTGCGGTGAATGAAGAAGCAGTACAACTAACAGCTAGGGAAGTAGACAGTAGTCTGGCAGCGTGGAATAAAGTCTGCCCGGTTAAAGGAAATAAAATTGATCCTGAAGCTAACAAAGTGGATTTTAACGGTAAAATTTATGGTTTCTGCTGTAATGGCTGTGACAGTAAGTTTTTAAAAAATCCGGAGAAGTATTCTATAAATCTGAGTGAAGATGGAAAGACGTTCATAGGAACAAAATAAAATTTATGTTATAGTTGCCGCATCAGACCTATTCATCTGCACTGCGGCATTATCTAAATATCAGTTTTAAACATGATCTATTAAACATAAAGATAGATAGCTATTACATTTTTAATGTGAAATGAATCCTTGAATTAATGTACTTATCTAATAAGTTTTATAAATAAGGAGGTAAACTAAATGTTCCACAATTGGTTGTGGGGAGGAGAGATATGGTTTGGATGGATAATATGGATATTTTTAATTTGTGTAATTATTTGGTTATTGATTAATCAGTCGAACAAAAACCGAGACAAGTTTATGATGCGCCAGCATCCTGAATCTCCCCTCGATATAATAAAAAAACGATATGCAAAAGGAGAAATCACAAGAGAACAATTCGAACAAATGAAAAAAGATTTGGAATGAGATTATTTGATTGTTACTTATTTTTTAATAATTATATATCCTTGAGGTAAAAATGGAAGATGAAGGAATTCATATACATAAACACTTAAGTAATTCTTCAAATGTCGGCAATGAAAGGATTTATAATAAGGGAATCGACAGACTACGTTCTCCGGAACGGATTGAACTTTTAGAAGTTGACAGGGTTGTTGATCTAAGTCTTAACAAAAATATTACTTCTGTTCTCGATATAGGTACCGGAAGTGCATTATTTGCAGGAGCATTCCATCAGCGTGGAATTAAAGTTGCTGGCATTGATATTAATATTGACATGATTGCCGCTGCTAAGAAATATGTTGGTGACAGGCAATTTTTTATAGCGCCGGCAGAGCAAATACCTTTCGCAGATAATAGTTTTGAACTGACATTTTTCGGACTGGTTTTTCATGAAGTAAATGATTATTCAAAAGCTTTGAAAGAAGCATACCGTGTATCTTCGTATGGAACATCTATTCTGGAATGGAATTATAAAGAAGAGGATTATGGTCCACCAATAAATCATAGACTTGAATCTGAATTTATTAAAAAGATTGCTAAGGAAACGGGATATAAAAATTTTAAGATGATCAGGTTGAAAAAACTGGTATTGTATACTTTAACCAGAGTATAATGATTTGCTTCCTGCCGCTACTCTCTCCTCCTGCTTTTTTATAGTTTATTTATAGTTATGCATGAATTTCTAATAATTCACAACACCCGCTGCTGTTGATAATTTTTTACTATGATGTCAATTCATGGTTAAAATGAGTTGATTCAGTTCCCCGATGCTTCCATATATAAACTCCATCTATGAAAACGTTTTGAATGCGTCTTGAATGCGTTATGAATGCGTTATGAATGCGTTTTCCAACCGTTTAAAACTATAGTGAATGAGGATAAAATCACTTTTCTAAAATTATAGGTCGAATTAGATTCTTTGTCCTGATCTGGGGAAAACTTATTCGTAAAAACATTATCAAAACGTGTCCGGATTGGTTCATTTAAATCCTAATTTTTATTGGCTTAACTGAAAAATTTTGAACAAAACAATTCTTGACAATCTTAAGCAGGGGCTTTTATCACAAGAATTTTGGTATATTCTATTTTGATTTACCATTAAAAAAATTTAGGATTTTTAATATGAAATTTATAAGCGGTGTAGTAGCAACAATTCTGATCATAATAATCATTGGATTAATAATTATATATTCTGGTTGGTACGATGTAAGTGCTGCAAATAAACCAACCGGATTTGAAAGGTGGTTATTTGGAACAACAATGGATAATTCTGTCGAGAAGCATTCAAAGGATTTAGCTGCCCCGAACCTGGAATCTCCTGATAAAATAAAAGAAGGCTTCGTACACTATAACGAAATGTGTTTAGAATGCCACGGTGCACCAGGCGAAAATGAAAGTGAATTAGAAAAGGGATTAAATCCGAAACCACCTGATTTATCGAATAGTGCCCAGGATATGAGTCCAGAAGAACTTTTCTGGGTTATTAAAAACGGGATAAAAATGACCGGAATGCCCGCCTGGGGGAAAACGCATTCTGATGATAAAATCTGGTCAATAGTAGCATTTATTGAGAAACTTCCCGGAATGACTGGTGTTCAGTATGATTCCCTTCAATCTATTTCGAAACCTGAGGAAGAACACGAATAAAATCAAAGGAAATTCACAGTGTAATAATCAGAGAACTACCTTCAACACTGGTAATGTATTGTCTTAGGTTCGATGGCGCGGGTCCTTGTACCACGCTTCCGTTGAGGTCAAATTTTGACCCATGGCAGGGACAAACGAAATCAGTTCCATCGAATCCCGATACAACACATCCCTGATGAGTACAAATTCCTGATATAGCAATAAAAGAATCATCCGGTTTATGCTCAACAATTATGGCTCCGCTGCCATTATTGTAACTTACAAGCGCTCTCGTATTCTTGTTTGCAATGGGGGAAGAAGAACCTATACTGATAGAAATCTTATTATTACTTGCCGTGCCCTGTATTGTATTTAGTGAGGAGACATTTGAAGGTCCGGTGGGACCGTTGCCTCCACAGCTGCTGATTATTGTGCTCACCAATCCGGTGGTCGATAATACAGCAATTGTTTCAGCTGATCTAATGAAAAATTCCCGCCTCGAGATTTTCATTTATACATTTCTCCAGTAAATAAATTTATACTTATAATGGATTAAAATAATTAGCCGGGAATGTCATAAAACAGAGACAAATATTGGGATGTTGCTCCCGCTCAATATAAATTTTGAGGTTACCACCTAATTGATGTCCCCTATCCTTCCCAGGTGAAATAAGGAACTATTACTCACCAATCCTTAAATATTAAAAATACTGCTAGCACTATTAATACAAATCCAAGAGCGTGGTTCCATTTAAAATTAGCGTTAAGATAAAAGATTGAAAATATCGTGAATACTACTAAAGTTATAATTTCCTGAATAGTTTTTAATTGTACGGCATTAAACTCACCATACCCGATTCTATTGGCAGGTACCTGGAAACAATATTCAAAGAACGCAATACCCCAGCTTGCTAAAATTACTTTCCATAAAGGAGTACTTTCGAATTTTAAATGACCGTACCATGCAAAAGTCATAAATATATTTGATATGCTAAGAAGCAGAATTGTTTTCATAAAATCCCGAATAAAATGTTGTGAAAATACGATAAGTCACCATAATATAAAATATTTATATTTTAATCCTGGTTAAATAAAGCATTAAATCTAATAATCTCTTTGGAAATCTTTTTACAGGGAGGGTAAGAATTTAAAGCAAAATATTACGTGGATGGATTTTCCATTAGATTGGTGTGAACGAAAAAGCTAAACGTATTTAATCAGAAAGATGACAGAATGTACTTATAACTATTATCACTCATCCTGTTTAAAAATTCTTCAGCCTTGATATTATCTCCCCGAAGAACATAAAGCCGGTACAGATCGGCAAGAGAACTGTCTTCATTTTTTTCTTGGATATAAGATTCACGACTGGAAATTCTGCCGACAGGATAAAAGGCTTTGAGTAGTTCCAGCTCTTTCTTTGTAACATTATGTTCAAATATCGTTTCCACTCAACTACCCGGATTTGACTCAATTAATTTTAAAGAAAAATTCTTTAAATAGCCATGTCAAAAATCACTAAAAAAAACCCGGCAGAGCCGGGTTTAATCATCTAACGTTTTTCTAACGGTACATAATGCCGTTTGGTTTCTCCGACATAAATCTGTCTTGGTCGGTAAATTCTGGTTGTGGGATCATCGCTCATTTCCTTCCATTGAGCAATCCATCCTGGCAATCTGCCGAGTGCAAACATCACAGTAAACATATTAGTGGGTATACCCATTGCACGGTAGATTATGCCGCTGTAAAAATCAACATTGGGATAAAGTTTTCTTTCAATGAAGAAAGCATCTTCAAGTGCGATTCTCTCAAGATTTTTTGCAATGTCCAGAAGAGGATCAGATATTCCAAGTTTATTCAGAACTTTATCGCAAGATTCTTTCAATATAGTTGCTCTCGGATCAAAATTCTTATATACTCTGTGGCCAAATCCCATTAGTTTAAATCCTGAATTCTTATCTTTAGCCATTTCCATGTATTTCTTGTAATTCCCGCCGTCATTTTTTATTTGATTCAGCATCTCGAGCACCTGCTGATTAGCACCACCATGAAGCGGACCCCAGAGTGCATTTATTCCTGCAGAAATTGTAGCAAACAGGTTTGCTTTACTGCTTCCAGCCATTCGTACCGTAGAAGTACTGCAGTTTTGTTCATGATCTGCGTGTAGAATCAGAAGCAGATCAAGCGCATCGGCCAATACCTGGGGAACTTCATATTCCTCTGATGGAACGGCAAACATCATATGAAGTATATCCTGGGAAAAGCTGAGATCATTGCGGGGATAAACATAGGGTTGTCCAATAGATTTTTTATAAGAAAATGCAGCTAATGTCTTTAGCTTTGCCAGAAGTCTTATAATGTTCAGATCAACATCTGTGTTCTGATCTGTTTCAGGATAAAACGCCGACAGTGAAGCAACCATCGAAGAAAGTACTCCCATAGGGTGTGCAGTAGGCGGAAATCCTTCAAAGAATTTTTTCATTGCTTCATGAATCAGACTATGATAAGTAAGATTTTTATGAAACTCAGCATGTTCTGTCTTAGTAGGTAAATGTCCGTAAATCAGCAGAAAAGATACTTCCACAAACGTAGAATGTTTGGCAAGTTCTTCTATAGGATATCCTCTGTATTGAAGTATACCCTTTTCCCCGTTTATAAAAGTAATTGCACTTTTACATGAACCAGTATTGCCATAACCGGAATCAGATGTAATAGCGCCGGTTTTACTTCTGAGCGAAGAAATGTCTATACCAACTTCCCCTTCTGTTCCTACTATCACGGGAAGAGAGTATTCCTGACCATTTAAAATTAATTTAGCATCTTCCATTTTTTCACCGGATTTTTTTGTTTTTGATTCGTTTCGAACCGTGTTTTGTGCATCCATTATTTTTCCCCGAAATTGATAAGTAATGTTTATTTATTCTACAAAAAATAATGATTATTGGGGAGATTTTCAACAAAATCTTGTATTAAGATAGACTAAAATTTTTCATCAGGTAAAGGAAGGCTAAATGTCACAGTGGTTCCTTTACCAACTTCGCTATCTACCGATATTTCCCCGCCATTTTTTTCAATAAATTCTTTAGTCAATATTAAACCGAGTCCTGTACCCTCCTCATTAGATGTTCCGGGATGTGATTTCTTCGAAATTATTTCAAATAGATTTGCTTTTGTCTCTTCATTCATACCAATTCCATTATCCGAAACTGATACTATTAATTTTCTATTATCAATTTCAGAGGTTATTCTTATTGACCCGTTTTTATTAGTAAACTTTATCGCATTGGTCAACAAATTCCTAATTACTGAACCGATCATTTCTTCTTCGGCCAGAACCACATAATCTTTTGTTATCTGATTTTCAAGTGTAATATTTTTTTGCCTGGCCATTGTCGAAAGAGTTGAAAGATTCTGGTCGATCAGTTTTTTAATATTTATGTTCTTGGGAGCAATGTCGATTAATCCAAGATAGAATTTTGAGAATTCAAGAAGATCGTTCAGCAGGTTATACACATATCTCGTTGACTCATGGATGGAACTTATAAACACATCTCTTTCCTCCGTACTCAATTCCATAGATTCATTCTTCAGTATCTCCGTATAACCCATCAGTGAATTAAATGGACTTTTCAGGTCATGTGAAACAAGTGAAAGAAATTTATCCTTCGTGTCATTCATTCTTTTTAACTCTTCAGTGTATCTCCTGTTTCGTTCCTCTATATGTTTCTTTTCTATTGCACGAGAAAGCGGGAACACAATGTTTTTCATAAATTCTTTTTCTTCTTCACCAAATAGGTTTTCCCTTTTATATTCTCTTAATACTAATGCTCCCTTTATAACTGCACCTGGTTTATTATCATAAAGGTGGATGGGGATTCCCAACAGACTCTTCAAATTGGGACAATCATATTTAACTTTACCTGAATCAATCAGCTCTTCAATCTTTTTTTGATTTAGAAGTTGCACACCCCCCGCATAAATTACATATTCAGTTAAACCTTTATCTAGCTTTTTCATGTTAACAGGAGTTTTAAATTCATCTACATAATAATCATAATCCAGATTCCCCCCGGGATGGTCATAAAAAGCTATTAGGATATTATTTACAGGAATATAGTCCTTTAAAATCTGATGAAACTTACTGTACAATTCATTTAAGCTGGTGGTACTGTTGGCAGCATGCAGTATTCTCAAAGTAGCATGCTGGATTTTCTCTCTCCTTTTCATTTCAGTAACGTCTCTTATCAGAATCTGAACAGCTGCATTTCCCATATAATAAGTTGGAATTGATGCAAACTCAACTTCTATAACCCGTCCATCCAGAGTCAATAATTTTACATTACTGATTTCAATTGTTTCTCCTCCTTTTATAATCTTCTGCATTGCCCCTTTTAATGATCCTGAATAGTCAGAATCTATAAAATCAAATAAATATTTGTTCTTAAGGTCGGTTTCGCTCTGAGCACCAAACAGTTTGACAGCATACGGATTTGCATAAACAATCCGGCGGCCGGAAACGATACCAATAGCCACAGGTGAATTCTCTACCAATTTTCTGTATCTCTCCTCGCTTTCCCTTAGCTTTTTATCAAGCTTATGCTTGTAAAGTGCCATTTCAATCGTGGAGAGAAGATTTTTTTCATCGAAGGGTTTAAGAATGTAACCTGCTGGTTGAGTTGGCTTAACCCTCGAGATTGTACCTTCATCAGCATATGCAGTGATATATATAACAGGAATATCCTTTTTTTTGCCAATCTCAGTTGCAGCTTCAATTCCGGTGATTTTCCCTTCAAGCATTATATCCATAAGAATAAGGTCAGGTGCTTTTTCGATAGCAGTACTTATGGCTTTTTCCCCTGTTCGAACAATATCAATCACTTCATAATTCAAATTCTGTAAAATTTTTTTCAGATCGATTGCAACTATGCTTTCATCTTCTACCAGTAATATTTTAATTTTATTATTCATGCATTAAAATTACAGTAATAATTTCAACCCGGAAATAATTGAGTAATTCTGACTGATTAAAAGGAAAGCGAACTCAGGAAAATACAGGTAAAGTAAATGAAATACATGTACCACGGTTAACAGCACTCTTAATATCGATTTTCCCGCCATTCTTTTCAACAAATTCCTTCACTATCAATAGTCCGAGGCCTGTTCCATATTCCCTCTCTGTGCCGGGTGAGGTTAAAATTTCCTGTGCCATAATTCTTTCAAGATCATTTTTGCTTATACCTATACCATTATCCTCAATGGTCACTTTTACGTGTGTAGCCTCATTAAAGAAAGGAATTATTTCAGTTCTTACTTTTACCTCACCGCCGCGATGGGTGAATTTAATAGAATTAGAAATTATGTTCTGAACAATCGAATTAAGCATATCCTCATCCGCCATAACTTTAACGTCGGCATTTAATTCAACAGTAAGTGTAATCTCTTTTCTCACGGCGTTTCCTTTCAGGAGATTTAAATTCTTTTGAATCAGCCCGATGAGCTTTATCTTCACAGGGTGAAAATCAAACCTTCCTACCTGGAAACGTGAATATTGAAGCAGGTTACTAGTCATTCCATAAAGATTCTTTGAGGCTTCATAAATAACATTCAGATATTCTTTAATTTCGTCGTGGGTGAGAGTATCGTATTCTGTGGTCAATATTTCAGAAAATCCCAGGAGAGAATTAAAAGGACTCCTCAAATCATGCGAGATCAAAGAGAAGAGTTTATCTTTGGATTGGTTCATTTTGCTTAATTTCTGAATTAACTCTTTTCTTTCCTGTTCGACCATTTTTCTTTCTATCGCACGCGATATCGGATAAGCTACAACTTCAAGAATCTGTTTTTCCCTTTCAGTATAAGTATCTTCGTTCTCATAATCCTGAACAACCAGAGCACCCATAGTATGGTCCCTGATTTTCAGTGGAATTCCAAGCCATATGGCAGATTGAGTCCCCACCATCTCAGTTTCCCCGGCAGCTACAAGCTCATTATCTCTTTTCTTTGTAATCAGTTCAGCTTTCCCGGTTCTTAAAATATATTCGGTTAATCCCCTTCCCAGTTTCATAGGAGGTGCTTCCTTGTCATATTTATCTATAAAATACGGGAAGGTAATAATCTGATTTTCTTCTTCATAAAGAGCGATATAAAAATTCTCTGTAACCATCAATTCACTTATTGCGGTATGAATAAAACGGAAGAGTTCATCGAGATCGCTTTCAGTATTTGAATGTTGAATGATTCTGAATATTACCTGTTGAATTTTTTCTTCTTTATTCCTATAAGTTACATCAAGTCCCAGGTACATAAGTCTGACTACCTTACCAAATTCATTTCTAATGACAGTATTATTCCACTGGATAGTCCTCATTTCTCCTGAAGCAGTCAGCATTGAGATCTCATTATCGTGAGGTGGAGAAATCGTTTCGCTGAAAGTTTTCCTGATTGTATCTCTTAAACTGCCTGCTATTTCGGGAGCCACCAATTCGGTAATATCTTTTCCTATGATATTTTCTTTGGAAAGTCCGAAAATTTCGCATGCTTTGTGATTGATTATCCGGACTTTTCGTTCTTCATCTAGTACTATGAAAAGAAGACTGGCGAGATCAAAAACCGATTCGATATTTTCATTTGAATATTTAAACTTTTCAATCAGACTATCAGTTTCGGTGTATTTTTTAAGCGACCCTATACTAAAAAGATTTTCCCCTTCAGAATTTATGAACCGGAACGCTTTATCATGAATCCATATTTCATTACCGTCTTTTGTAACAACCAGGTACTTAGCTGAATACTCCTTTACCTCCCTGGCTTCTGAACCGGTATCCCCCGAATGAAAATTTTCGGGGGTAATTTTAATCACCTCTTTAACAATATTAGCAAACCCAATTTCATTTATCTCATTATACGTATATCCGGTTAGGTTATATATTTCCGAGCTTATAAATTCATATTTACCAGTTCTATGATTGAATTGATAGATTACTGATAATTCGGATTTATTTATTTCGGTGTCAATATCGACTATTTTTTCAGAAGTTTTCACGGTATTTGAGTTCTAAAGTATTAGATTCAGACAATTAAATATCAATTATTATGCTAAATGTACATTTATCATTTTAATAATTTTAAAATACAAATGTTCTGTTAAAATTCCTGGGGTGACAAATCTTACGGAAAAAGTAGTAAAATTAGTAAGAATACCCATATAAAAAAATTTCTTGACAATAGGAAAATATAGTGTTATCTTTATATAGACTAAATCTTAATAATATTGTAATTTCTGTGAATTTGATTAAAAATGAAAACTGCAGCAGAATTAAAATTTGGTGAAATTGGTATAATAAATGCAATAGATGAAGCTCATCCTTCTTCCCGGAGAGTACTGGAATTCGGTTTTACTCCCGGTCAGGAGATTGAATTGATTAATAAATCATTATTTAACGATCCCCTCGCCTTTGCTGTCAGGGGAACAATTATTGCAATCCGTAAGGATGAAGCTAATTGCATTAAGCTTGAATGAATGTCCAGACTTTAACTTCCATCCCTCATATCTCTCTGGTTGGACCTCCAAATTCGGGTAAAACTACTTTATTTAATTACCTGAGTGGTAAAAATTATAAAACAGTAAACTATCCTGGTGCAACTGTTGAGTATTCCATCAGCAGACTTCAGGATAAATTCGATTATGCTGCTCATGTAATTGATACCCCGGGATTAATCAGTCTCCTGCCCAATTCACCAGATGAGGTTGTGTCAATAAACTCGCTTTATTCACATCCGTGGTTTGGTACCCCGGATTTGATTGTAGTTACTGTTGATGTCAGTCAGCTCTCCCGACATCTTTTACTTGTAAAACAATTACTTGCCTGTAAATTTAACATTGTAGTTGCATTAACCATGCTTGACCTCCTTAAGAGGAAGGATTATGATGTTAATACCGAAAAATTGTCGAACTTGCTTAATTGCCCTGTTGTGCAAATTGATCCGCGTTCAGGGAACGGTGTTATTAATTTGATTGACCAGGTGAGAATTAGTCTTAATAATCTTACCCCTGGCAGCAGGCAAAATATTACCAGGCTTAACGGAGAAGGTTCTTTTAATAGTCTGCTAACACTTTACCGGGAAATAGAGATAATCGAAAAGGAAGTTCTTTTTAAGGTTGGAAGAACTCCACAAATAAATCTAACAAGAGCAAATAAACAACTTAAAATACTGATCAATCCGGAAGCTAAAACTGAATCCAGACAGATTGACAGGACGACACTAAAAATAGATAGTATACTCTTACACAGAATATGGGGGATATTTTTCTTCTTTCTGATCATGGGATTAACCTTCACATCAATTTTCTGGCTGGCAGAACCGCTAATGGGACTGGTCGATTCGTTCTTCAGTTTATCATCCACAACTGCTTTTAATCTCATAGGCAATAACTGGTTCGGCGATTTCATAGCAAACGGCATTATCAGCGGAACAGGCTCGGTACTTGTCTTTGTTCCCCAGATTATAATTCTCTTTCTGATACTGGGACTACTGGAAGACAGCGGTTATCTTGCACGAGGAGCGATGTTAATCGATAAACCCTTATCAAAAATAGGACTGAATGGAAAATCATTTGTCCCTATGCTTTCTGGTTTTGCATGTGCAATACCGGCAATGATGGCGACACGAACTATTCCGAATAAACGAGAACGTTTTCTTACTATTTTTATTCTTCCGCTGATGAGCTGCAGTGCAAGACTTCCTGTTTATGCATTATTAATCGCATTCCTCCTCCCTGCCGGTAAATCCTGGGTGGGAGGAATAATGCTTGCATGTATTTATATATTCAGTATCATCTCCTCTGTAACAGTTGCGGGAATAATAAATAAGTTCAAAAATACTCTAATCAGAACAGAGGACAATTCTTCTTTTATCCTGGAACTGCCTGCATACAGAAAACCTAAATTTAAAGTTGTGGCTGTAAATACTTATCATAATGCCAAGCATTATATCAGGAAAGCCGGACCAATAATATTAGGTTTTTCAATAATTCTCTGGTTTTTAACCTATTTCCCTAACACTAATCCGCCAGTTCATTCATCGAGGGTAACAGATGCTCAGGTTATTGAGTTCCAGAAATCAGCAAGGCTTTCATCCTCATATGCTGCAGACCTTGGTAGATTCATTCAACCGGTCATGACACCGATCGGGATGGACTGGAGAGTAGGCGTCTCTCTCATAGCAGCATTTACGGCACGCGAAGTATTTGTAAGCTCACTGGCTTTGATTTTTAAAGTAACGGATAATAGTGATAAAGATTTCCAGAATTCCATGATATCGGCGATGCGCAAGGCTGAAATTGAAGGAACTAATCAAAAATTATTTACAACTTCCACTATCCTCGGACTGATAGTCTTTTTTATCTTCGCGCTTCAATGTCTTTCTACTGTAGCCGTTTCCAAAAAGGAAACCGGTGGATGGCGTATACCAGTTTTGCAACTGCTGATTTTTACTTCGACAGCCTATCTGCTGACATTCATTACTGTTAACAGCTTACGGGCACTGGGATTGGGCTAACTCCTTTTCACGGAAAGCTCTTTAAATATACCATTAATGTTTCTTGCTATTATTAATAATCAATAATATTTTTGATGTAATAAAAAGAATAATGAAATTGAAACATCCACAAGCTTCTGAAATTTTCAGAGAATTTCTGAAAGGTGAAAAGAACAGGATTACACCGGAGCGTTTCGAAGTAATGGACTCGGCTCTTGATTATGAGGGACATTTCGGAGCCGATGATCTTTATATCTTGATGAAAAATCAAAACGCGAACGTATCAAGAGCAACAGTATATAAAACGCTGGAATTACTTGTTCAGTGCAACCTGATAAGCAGACGTAATTTCGGGGATAACCTTACGCGTTATGAAAGCAACTTCAAGAAACAGACTCACGATCATCTCATTTGTATGGATTGCGGTAGAATAGTTGAATTCTCTGATGAAAGAATAAAGGAATTTCCCCATCAGATCAGTAGTGAACTCGGATTTAATTTAGAAAGTTACTCCTTTAACATTTTTGCCCGCTGTAAAAATATAAAGACCTGTAAATATTATAAATCAAACAATTAATCTATGACTCCACAAAAATATCCCATTAACTGGCAAAAGAATGATTTTCATATTAAGATATTCTGTTCAATTCCTAATATTGCCACAGGAATTTTGTTAAAAGGAGGTAACAACTATTTTGTTATAGATCCCGGAGACGGAATACTGCGTGATTTAAATCATGAAATAGGTGTTAATGAAATTCTGAATATTCCTGATTTATTCGTAACCCATGGACATCACGACCATGTGGGCGGAGTATGGTCGCTTTTAACTTATATGAGAGTGATGCATAAAACCTCCCCCCTTTCAATTCATTATCCCAACAAATGTATCGAAATAGAAAGTATATATCATGCATTCAAAAAGGTTTATGCCAAAACCCTTCCCTATGAAATTAAACTAAAACCTGTTAAACAACCTAAAAGCTTCAGAACCAGGAATATTACTGTAAGACCGTTTCCCGTTATCCATAGAGAATATCTGCACGACGGAATAACGTCACGACAGGTACCGGCACTCGGATATTCATTTATGTATAACGATACTAAAATATGTTATGGAGGGGATACTGCTTATTGCGAAGATCTTGCAATCCAGGCAAAAGGAGCCGATCTGGCTATAGTAGAAGCGGGTCATGAAGATGATATTCCTGATAATATGCATATGACAATGAGTGAAGCAAAATCAATCGGCGAGTCGGCAAAAGAATATTTTATGGTTCACGTACCGGAATAAAAATTTAAGATTTTAATTATCACTGGAAACTATGAACTATCCGGCTATTTTAATCATCCGTTCCATTTAAAATTTAAAGAGATAAAAACTTATGAAATACTTTATACCGCTTGCAATCGTGTTTCTTTATACTTCCATATTATTTCCCCAGAATGATCCAAATGATCCTTACAGATTCGAGGGTGAAAAGCACTTAAAAAATATAAAGATGATTACTGATAAGGGGGAAAATGCCGAGGCTTATCTATCGTTCGATGAAAAGAAATTGATTTACCAGAGCAATAATGGTGAACTTCCTTGCGATCAGATTTTTGAAATGAATATTGATGGCGCCAATAAGGTGATGGTTTCGAATGGTGAAGGTAAGACTACCTGTTCATATTACCTTCCGGGAGATACTGCAATAATTTATGCCTCAACTTTCGGAAGTGATAAAGAGTGCCCTCCCCCGGCCGATAGATCAAAGGGTTATGTATGGAAACTTTATCCCGAATTTGATATTTATATAGCAAAGCCCGATGGTTCCAATCTCCGGAAAATGACTGATACATATGGATATGATGCAGAAGCAACAGTTTCTCCAGTAGGAGATAAAATTGTATTTACTTCAACAAGAGATGGTGATCCCGAAATTTATACGATGAACCTCGATGGGAGTAATCAGACCAGGCTCACACATCATAAAGGTTATGACGGCGGACCTTTTTTTTCTCTCGACGGTACTAAAATTGTATTCCGTGCAAGTAGTCCGAAAACAGATAAAGAACTTGAGGATTATAACGATCTTGTAAAGAATGGTCTTGTAAGACCAACCGCTCTGGAAATTTATGTTATGGACGCTGACGGAAAGAATGTAAAACAAGTAACTAATCTTGGGGAGGCGAGTTTTGCTCCTTTCTTTTTCCCCGACGCTAAAAGGATTATATTTTCATCAAACCTTAACAGCAGCAACCCCATGAACTTTGATCTCTATATGATAAATGTTGATGGTACCGGATTGGAGCAGATTACTTTCAATGAGACATTCGATGGTTTTCCTATGTTTACAAGGGACGGTAAAAAGCTTGTATTCGCTTCAAACAGATTTTATAAGAAAAAGGGCGATACAAACATATTTATTGCGGACTGGATTGAATAACTTTTTTATAATCAAAAGTTAAATTCTAAATTAAGCCAATACTCTATTCAGAGCTGAACAATGAAGATAATGTCTGCTATTTTATTGATTATTACAGCTGCTTTGGGATTTTATTCGGGCGGACAAAAGGATAAAAATCCTGAAATCACTGCAGCGGAAATTCAGGACCATATAAATTATCTCGCTTCAGATAGTCTTGAAGGAAGATTCACAGGTTCAAGAGGAGGAGAACTGGCAGCCGAATATATTGAAGCAGATTTTACAAGCACCGGATTGAAACCTCTTTTTAACGGAAGCTTCAGACAGAATTTTCCTTTTGTATCAGGAATTAAATTGGCTGATAATAACAAGCTATTCTTTAATATAAACGGTGAAGAATTAAATCCTACTATTAAGGATGAATATACTCCTGCTCCTTTCTCAGGAAATATAGATTACCATGGCGAAATAGTTTTTGTTGGTTACGGTATATCTGCCCCCGATCTGAAATATGATGATTACAAGGATATTGATGTAAAAGGAAAAGCTGTAGTAATAATGCGATACGGCCCGGATGGTGCAAATCCTCATTCGGAATTCGGGAAGTACACTGCTTACCGGTATAAGACAAACACTGCAAAAGAAAAAGGTGCTTCAGCAGTCATTTTTATCACTGGTTATATTCCTAAAGATGATGAAGATAAACTGATGAAATTAAATTATGATGGTGCCGGACCGATGCCCGATATCGGGATTATCCAGATCAAAAGAGATATTGCCGATAAATTATTTAAAGGTGAAGGACTTGAATTCAAATCAATCCAGGAAAAAATAGATTCCTTAAAAAGTCCTGACTCATTCGAGCTTAAGAATTCCAAAGTAGTACTTTCTACAGGAATTGAAGAAATTACGGGACATACGGATAATATCGGCGGCTACATTGAAGGACACGATCCCATATTAAAAAATGAATATATAGTTATTGGCGCTCATTATGATCATCTGGGATGGGGTGAAACAGGTTCTCTATATACGGGAAGTGTTCCTGAAATCCATAACGGCGCGGATGATAATGCTTCGGGTACAGCAGGAGTACTGGAACTTGCTGAAAAGTTTGCCTCGCAAAAAGATAGTTTAAAGAGAAGTATAATTTTCCTTTGTTTTTCAGGTGAAGAACTTGGATTAATCGGTTCATCTTATTTTGTGAATAATCCACCTGTTCCCCTCAATAAAATGGATGCAATGGTGAACCTGGATATGGTAGGAAGATTGAATTCCGATAACCAATTAATCGTTTACGGTACAGGCACTTCAACGGGTTTCAAAGATTTGTTAAATAATGATAATAAAGATTTCAGTTTTAAGCTCACACTCAATGATGAAGGGTACGGACCAAGTGACCAGTCTTCATTTTATGCAAAGGAAATGCCTGTATTATTCTTTTTCACAGGAACACATACAGATTATCATCGTCCCACAGATGATGCCGATAAAATAAATTCCAAAGGAGAGGAAGAAGTATTAGACTACGTTTATGATATTTCTAATTACCTGGATGAAGAAAGCACCAAACCAGATTATATAAATGTTCCGCGAAAAAATGAGGGCGGTCCGTTAACATTTAGTGTTTATGTTGGGACAGTTCCAGATTATGCAACCCAGGTTGATGGACTAAAAATAAATGGAGTCCGTGAAGGAAGCCCTGCCCAGAAAGGAGGTTTACAGGGAGGCGATATAATTATCCAATTCGGAGATAAAAAAATATCCAATATTTATGATTACACTTATGCCCTGGGCGATCATAATCCCGGTGATGTTGTTGATGTTGTAGTAATTCGTAACGGAGAAAAGAAAACTTTTAAGGTTGAACTGGGAGCAAGATAAGGCTTAGCACCCATAAATTATCGTCATTAAAAAGGCAGCCTTTTTAAACCAGGCTGCCTTTAATTTTTTTAAAGTTGTATTCCAATTTTAGGTTATTGAACTTCTTTATGCCATTCGGGGAATCTTCCCGGAGTATACGGAGCTCCATACATTTCAAGTTTGGATTCGAGATTTTTAACTTCCTCATCAATTGATTTCAATGTTGCAAGCAGACCGTCAAACTGATTAGCTGCAGCATCATATGATTGAAGATATGTAGAAGTCGGAGCTGATGTAGTTGTCCATA
>Ga0153915_10002344_pt1 | contig 17328 bp, 11 predicted proteins | sample Opewatmetagenome_2_FD_107003 | JGI IMG/M metagenome (GOLD analysis project Ga0153915, IMG submission 107003) | Freshwater wetland microbial communities from Ohio, USA - Open water 3 Core 3 Depth 3 metaG | ecosystem: Environmental > Aquatic > Freshwater > Wetlands | place: USA: Ohio, Lake Erie...
CAAAAAGAAAAATGTGTAAACGAAATCGCTGTCATTGCCGCGGCGCTCTCCATTCAGGACACCCGCGAACGACCGTATGAAAAAGCCGATCAGGCCTCAAAAGCTCATGCTCTTTTTGCGAATCCCGAATCGGACTTTTTAACTTATCTGAATATCTGGAATCGCTATCATGGTTCGCTGGAGAGTCTGCCTTCGCAGAGCAAACTGAGAAAATTCTGCCGCGATCATTTTCTTTCCTACAGGAGAATGATTGAATGGCGCGACATTTACCATCAAATAATGGACATTATCGATGGAAAAAATAAAGCGGCAAAAAGCAAAAAACATATCAAGATTGAAATAAATCAGGAAATTTCCGACAAAATTCATCGCTGTATTTTGAGCGGCTATCTTTCCAACATCGCCCAAAAGAAGGAAAAAAACTTTTACAACGCGGCCAAGAGCAGGGCTGTGATGATTTTCCCCGGTTCCGGTTTATTCAATCGAGCAGGCCACTGGATCGTGGCGGCGGAAATAAGTATGACCTCGCGGATCTTTGCCCGCAATGTTGCCAATATTAAATGCGAGTGGCTGGAGGAACTGGGCGGCAGCAATTGCCGCTATACTTACGCCGCCGCCCATTGGGAGAAAAATCGCGGGCAGGTGGTCGCCATGGAAAAAGTGACACTGTTTGGTTTGACCATTGTGGAGAGCCGGCCTGTCGCTTATGAAAGAATTAATCCCGGGGAAGCCAGATCGATATTTATCCGGGAAGCCCTCGTCACCGGAGAAATAGCCCGCCGGATTCCCTTTCTGGAACATAACTTATCTTTATTCAATCAAGTAAAAACAATGGAAGAAAAACTGCGTAAACGCGGGCTTGTGGTTGATGAAGAAGCCATCGCCGGTCTTTACGAGCAGAGGCTGCCGGTAATTTCCGATATCCGGTCATTACTGAGTCTCATTAAAGAAAAAGGCAGTGATGAATTCCTGCGTTTTCGGGAAGAGGATTTGATTGCCCATGAACCTGATCCTGAAGAAATATCGCAATATCCCGATCAAATAAAAATCGGGGATGCCGCTCTTGCCTGCCGTTACAGTTTCGAGCCCGGCAAAAGCGATGACGGCGTGACCGTAAATGTTCCCCTGGGACTTATTTCCAGGACTGCCGAGGAAAATATCGACCGCTACCTGCCTTCATTACTGCGGGAAAAAGCTGTTTGTTTACTGAAGTCGCTTCCTAAATCCCTGCGTCTGAAACTTCCTTCGCCTGTCCAAATCGCACAGTCATTGCTGGAACAGAAATCGTTTTTAAATAAATCCCTGCCTCAGGCTCTAAGCCAACTGCTGCTGGATAAATACAAAGTAACTGTCCCCCGTGATGCATGGGCAATGGACAGGCTGCCGGCTCATTTAAATGTCCGCTACAGTGTGATTGATGAAAAGGGGAAGGAAATAACAAACAGCAGGGACATTAATCTGCTGCAAAAAGAACTAACCGACACGATAAATACATCGGCTCTGGATAAAATACGCGGTGATTGGGAAAAAGAAGGTATTACCCGCTGGGATTTCGGTGAATTGCCCCGGCAAATTCCGCTTACCGGTATTCAAGGCCTTATCGGTTATGCCTATCCGGCCCTGCACGCAGATGATGATTCTATTCATCTGAGGCTCTTCTCCAATCAGAAAGAAAGCGCTGCCAGTCACAGCCTGGGCGTTGCGGCTCTTTATGAAATTCATTTTGCAGATCTGCTGAAACAACTCAAAAAAAATATCATCCTGAACGCCGGAATGAAAACCATTGCGGCAAATATCGGCAATCCTAAACACATGGAACAGGCAATCATCAACAGGGTTAAAAAGGATTTATTATTTAAACCATGGCGCAGGCAGGAAGATTTTATGAAACACGCAGACTCGCTGAAAGCTGAAATTCTGCCCTACGGCCAGCAGGCGCTTGTTTCCATAGAACCGGCATTGAAAGCCTTTGACGATACTCATGTTTGTGTGCAAAAACTTATGAAGAAGAATACCGGCAATAGTCCTGTTTTGAAATTCCTCAGGGAAATCCGGACAGAGATGCAAAGCCTTGTGCCCGTCAATTTCCCCGAGTTTTATACATTCGACCGTATGAAGGATTTGCCCCGCTACATCAAAGCCCTGGCCTTACGGGCCCAGCGCGGAAGCCTTAATCTCATCGCGGCGCAAAAGAAAATACAGGAAGTTTTGATTTATTCACGGCAGTTAAGGCAAATGATTACATCAGCCGCAGAGGACGTTATATCACCGCACACCGGAATACTTGAAGTCAGCCGGTTTAAAGATGACTTTTCAGCAGATTGTCCGGAAGAGAAAAAAAGGATGATTGAAGAGTTATTCTGGATGATTGAAGAATATAAAGTATCCCTGTTCGCGCAGGAACTCAAAACCCCCTACCCTGTATCACCAAAGAAGTTGAATCAGTTGATTGAGGAGATTGAAAAACTTTAAGAAGATATTCACCCGGCAATCTCAATTTTATCATCTACCTTTATTTCGCCGCCGACCAGCACCTTCGCGAAGATTCCTTCCCGGGGCATGACACAATCTCCTACTGTATAAAAAATATTGCAGCGGTTGTGGCAGACCTTGCCGATCTGAGTGACCTCCATCAGAACTTTATCTCCGACTTTCAGCCGCGTGCCAATGGGGAGAGATGGAAGATCAATACCCTCAACAGTGAGATTTTCCGCGAAATCGCCATAGTTCACATCGAGTCCCTTTGCTCTGATCTTTTCAATACTTTCCCTGGCAAGTAGACTTACCTGCCGGATACCGGGCTCTGCGTGAGCATCGTTTTCCAATCCGAGATTTTCCAAAAACAGACCGCAATCGATATTATTCTTTTTTTCCCCTTTTTTGGGAGAAATATTTACTGATAAAACCTTCCCTTGTATTTTTTCCATTTTAAATCACCTATATAAATATCTTTTATTTTATCATTATATTTACCAAAAAACTATCCAATCTCTCTTTACAACAATACAATGCCATTTCTAAATTAAAGATGATATCGAGGCGGCTAGGAGGAGGCGACGAGGCGTATTAATAATACGTTGAGGAAGCCGACAACGACGCCAACAAAGATAGCGCTTTAATTTAGGGATGGCATACCTCGTCTATTACTCCGCCTCCAAGTACATGGTCATCATCGTAAAAAACAACTGCCTGCCCGGGAGTTATCGCTTCCTGTTCTTCAGCAAAGAGAACCCTGATTTTGTCATTTTCGAAGGTTACTTTACAGGCTGCTTCTTTTTTCCGGTATCTGATCTTCGCATATATCTGATCGGGCCAATTCCGGACAAGCAGGTTAACATCTTTTGCCACAAGCCCATTTGACATTAAATCTTTTTTTTCACCTGCGACTATACGGTTTTTACCGGGATCAATAGAAACAACATAAAGAGGTGTTTTGTGACTTATGCCCAAACCTCCCCTCTGGCCGATCGTATAAAATATAATTCCCCTGTGCTCTCCCAGAACATTCCCCTGCATATCCACAATAGGACCAGGCTTTATATTTTGCACCCGCCCTGAGATAAACTCCTGATAATTTTTCTGCGTAACAAAACATATATCCTGGCTTTCCTGTTTTTCCGCAACGGGAAGAGAAGCTCTTTTCGCGATTTCTCTTACTTCTTCTTTGGTCAGGGGGGCGAGAGGAAATAATATATTCCCCAGTTTTTCATAAGGTGTAGAATAGAGAAAATAGGTCTGATCTTTCTTTTTATCCTTCGGTCTCTTCAGATAATAACTATTTCCACTTTTTTCGATGGCCGCATAATGACCTGTCGCCAGAAAATCAAAGCCAAGCGTCGTCGCCTTTTCCAGCAAACTGCCGAATTTCAGGTAGCGGTTGCATTCGACACAGGGGTTTGGTGTTCTTCCTCTTTCGTATTCGCTGATAAATTTAGCGATGACCTTATCTTCGAGCTCTTTTGCGTAATCAAAAACGTAGTGAGGAATTTTGAGCCGGTCGCATACTCTTTTCGCATCATCAATCGCATCAGCTCCGCAGCATTTCGCGCTGTCTCCTTCGACTGCAATGCCCAAACACATAGTCACACCGGAAACATCATAACCTTCATTTTTAAGCAGCAGGGCGGCAACGGAGGAATCAACTCCGCCGCTCATGGCTACTAAAACTTTTTTACTCATTTTTCCTCTTCTCTAATAAGAAATTACCTATTGCGCGAGTGAGTATAAGAATAACGGTATTGCGTGTCAATGAAATATAAGTTTACAGCCATATATAATTAGTTTATTCGTCATTGACATATGTTTTCGTTCTTCCTATACTTTCTCCAAATATAAACAAAACAACCAGATATATAAGGAGCAAATATGACAGCACCGCTTGTTATCGCCATGTCGCAGGGCAGGGAAATTCTCTTATTGCCGCAGATGGCTAATCGCCATGGATTGGTTACCGGAGCCACCGGCACGGGGAAAACAGTCACTTTGCAGAAAATGGCCGAATCGTTCGCATCAATCGGCGTTCCGGTTTTTATGGCTGATGTCAAAGGAGACCTCTCCGGCATAGGAGCGGCAGGTGTTTCTTCGGATAAATTGCTCAAACGTCTGGAAGGAATCGGCATCAGGGAATTCAAGCCACGCGCCAATACAACGGTATTCTGGGATGTGTATGGCAAATCCGGTCATCCGGTGCGCGCTACGGTTTCCGATATGGGGCCGCTGCTTCTGTCACGTCTGCTTAATCTCAACGAAACTCAATCGGGTGTTCTGCAAATCGTCTTCAAAATAGCTGACGATAACGGCCTGTTGCTTCTCGACCTGAAGGATATCAGGGCAATGATTCAATTTGTCGGGGATAACGCCAAAAAATTCAAGACGGAATATGGAAATATTTCCGCCGCTTCCATCGGCGCGATTCAGCGTGGACTTCTGACCATCGAAGAGCAGGGCGGCGACAAATTCTTCGGTGAACCGATGCTGGACATATCGGATTTGATACAAACTGACAGTGAGGGACGCGGCGTCATGAACATTCTTGCCGCCGATCAGCTCTATAATAACCCCAAGCTTTATTCCACTTTCCTCCTCTGGATGCTGGCTGAACTATTCGAGCAATTGCCTGAAATAGGCGACGTGGAAAAGCCCAAACTGGTATTCTTTTTTGACGAAGCTCACCTTCTTTTCACCGACGCCCCGAAGGCTCTGCTGGAAAAAATTGAACAGGTTGTGCGTCTGATTCGTTCCAAAGGTGTGGGAGTTTATTTTGTCACCCAGAATCCTTTGGATATACCGGACACTGTTCTTGCTCAACTGGGCAACCGCGTTCAGCACGCCCTGCGCGCATTCACTCCGCGTGATCAGCAGGCAGTTAAGACGGCTGCATCGACTATGCGCCAGAACCCGGCCTTTGATGCGACGCAGGCAATCACCGAACTTGGCGTCGGTGAAGCGCTGATTTCTTTTCTGGATGAAAAGGGACGGCCTTCCATTGTGGAACGCTCCTTTGTCATTATTCCCTGTTCAAGAATGGGCGCAATGACTGATGAAGAGCGTATGGCAGCCATCAAGGCCTCCACTGTTTACGGGCATTACGAAAAAATTCTTGATCGCGAATCGGCTTTTGAAAAATTACGCGGCGGCCAAGAGCAGGCTGCGCAGGAAGACAAGATTGCCGTTAAAGTTGATCAGCCTGCCGCTCCCGCAAAAGATGAAGGAGGACTTTTAGGCGGTGTTGGAAAAGGGTTGGGCGATATTATTTTCGGAAGCACCGGTCCCCGCGGAGGTCAAAAAGAAGGAATGGTACAGGCCGCCGCAAAAAGTGTCGCCCGCAGCATCGGCTCATCTGTCGGACGTGAAATAATCCGCGGCGTTCTTGGATCCATACTGGGAGGCTCCCGCCGGCGATAATAAAAATAAGTGAGGAAAAATTATTAAAACAAATTTAATGACATTTAAAGAATTAGGCATCGATAAAAGAATTCTCCGGGCAATAACGGAAATGGGTTTTGAAATACCTATGCCTGTTCAACAGGAGGCAATACCTTTTCTATTGCAGGACACAAGAGATTTAGTTGCCCTGGCTCACACGGGAACAGGTAAAACAGCAGCATACGGCATACCCATTATTCAACAAATTGATCCACACTCATCAAAAACGCAGGCGCTGGTTCTTGCGCCTACCAGAGAACTTTGTCTGCAGATAACTGATGATCTGACCCGTCTTGCCCGGCACATTGATAATCTGAATATTGTGGCGATTTATGGCGGCGCAAATATTTTCACTCAAATAAAACAGGTAGGTGCGGGAGCGCAGATTGTCGTGGCCACGCCGGGCCGCATGCTCGATATGCTCAAGCGAAAAAAAGTAAGTGTATCCGCCATCAACTGGCTGGTGCTGGATGAAGCCGACGAAATGCTGGACATGGGATTCAAGGACGATTTGAATGCCATATTATCCGGCACTCCGGAACAGAAAAAAGTTTTGTTATTTTCAGCAACGATGCCCCGGGAAATTGAAGCGCTTGCCAGAAGCTATATGAAAAATCCCAGGGAGATCACGGTTGGCTCCAAAAACACGGGCGCGGAAAATATTCAGCATCAATATTATGTCGTGCATGCCAAAGACAGGTATGTGGCTCTCAAGAGGATTGCCGATTATTATCCCGATATCTATGCAATTATTTTTTGCCGGACAAAAATTGAAACTCAGGAAGTTGCGGATTCACTGATAAAAGACGGCTACAATGCGGATGCATTGCATGGCGATCTTTCTCAGGCGCAAAGAGACAGCGTCATGAACCGTTTCAGAACCAAAAACCTGCAAATGCTCGTGGCGACAGATGTCGCGGCCAGGGGAATTGATGTCACAAATTTAACTCATATTATCAATTACAATCTGCCGGACGATATAGAAAACTACACCCACCGCAGCGGACGGACAGGCCGGGCCGGTAAATCCGGCATTTCCATTGTCATTATAAATTTAAAAGAATCGTTCCGCATTAAACAAATTGAAAAGCAAATCGGTAAAAAATTTGAGCAGGTTAAAATACCCACCGGCCATGATGTTTGTAAAAAGCAACTTTTGCATTTAATCGAAAAAATAAAGAACACCGAGGTCCATCATAAAGAAATCGGCGTCTTTCTGCCTGCTGTTTATGAGCAATTGAAGGACATCAGCAAGGAGGAAATAATTCAAAAGTTTGTATCGTCGGAGTTTAACCGCTTTTTAAGCTATTATCGCAACACTGCCGATATAAATGTGGAAATAAGAAAAGAAGGCGGCAAAACAGTTTCCGGTTCCAGAACCGGGTCCGGCGCCGGTTCAGGTTCCGTCCGCTTATTCATTAATCTGGGACAGATAGAAAAATTCGATGATCGCCGGCTAAAAGCTTATCTCCTGGATTCTGCCAATATCCCTGACCTGCGTATTTCCCATGTTGAGGTAACGCGCAGTTGTTCTTTTTTTGAGACTGATTCTCAGCAGGCGGATTTTCTGATGGCAAAATTTAAGAAGGAAAAATTCCAGGGCCGCCATGTCCAGATCGGGTATGCGGACAAAGGCAAGAGAAGTAAAGGCAAAGAAAGAGGTAACCGGGACTATTCCAAAGCCACAAACGTTTTTTTCGCGATTAAAAGAAAGCGGCGATAAAGTTTCTATCAATAATCCCGAATGATATGAAGATGGATTTTGTTTATAAAAAAAATGACCGCAAAATCAGTATATGTCAGACGCACAAATAAATATTTGCTTTTAATGAAGCATAGGTTTAAATAATAAAATAGTAGGATCAATAGCGTTTTTGAAAAGCTGTTAAAGTTAACTATAAACTATTATACGCATTTACAAACAAGGAAATGCCATGATAACCAGCTATTCATTCAAGCTATTTGATATCATTATTTCTTCACTGACTACCACAAACCCTCTAAAAGATATCAGCATGTTTAAATCTCTTCGGGCAAACGTTATCAGAAATAAAACAGAACATATAATAAAATCAAAAGCTTTCTCATTATAAGGACTGTGCGATGACTGCTCTTGACATACGAACGTTCTTAGCCGGCTATGTATTATCCATCCTCTTGTGCATCATAGTGATAGCTTCTCTATGGTGGCAAAACAGAAAACGTTCCCCTGAAATTATTCTTTGGTTTGCCGGCTTTGTTCTGCAATTTGCGGGCGTTTTGCTTATTACATGTCGTGTAATTCTGCCTGATTTCTTTACAATCATTATTGCCAACGTATTTATTATCGGCGGAATAATTATCCTTTGCACAGGGCTTAGCCGTTATGTGGGAAAAGACCACCGTCAATTGCACAACTATTTGATGCTGGCCGTCTTCACACTTGTGCATCTGTATCTCACATATGTCCATCCGGATTTTAACCTGCGTGTGGTTAATCTGTCGGTTGCATTTATCTTCATCTGCGCGCAATGCTCCTGGCTCATGTTGCGCGAAGTGGAGCCGGACCTGCGACCGGTCACAAAAGTTACCGGAATCATATTCGCAGTACTTTGCCTTTTCAGCATAATTCAAATAACAATCAGTCTGATGGTGCATAGGATTAACGATTTGCTTTTGTCCGGATTTTTCGGCATATTTGCGATTCTCATTTACCAGATAGCATTCATAGCATTGTCGATTGCCCTGTTTCTCATGGTCAGCCGAAGGTTATCCATGGCATTGGAGAGCGAAATCCTTCAACGCAGGCAAGAGGAAAAACTGATCCGGTTGAGGCTGTCTTTACTGGAATTCGCCGCAACCCACTCTCTGGAAGAGGTGCTTCAACAAACACTGGATGAGGTCGGAACTCTGGTTGAATCCCCCATCGGCTTCTATCACTTTGTTGAAAGTGATCAGAAGACTCTTTCGCTTCAGGCATGGTCGACACGCACACTCAGGGAATTTTGCAAGGCTGAGGGCAGAGGGTTGCATTACGGAATTGATCAGGCCGGAGTCTGGGTGGACTGCGTACATGAAAAGCGGGCGGTTATTCACAACGATTACAATTCTCTGCCGCACCGCAAAGGAATGCCGGAAGGACATGCTCCCGTTATTCGGGAACTGGTTGTGCCGATTATGAGAGGCGACCTCGTTGTGGCCATACTCGGCATAGGTAACAAACCTGTGGATTACACCCGGAAGGATGCTGAAACAGTTTCATATCTGGCTGATGTGGCATGGGAAATAACACGGCGCAAAAAAACGGAAGAGGCTTTAAAGAAAAGCGAGGAAAAATTCAAACAACTGGCCGAAGTGTTTCCCGAAACGATTTTCGAGGCAGATATAAAAGGTTATGTTACCTATGCGAATGATCATGGCCTTAAACACTTCGGTTTTACGAAAGAAGATATTGCCAAAGGCATGAATATTTTCGACCTGATATCACCCGCTAATCTTAACACGGCGCGGGAGCGCATTCAGAGCAGAATACAGGGCGGTAATAAAAAATATCTTGAGTATCAGGCTTTGAAAAAAGACGGAAGCACCTTTCATGCCCTGGCTTTATCGACACCGATTATGGCTGATGGAATACCGGTCGGCATCCGCGGATTTATTCTGGACATTACCGAAAGCAAACAGGCGGAGGAGGCGTTACGTGAAAGCGAAGAACGCCTTCACGCCATCACTAATTCCGCCAATGACGCGATCATTATGATAGACAACGATGGGAACATATCCTATTGGAACCCGGCCGCAGAAGATATTCTCGGTTATACCGGCGCGGAAGCGATCGGAAGGAATCTTCATGAATTGATCGCCCCGGATCGGTTTCTCCTTGCTTGTCATGCGGCTTTCCCGGAATTTCAAAAAAACGGAAAAGGGAATGCCATCGGCAAGACTCTGGAATTAGCGGCGCGTCGAAAAGACGGTCACGAAATAGATGTAGCGCTATCTTTGTCGGCGGTAAATATCAAAGGGATGTGGAACGCAGTCGGCATTATTAAAGACATTACAGAGCGCAAACAGGCGGAAGAGGCGCTTCGTGAAAGCGAAGAACGTTACCATTTCATCGCCGATCATACCGCGGACCACATCTGGACAATGGACTTGTCCTTGCATTTTCTTTATTCAAGCCCCGCAGTGTTCAAGATACTCGGCTATACAATTGAAGAATTGATGGCAAAACCGTTTGATCAGTTTTTTACGCCTGAATCGCTTGTGACGGCGCAGAAAGCCCTTATGGAAGAACTCGAAGCAGATAAAGATCCGAATGTCGATCCGAACCGCATCCGCACGCTTCAGTCCGAACACTACCATAAGAACGGAAATTTGGTCTGGCTGGAAAGCTCTCTCACCTTTATTCGCGACGCAGAGATGAAGCCTGTCGGCATCCTGGGTGTTTCCCGCGACATCACCGAACGTAAAAAATCGGAAGAGCAGATAAAGCATTTTGCAACACATGATTTATTAACGGACCTTCCCAGTTTAAGATTGGCGAGGGACAGAATGTCGGTGGCAATTAACATGGCTCGCCGGTATAAAAAAGCGGTGGCCATAATGTTTATCGATCTGGACGGTTTCAAAGCCGTCAATGATACACTCGGCCATGATGCCGGAGATTACATGCTCAGGCAGGTGGCCCAGCGTCTGTTGTCCTGCGTGCGCGAAACAGACACGGTCGCCCGCGTGGGAGGCGATGAATTTCTGATAATTGCGACCGAAATCAATTCTCCCGAAAACGCCGCTCAAATCGCCGAAAAGGTAATCCAACTGGTATCACAGCCGGTCACTATCAATGAGAAGCAGGCGGTTGTCGGTGCAAGTATCGGAATCGCACTCTTTCCCGACCACGCCTCAGATATGGATCAGCTTATCAAAATAGCTGACGAAGCCATGTATGAAGTTAAAAACGCCGGAAAAAACGGATTTCGTTTTGTAAATTCCTCGTTAAAATAATCTTCAGACCAATCAAATAAATTTGATTTTAATAAATCATTGGTTTAAATAATTAATATTATTTTGTTATCAAAGGATAACCAGACGACCCAAAGGAGATAAAATGGACACAAGGAGAGACTTTATCAAAAAAAGCGCTATTGTCAGCGCCGCTTTCTGTTTGCCGGCTTCTCTGACACGTGAGAGCCTGGCGGCTTATCCTGATTTAAAAACACGTGTCCCGAAAAAAGCGCTTATTTTGTGGTACAGCCAAACAGGTCAGACACAACGATATGCCCGGCTTATCGGCTGCGTACTGAAAGGAAAAGACCTTACGGTAGATGAAAGAGAAATTCAGGAATTCGATAAAAAACTACTTCCGGAATATGATCTAATTATCATTGGCACACCGGTATTCTATTATGATACTCCGTCCAATATCATCGATTGGCTGAAAACGATTCCTTCCATCAAGGGAACACCGGTTGCGGCGTTTGTCTCCTTCGGCGGCCCGGAAGGTAATCAGCATAACGCTTCCTGTCATATCCTCAAGCTTTTGGCCGGCAAAGGCGGGGTGCCGGTGGGAAGAGATGCCTTTAGAAATATTCCCTCTTATCCGACACCCAAATGGAACAACTCCCAACAAATTGCCGGACAGCATCTGCCCAACGCGGCTACGTTTGATCAGGTGCGCCGCTTTACAGCGGATACGCTACAGAGAATTTCCCGCGGCGAAACGATTTCTATCGGATACGAAATAGCCTTGAGGGAAGGTCTGCGGGCGCTGCCCCTGGTCTGGCTGAACAAGAAAGCTATTAGCAAACATACGGTTGACGCTTCAAAATGTATCGGATGCGGAACCTGCGTGAGAAAATGTCCCACCAAGGCAATCAATCCCTTCAAACAAATTGTTGACCGGAATAAATGTCTGGCCTGCTTCGGCTGTCTGAATAATTGCCCCGCCGATGCCGTGGTTATGGAATACGGGGGCGAGCGCCTATACGGTTTCCCGGAATATTTAAGGCGAAATAAAATTACGATTATGGAACCGCCGGAATTCAGCACATGCGAAGGATGATTTATGGAAATAAGAGTTGTTCCCAAGGGAGTGGAACATAAGCCGATTTGTCAAACCGAATGTACTTTAATGCTAATAGAACCCGGCGAAACTTTAAACACCGGTAACGCCGGAGGTCCATTAACAGACACAAATCCGGAGTGGATATAATTTTAATAAAAGATAAAAGGAGCAAAAAATATGAAACAATTTGTTTTAACTCCTGCGGCGGGGAAGCGTCTGATCGGAAAGGCAGTCATCAGACATCCCGCGATTAAGGAAGCTCTGAAAAAGGGTACGGTGGTTATTATAGCCGGAACAACCAACGGCTATGTGGCGCAAGAACTACTTTCAACGTATTGTAAAACAAAGGATTTTCAGAGGAACCGTTTTTACCGTGGGATCATTCTTCCTCCCGAACGCCCGAAATCTTCTACGGGAAGAAGTTATGACGAAAGTAAATTCCCGGGTGATGTGGTAATTAAAAAAGGTGTTTATCAAAAGGATAAAACTATATTTGATGTGGTTGATGGTCTGCGCGAGGGAGATGTCATACTGAAGGGGGCCAACGCGGTTGATTTAATCCGGCGAAGAGCCGCAATCCTGATAGGCGCTCCGAAAGCCGGAACCATTGGCGCATCACTACCGGCAGTTGTCGGCAGGCGGGTACGGTTAATTCTGCCGGTCGGACTCGAAAAGCGTGTTTACGAAAATCTTGATGAACTGGCGGCAAAAATGAATGTTCCTGGCGCCAGGGGCCCAAGGCTTCTGCCTGTTCCGGGAGAAATATTTACCGAACTTGACGCTATTGATTTGCTTACCGGCGCATCTGCATCACTTATCGCATCAGGAGGTGTTTGCGGAGCGGAAGGAAGCATCTGGCTGGCAGTGAGCGGGAAGCCGGCACAGGAAAAAGCAGCAGAAGCTCTTATTAAATCCGTCGTTAATGAACCGGCTTTAAACTTTTAAAAATTTTAGGGAGCAAATGAAGGATAGTAAAATCAACAATGTCATCAAAATATTGAAGAAGGAACTGGCTGTGGGAACCATGCCGATTGTTTCGCATCTGGCCGAAAATCAGCGCGATCCTTTCGTCATTTTAATTTCCACGCTATTGAGTCTGCGCACAAAAGATGAAGTTACGGCGGTAGCGACCGACAGGCTTTTTGAACTTGCCTCAACTCCGGAAGAGATGCTGAAAGTTCCTTTAGACAAAATCGCCAGAACAATTTATCCGGTTGGCTTTTACCGCATCAAGGCGAGCAACATTCATCATGCCTGCAGGGAACTGATAAAACATTTTTCCTCAAAAGTACCGGATAACATTGACGACCTGCTCAGCATAAAAGGTGTCGGCCGTAAAACAGCCAACCTTGTTGTTTCACTCGCCTACGGCAAAGATGCTATTTGTGTTGATACTCATGTACACAGGATTTCCAACCGTCTGGGTTATGTTAAAACAAAAACTCCTGAGGAAACCGAGTTTGCCCTGAGGAAAAAACTTCCGCGCCGCTATTGGATCATTTATAATACCATCATGGTTGCCTTTGGCCGGCAAACATGTAAACCCGTTTCGCCCCTTTGTACCCGGTGTCCGATAAACAAATTCTGCGATCGTGTCGGCGTAACTTTGAGCCGTTAATTATAAAGGATCTTTGGTTAGATAATGGATTGTCAGTTTGGTCGAATTCGTTTTATACACGGGGATAACGGCGGTAAATATCCTTTTAGCCATTCCTTATATCTTGATGGTGAAAATATTCGTGTAATTATAGATCCCGCCTGTAGTTTGCAAAAACTTACTGACATGAAGCAAAATAACGGTGTGGATCAGGTCTTCTTGTCGCACTGGCATGAAGATCATATCAGCTATTTGAATCTTTTTGATGATTGCATTCTCAGGATATCTGAACGGGATTTCCCGCCGCTGACTGATATTGACATTTTTATGGACTGGTATGGAATTAAGGACGATTCACTCCGTCAAATTTGGAAACATGTAATGCTGGAGAATTTTAACTATCGGCCGAAAAAGGAAGCTCTTTTTATTAAAGATAACGAAATAATTGATCTGGGATCTCTTGCAGTTCAGGTTATTGCCACGCCGGGACATACGCCGGGACATCTTTCCTTTTTCTTTCCTGACGAAGAAATTCTTTTTCTCGGAGATTATGATTTGACCTCGTTTGGTCCATGGTATGGCGATGTCTATTCCAGCATAGAACAAACGATACAATCTATCCACAGGCTGAAAAACCTTCCCGCGCGGAGATGGGTAGCATCACACAATACCGGATTATTTGAGAAAAATCCGGGCAGACTCTGGGATAATTATGAAAATGTTATTTATCAGCGTGAAGAAAAAATACTGAATTTCTTGAATGAGCCGAAGACTCTGGAACAAATTTTATCGGCGTGGCTAATCTACGGAAAACCGAGAGAACCTAAAGAATTTTTTGAATTTAATGAATACGCGTTGATTCGCAAACATATTGATTATTTAGAACAGCGGGAAAAAATTACGCTGGATAGAAATCAGTACGTCAAAATATAATCCAGGTAACTTAACTTTGTAAAATAACAGCAAAAAGAAAAAAGTTGACTAGCTTATATCGTTTTGATATTGTCCACCGGCTTTAAGAGTAAGATATAATAAAAAATGTCCATTGATAACAATAAGTGTTGTCTGGAAGGACAAGCCCTGGTTAAGATTAATAATAACCTTTTATAAGAGAGATATTATGTATACATTATTGATTATTTTACATGTTTTAGCTTGCCTTGTTTTGATTCTAATTGTGCTTTTGCAGGCAGGTAAGGGCGCCAATATGGGTGCCGCGTTCGGTGGTTCCAGCCAGACGGTTTTCGGCTCTTCAGGGGCAGGAACATTTTTGGGAAAGCTGACCGCAGGAATAGCTGTACTTTTTATGCTTACATCTCTGACACTTACCTATACGGCAAGTCACAGAAGTTCTTCACTAATAGGCCAGCAAAGAATGCCTGTTACTCAGCAGACAGCTCCCATGACTCAACAGACAGTTCCTGTTACTAGCCCGGATGCAGCAAAACTGCCAGCAGTGCCTCCCGCACCGGCAAGCAAGTAATTAAAGTTCTTTTTATTTGACAATCCCGCAACCGGATACGAAAAATTAGGACCAAAAACCTGGACGTGTGGATGTAAATATTGAAATTATTTTAAAATGCCGAAGTGGTGGAATTGGTAGACACGCTATCTTGAGGGGGTAGTGGACAAAATCCGTGCTGGTTCAAGTCCAGTCTTCGGCACCATAAAAAAATAAGGGGTTAGCTGATTCATCAGTTAGCCCCTTCCCTCTTTTTGGGGTACCTGGTTACCGCTATAGTCAATAATATTTGTAAAATTTCCATCACAAACTTATGGTATTTTTTAATTAATTATACCTAATCTATAAGCCACAATATGAATCGTGATACATGTCTTAAAGGAGCGGGAGCATTTTGTGACCACTTTGTCAGCCGCCCTGTCCTGTAACTCCAACATACGGTAATTAACATTATCAGACTTAGAATGCTTACTGCAAGACCGGCAAAAAAGCTGCGAGAGATGTAACGCATGGTAACTTTGTAATTTCCCGGCTCATTCAATCTCAACGCGATCAAACCGTCCTTTTCAAAAATCATTCCATGATCTGTATGCCAGTCCCTGTGGTAATTTTGGTTGATAATGAGCGTGTCCGGCTTGAGTAAATTAACCTGAACAACAATGGAATTCGGCCGAAAAGCGGCCTTTGCTGAATTCGCGGAATCAGTAAAGTAGGCTTCACCTCTATATTTGAAATTCGGTATAAGCTTGCCTTCAGCGTCCACGAAATATTTAGGTAAGGCATTTTCATCTGCCTTAACAGCTGCCATCCAGTCAATTGTGCCGACACCACGAATTATATTAGTATATATTATGGAATTCAGCGGTTCTACACGGGCGCGCGAAATGTCTTTGCCCTTTATATTGTAAAATTCATTTTCTCTGACAAGATATTTTGCCGGAATATCATAAGTATATGTAATTTTATGTGTCGCGTAAGATCGGGGGAACAGGAATAGTACGCTTATAAAAATCAATGCCGCAGCCAATACATTCGCCAGCCATCTTCGGCGAATTTTTGCCAAAACCCAGAAAAATTGCCCTGAAACAATGGCAATAGAAAAAACTATCTGGGCGGAGAAATATTTGGACGGTTTATTAATAACATTGAATACTGGCAGATGGTTCCAAAGCAACCTGAACAAATCTAAAGGCGCATTAAAAGCAAGTGCCAGCCATACAAACAGGAAAATGCAGACGAACCATGGAAATGCTTTTCTGGGAAATATAAAAAAAGTACTAAAAGCAATAAGAACCGGGAACAACCCGATATTTAAAACATGCAGCGTATTTCCATAACATATTAAGTATTTCCATAATTTCAGAAATGTAAAAGCGGAAATATATTCCGGACCATAAATTTTGGTTTTATACCAGAGAAAGTTAGTCCCTAATCCGCCTTGTGTTCCGATAATCTCCCATGCAGGCAGTATGCGCAGCATACCGACAAAAAAGGTGATTGTCAGAGCCAAAAGAAGCACCTTCAAAGGATGGATGTTAACTCTTTCTAATTTTTTCGTCCCGAAGATATTAAATGAAGGAATGATGTCCAGTAAACATAAAATTCCCAAATAAAGAAAGATCATAAAAGCATTTATTTTACCGTCAGATATCATTATGTAGAATACGAAAGACAGAATTAGAAGTGCAGCCTTTTGCCCGCGGCAGGATAATCCGATTAAGAGCAGGCATAAAGGAATAAAGGCGGCATATATGTCATTTATATTGCCATCATATACCCTGAAAGGCACAAATACGCATAAACCAAATATCAATCCGGAAAACAGCGCTCCCCATCTGGTGTAACCAAGAATTTGCCTTGCCAGTAAATAAGTGCTTATCCCTCCAATAAGCAACGAAAGGAACGTAATAATCTTCATACCCGTTATTGTGCCGAAAATAATGGTTATAAATGTCATTGGATTTAATGCAGGGTCACCAGGCTCACCGAGCGCCGGATAACCGCCGCCAACCCAAAAATTTCGTGTGGGAAAGGAATGATATTCTAACACAGCTTTTCTTACTGCTTCACGCATGCCTGCATAATAATAAAAATCATCGTTGACGCTTACTTTGTCACCCGATGTGAGCAGTGGAATAGCGGACAGGGTTATTGTAACAGCGATAAGGATGAGTGCGATAATATCAGCTTTTGTTCTTAAGTGCTGTATTATAGAATTGTTCTCATCTTTGAGTTTGGAAATAAATCTGCTTTTCATATGAGGGTATAATATTTTTTAATTATAAATTGACCAGTAATTGTTATAAA
>Ga0153915_10002345_pt1 | contig 17324 bp, 15 predicted proteins | sample Opewatmetagenome_2_FD_107003 | JGI IMG/M metagenome (GOLD analysis project Ga0153915, IMG submission 107003) | Freshwater wetland microbial communities from Ohio, USA - Open water 3 Core 3 Depth 3 metaG | ecosystem: Environmental > Aquatic > Freshwater > Wetlands | place: USA: Ohio, Lake Erie...
AGAATATAAGGCTTGCCTCGAGGCTCATAGGATGGGAGATGGATATCAGAGGCAAGGAAGAAAAAGCGAAGGCTGCGGCAGCATCCGCTACCGAAAAGAAAAGCGATGCCGGGGAAGTTCCTGCAGCCGATCTAGTGCCAGCGCCGGAAAGCGCGAAAAGCGCTGCCGCGCTGACTGACCTGGAAGGCGTAGGCCCTAAGGCCGAAAAGATTTTAATAGAGGCCGGCTATGACACAATCGAAAAGATAAAAAATCTTACTGCCGAGGATTTGACAAAACTCGAAGGCATTGGTAAAAAAACTGCCGAAAAGATCATAAAATCGGCTAAAGGTTCATAAAAGAAGAGGCGCTAAGGATGGTAAAAAAGGCTAAAGAAAAAGATCCGAAGAAGTCTAAGGCCGCGAAGCCTGCCGCTAAGACGGTACAGACAAAAACGAAGGCGAAAAAAAACGTCGTAAAACCTCAAAGCGCCAAAAAGAAAGAGCCTGTCAAGAAGACGGTGAAGCCGGTAGAGCCGATTATTATAAAAAAACCGGAACCGAAAAAAGAACCCGAGGTAAAGGTCGAGCTTAAGGTTAAGGTTGCGGAAGTTTTAGTAGAAAAGGCAAACCCGCAAGCGCCTGTTGAGGCTTTAAAGCCTAAGGTTGAAGAGGTTGTAGAAGAAAAAGCAGAGCCTGTAAGTGAAGCTAAAACCCGGACGCTTGAAATTGACATACCCATAACGCTAAAGGATCTTGCTCAGAAGATAGGTGTCAAACCCAATGAAATAATTCTTAAACTTATGGCAAAGAATATTTTTGCCACAATAAACCAGGGGCTTGGAGAGGACATTACATCCGATATTCTCGAAGAGTACGGCATAGAATTCAAAAAGCCGCCGAAGCTGGAAGACCAAGTTGTAAAAGAACACAGGGAGCTTGAGGAAAAGCAGGACGAAAAACATCTTGCCTCTAGGCCGCCCGTTGTAACATTCATGGGACATGTAGATCATGGCAAGACGAGCCTGCTGGATTTTATAAGAAAGACCAAGGTAGCCGATAGGGAAAAGGGCGGAATAACCCAGCACATAGGAGCCTATGAAGTAAAATTCAAGAATGGCTCGGTAACATTTTTGGATACGCCCGGCCATGAGGCCTTTACAGCGATGCGAGCTCGTGGAGCAAATGCAACCGATATAGTAGTATTGGTCATAGCCGCTGACGACGGAGTAATGCCTCAAACAAAGGAAGCGCTCGATCACGCACGCGCCGCAGGAGTAACCATAGTAGTAGCGTTGAACAAATGCGATCTTCCGTCGGCCAATATCGAAAAGGTCAAGGGGCAGCTTTCGCAGTTAGGTTTGATGCCTGAAGACTGGGGAGGCAAGACTATAGTCGTTCCCGTGTCGGCTAAGACCGGCGACGGCGTGGACCACCTATTGGAAATGCTTCTATTGGAAGCAGAGCTGTTGGAATTGAAAGCAAATCCGCATCTGCGCGCTAGAGGAGTTGTGATAGAGGGTAAGCTTTCGAGCGGTCAGGGGCCAGTTGCTACGATAATGGTAAAAAACGGGACTCTTCGAGTCGGAGACATGGTGCTTACGGGTATGTATTACGGCCGCATAAAAGCCATGATGGACCATGCGGGAAAACGCATCAATGAGGCGCCTCCTTCCAAGCCGGTCAGCGTCTTGGGCTTGTCGGGAGTGCCGATGTCGGGTAATGAGTTTTTTGTAGTAAAGGACGAGAAGAAGGCAAAAACGTTATCGACGCTGAAGCAGGATGAAGCGCGCCAGCGTAAACTGAAATCGACTCAGCGAATTACACTCGAGGACTTCTACAAGCAGATGAAGGATGGAGTTGCAAAAGAACTTAAGATACTCCTCAAAGGAGACGTCCAGGGTTCTGTTGAGGCTTTAAAGAAGTCGCTTTTGGAATTAAATACGAAAGACGTTAAGATCGACATCGTGCATGCCGATGTTGGTAATATCAGTGAATCGGATATAATGCTTGCGGTTGTTTCGAATGCTGTAGCGATGGGATTCAACGTAAAGGTGGATGAGGGCGCACAGGAACTGGCGGCAAAAGAAGGTATTGAAATAAAGATATACGGAATAATTTACGAGGCGATCCAGGATGTTGTGGCGGCGATGGAAGGTCTCCTGGAGCCGTTCTCCAAGGAAGTTTTTGTCGGCCGGGCATCTGTGAAGCAGGTATTCAAGGTTACGAAGGCCGGGACTATTGCCGGTTCGATCGTTGTAAGAGGAAAGATACAGAGGAGCGGGATAGCCAAACTTGTAAGAGATAAGGCTGTGGTATACGAAGGTAAAATATCTTCGTTAAAACGTTTTAAGGACGACGTGCGCGATGTTGCCGAAGGCGTAGAATGCGGCATAGGCCTCGACAGGCACGACGACATAAGGGCCGGAGACCTGATAGAGGTTTACCAGATCGAAAAGGTTGCCAGGAGGCTCGATTCTAAAAAATGAAGAAGCGAATACTTAGCGGAATGAGGCCTACGGGAAGTTTGCACCTGGGCCATCTTGTAGGCGCGCTTAATAATTGGGTAAAGCTTCAGGATGCGTACCAGTGTTACTACATGATCGCCGATTGGCATGCCCTGATGAGCGAATACGAAAACCCCAAAGGCCTTAAAGACGGCTCCATTGAGATGGCCAGAGATTTTGTAGCCTCGGGACTGGATCCCGAAAAGTCGGTAATATTCGTCCAGTCACACGTGCCTGAACATCTGGAACTTTCGATGATATATTCGTGCCTTACGCCGCTTGCCTTGGTGGAAAGGGTGCCGACATACAAGGAACAGCTAAGAGAAATTACGGGCAGGGATCTCACGACCTATGGCTTCTTGGGATATCCCGTTTTACAGGCTGCCGACATTGCAGTATATAAGGCTAACGCTGTCCCTGTCGGAATAGACCAGATTCCGCATCTTGAGTTGACTAGAGAAATTATCAGGCGTTTTAATAATATTTATAAAAAGAATATATTCCCCGAGCCGGAAGCGATACTTACTAAGACGCCCAAGCTTCTGGGTTTGGACAATAGAAAAATGTCGAAGAGTTATGGCAATGCTATTGCGTTATCAGATTCGCCTGAAGTCATCGGGAAGAAAGTTTCGTCGATGATAACAGATGCCGAGCGTATAAAGCTTAGCGATAAAGGCCATCCGGACATATGCAATGTATTTTCGTATTACGCGACGTTTACCACTCCTGAGGTTGTTAATGATGTGAGGGATTGGTGCCAGGGGGCAAAAAAAGGATGCACGGAATGCAAAAAGAACCTAGCTGGGATCCTTGTAGATTGCCTCGAGCCTGTCAGGCAGAAACGCGCAAAACTCACAGATTCGAAGGTCAAGGAAATTATCGATGACGGCTCCCGCCGAGCCAGGAAGGCCGCGGGAGAAACGATGGAAGAAGTAAAGAAGCTCATAAACCTTGTTGCTTAGGTAGATAATGAGTTATAAAGTTAAGCTTGATGTTTTTGAGGGTCCTCTGGACCTTCTATTGTATCTTATACAAAAAGAAGAAGTTGATATTTACGATATTCCGATATCCAAGATAACCGATCAATATCTTGAATATCTGGAATTGATGCAGTTGTTGGACCTCAATATCGCCGGTGAATTTATCGTGATGGCTGCAACGTTGATGCACATAAAATCAAAGATGCTCCTTCCTCCGGACCAGACCGAGGAAGAGAAAGTAGAGGAGGACCCGCGCGCGGAACTGGTGCGCAGGCTGATTGAATATAAAAAGTTTAAAGAGGCGGCCAGCCAACTGTCTGCCATGGAATCGCAGCATAAGCATTTCTTCGCAAGGGTCGGGACGGGAGTTAAACCTGAAGAACTGCCGAAAGAGGAAGAATATTTCGAAGCAAGCTTATTCGATCTTATAACGGCCTTCACGAAGGTCTTAAAAGATATTCCTAAGGATGTTTTTTATAAAGTAGTAAAAGATGAATTTACGGTATCTGAAAAGATACACGATATTTTACATATGCTGGTCGACAGGAAGTCCCTGTTCTTTACGGATCTTTTTAAGGCCGCGAAACACAAATTTGAGATCATAACGATATTTCTTGCGGTGCTCGAGCTCATAAAGATAAAAGAGATCGTAGTGGTTCAATCTTCTACGTTTGCAGAGATAGAAATTATCAGAAACGTGGAAACGATCAAGCCTAATGCTCCAAAACCTGAAGAGTCTCAAAGTTCGCAAGCCCAAGTCAAAAACGAAGAGGTTATTGATGGAGATAGATGAAGCCAAGAGAATAGTTGAGGCGCTTTTATTCGTAAGCGATAAGCCTGTTTCTATCGATACGCTGAAAGAGGTGCTGAAGGAAATCGATCCTACGGATATACGTGCTATTATCGAAGAATTGAACGGCGAATATGCCTCTAGCGGCAGGAGTTTTAGCGTAAAAGAGATAGCCGGCGGGTTCCAGATGCTGACCGATCCTGTATTCAGCAAGTGGATCGCGGCCCTGTATAAACGTCCGCCCGACAGGCTTACCGGCCCGTCGCTGGAGACTCTGGCTATAATAGCTTATAAACAGCCTTTAACAAGGACGGATATCGAAGTGATCAGGGGTGTCAACGTCGACGGCGTGCTTCGCACTCTCGAGGAGAGAAATCTGATAAAAACCCGCGGCAGGCTTGAGGCGCCGGGACGCCCGATATTATACGGAACGACGAACGAATTTTTACAGCACTTCGGCCTGAAGTCGCTGGAGGAACTGCCGAAGCTTAAAGAGTTTAAGGAAAGCGATCTCGATTTTACAAAAGAGAAAGAAAAACATGAAGTGATAAATACCGAAACCGGAAAATTACAAAGCGATGCGCAGCCTGCACCGGCTGCCGAGGGGGCTATAGATGGCGATAAAAGCCTTACGTAAAAAAGTCGATTCAATCGATTCCGAGATACTCGAGCTTTTGAATAAAAGGGCGGAGGTTATCCTGAAGATCGGGGAGGCAAAAGCCAAAAAAGGAGATTCTATTTATGCGCCGGCCCGAGAAAAGGACGTTTATAAAAGGATAGTATCGAAGAATAAAGGCCCGGTTCCTATGGCATCAGTAAAAGCGATATTCAGGGAGATCATGTCCAGTGCGTTGCAGCTTGAGAGGCCCATTACGATCGCGTATTTGGGGCCGGAATTCACATTCACGCACCTGGCAAGCTTAAAAAAATTCGGGTCGAGTGTTAATTACACCAGCTGTGGAAACATCACCGATGTTTTTAATGAAGTAGAAAAATCGAGAGCTGATTACGGTGTAGTGCCGATAGAAAATTCCATAGAAGGTGCAGTTAATCACACCCTGGACATGTTCGTCGACTCGGATCTGAAGATTTGTTCGGAAGTTTACCTCGAAATATATCACAACCTATTGTCGAAAGAACGGACTAAGTCTAAAATAAAGAAAATTTATTCTAAGGCTGAGGTTTTTGGACAATGCAGGATATGGCTCGAGACGAATCTTCCGAGAGTGGAGCTTATCGAAGTATCCAGTACAGCTAAAGCGGCCCAGATAGCGTCAGGCCAGAAGAATGCCGCCTGTATCGCAAGTGAGCTTGCGTCGAAGAAATACGCCCTTAATGTACTGAGCAGATCCATAGAGGATAGTGCTCATAATGTTACGAGATTTCTTGTGATAGGAAATAATGACGTTAAACCTACGGGAGAAGACAAGACGTCCGTCATGTTCTCGATAAGGGACAGGGCGGGAGCGCTTCACGACATGCTCCTTCCATTCAAAAAGAATAAGATCAACCTCACTAAAATAGAATCCAGGCCTTCGAAGGTCAGGGCGTGGGAGTACTATTTCTTTGTTGATCTTGAAGGACATAGACTTGACCCGAAGGTATCCAGGGCCCTTTTTGGCCTTGCGAAAGTAGCGAGTTTCATGAAGGTGCTGGGATCATATCCGACAGGAGATAATACTTAAAGTTATGAGGAAACGCGTTAGATCGAATATATTGAACGTAAAAAATTATGTTCCGGGAAAACCCATAGAAGAGGTCCAGAGGGAGTTGGGTTTAAAGGATGTCATAAAGCTTGCATCCAACGAAAACTGCCTGGGTCCTTCTCCTAAGGCTTTAGCCGCTATCAGGAAAAGTTTGAAGAACATAAATAGATATCCGGATTCTTCATGCTTCTATCTCAGGGAAAAATTGGCCAAACGCCTAAAAGTGGATCCGGTCACCCTAATATTCGGAAACGGTTCGGATGAAATTATAGCCATGGCGGTCAGAACGTTTGTCGGCGATGGGGATGAGGTTGTGATAGCCAAGCCTACTTTTCTCATCTACGAGATCGTGTCGCAGCTGCAGAACGCCAATATAAAATTTGTGCCGCTTACAAAAGATTTGAAACATGACCTTAGGGCGATGAGGAAAGCGATTACGGACAAAACATCGATGGTATTCATAGCCAATCCCGACAATCCCACGGGAAGTTATGTTTCGAAAGCGGCGCTCGACGAATTTTTTAAAGGACTGCGCGACGATATTATAGTTTTTCTGGATGAAGCCTATTCGGAATTTGCCAAATACGGCTACAATGATTATCCGGACGGATTGAAATATCTGTATCGGGCGGGCGTCATAGTATCGAGGTCGTTTTCGAAGGCATACGGTCTGGCGGGACTGCGGATAGGCTACGGCATATCGAGCCCCGAAACCATAGGCTATATGGAGCGCGTAAGGGACCCATTCAACGTGAACCTGTTGGCCCAGGATGCGGCTCTGGCCTCGCTGGATGATAAAAAGTTTTTGAATAAGACACTAGGTCATGTAGAAGCCGAAAAAAAGTTCATTTACAAATCGCTTGATAAGTTAGGGATAGATTTTGTCGAGAGTGCCACGAATTTCATAGTGGTGGATGTAAAGAAAGATTCGAAAGATGTTTATAAGGCGCTCATGAAAAAAGGCGTCATAGTGCGCGACATGAAGGCGTGGGGTTGGGATACATTTATAAGAGTTACGGTTGGCACAAGGACCGAAAACGAGCGGTTCATCAGCGCGTTAAAGAAAGTAACGGATAATTTATAAATTGCGGAGAATTATATGATAATAGTTCTACGGCCAGACGCAACACAAAAACAGGTCAATCACTTAGTAGAAAAGATCAAGAAGCTCGGCCTTAAACCCTGGGTATCCAGAGGTGTCGAGCGTACTATCGTCGGTGTCATAGGGGAAGAGGATGTTATACGCGTACAGCCGCTTGAGGTTTATCCCGGAGTAGAAAAAGTATTACAGATATTAAAACCGTATAAACTGGCTTCGCGGGATTTCAAGAAAGAAGATAGTATAGTGAACGTGGGCGGTCTCAAGGTCGGAGGCAAGCGCCTTATCGTGATGGCGGGACCTTGCTCGGTCGAGAATGAAAAACTGCTCATAGATATTGCTAAGAAAGTCAAAAAAGCCGGTGCGACCATGCTAAGGGGAGGCGCATTCAAGCCCAGGACGAGCCCTTACGCGTTCCAGGGTCTGGGCCTGCAGGGGCTTAAATATCTTGCTGAAGCGAAGAAAGAGACGGGTTTAAAGATCGTAACCGAGCTGATGGATATACGCGAGCTGGATGTTATATTAAAATATTGCGACCTTATACAGATCGGCGCCAGGAACATGCAGAATTTTAATTTGTTGAAAGAAGTGGGCAAGACCAAGAAGCCCGTACTTTTAAAGCGCGGCATGGCAAATACCATAAAGGAACTGCTCATGTCTGCGGAATATATACTTTCGGAAGGAAATTTTAATGTAATCCTGTGTGAAAGAGGCATCAGGACTTTTGAAGATGCGACGCGTTTTACGCTGGATGTTGCGGCGATTCCCGTAATCAAAAACCTGAGCCACCTTCCCGTGATAATAGATCCTTCGCATGCCACGGGCAAATGGGGGCTGGTCGGGCCTTGCGCAAAGGCCGGCATAGCCGCCGGCGCGGACGGGCTTATCATAGAAGTCCATCCCAAACCGGAGGAGGCATTTTCGGACGGAGAGCAATCGCTCATACCCTCTAATTTCGAGAAATTGATGAAGGAATTGAAAAAAGTTGCCGTATCTGTCGGTAGGAGCATATGAAACGTTTCGATAAAATAGCTATTGTCGGAGTGGGCTTGATCGGCGGCTCGATCGGTCTTGCCGTAAAAAAAAGAGGCGTTGCGGGGGAAGTCGTAGGTGTATTCAGACGCGCCTCGACCATGAAAAGAGCGATGAAGCGCAGGGCTATCGACAGAGGCACGCTCTCGATTAAGGATGGGGTCCGAGATGCTGACCTTGTAATTTTAGCCGCTCCCGTATATACCATTGTCGAGACCGCGAAGGAAGTATTCAAATATGCCAAGCCGCAAGCTATAGTAACTGATGTAGGAAGCACAAAATCCTGGATCGTTAACAAGGTAGAGAGCTTAAAAAGCTACTCTGGGAAATCCATATTTTTCGTTGGATCACATCCTATGGCAGGTTCGGAGCGTGCCGGAGTTGAGGCAGCACGCAGCGATCTTCTTGAAGGCGCACCCTGCATAGTAACGAAGACGCCGCGGACAAATAGCTCGGCGGTCAGCAAGATCATATCGTTTTGGAAGAGCCTTGGAGCGGACGTGAAGATACTTACTCCAAAACAGCATGACGAAAGCGTATCGCTGGCAAGTCATCTTCCGCATATTGTAGCGTTTGCTCTTGCCGGAGCTGTTCCATTAAAAGATTTTAAATATGCGGCAGAAGGATTCAAGGATACGACGCGTGTAGCGTCCAGCGACCCTCAATTATGGGCGGATATATTTTTGACTAACCGCAAAGAGATTGCCGCTGCATGCCGCGTGTTCGAAAAATATTATGCATCGGTCGTAAGAGCGATTACCCGGGGCAATTATAAAGGTACGGTAAAATTATTGAAGGCCGCGAAGTCCAAGCGCGATAAATTTTCATATGGGAAGCGCTAAGAAGTTCATAATTGCCATAGACGGGCCTGCCGGCAGCGGTAAGAGTACGATATCGAAAATGCTGGCGGCAAAACTCGGACTTTTGTACATTGACACAGGTGCCATGTACAGGGCGCTTACGCTTAAAGCGATGAGACTGGCTCTGAATCTCGAAGACGCTGAAGTATTGACGGCACTAGCGCGGACTACTAATATCGATCTTGTTAATAGCAACGGTGCTCTTAACGTGTTTTTGGACGGCGAAGAAGTTTCCGGGCTCATCAGGACACCGGAGCTTACAAATAATGTAAAATTTATAGCGCGCGTTCCGGGCGTCAGGAAAGAGATGGTGAGGCTCCAGCGTCTCATCGGCGAGCGAAGTGGTGCGGTGCTGGAGGGCAGAGACATAGGTACTGTTGTTTTTCCCGATGCCGACTACAAGTTTTATCTCGATGCCGACCTGGATGAAAGAGCCAGGCGCCGTCACAAAGAACTCGTAGATACTGGACAGCGGATTGTGCTCGACACGATCAAAAGTGATGTGGTAGCAAGGGACGAATCGGACATGAAGAGATCAGTGGGTGCGCTGAAGGTTGCGGATGGTGCCATAGTAGTAGATACTACGCACCTATCCATCGACGGTGTGTTTAATAAATTAATATCATACATAAAGAAATAACTTATGTATTACTTCATTGGATGGTCGCTTTTTCTCATATTTTTTAAATTATATCTGGGGTTCAAAGTAATAGGGCGTAAAAATATTCCGGGAAAAGGCGCTTTTATAATGGTCTCGAATCATACGAGTTATCTTGATCCTATAATATTAGGCACCTCGCTCTACAGGAGCCTTAATTACATGGCCAGGGAAAACCTTTTTAGCAAAGATCTTTCCGAGTGGATCATGCGAAAAGTCCACGCCTTTCCTATTAAGAGGGGTAAGGGCGATCTCAGGGCGCTAAGAGATGCCGTTAGGATACTTGATGCCGGCAAGCCGCTCGTGATCTTTCCTGAGGGAACCAGGGCCGATGACGAAAATTTGAGAAGGGCCAAGCCGGGGATTGGATTTATTATTTCGAAGGCCGGCGTACCGGTAGTGCCTGCATATATCAGCGGTTCGATTTTTGCCCTGCCGCGCGGCGCCAGGAGTATAGGCAGGCATCCGGTAACGGTGTATATAGGCGAACCTATCATTTTTGATAAGGATTACATCAGCAATAAGACTAAGGATTCATACCAGAGGATCGCCGATAAAGTGATGGGCGGTATCGCGGAATTAAAGAATAAACATGTCGATAAGGCTTGCTAAGAAGATAGGGTTTTGTTTCGGCGTAAGGCGAGCTGTGCGGATGGCCGAAGAGGCACTGGATAAAAAAAAGCCTATATATTCGCTGGGCTCTATCATACATAACGAACAAGTAGTCGGCGTTCTTTCGCGAAAAGGTTTGAAAGTAATAAAGGATATAGATAGTATCGATAGCGGCACTATTATAATATCTTCGCACGGCATAGGCCCTGAGGTGGCCCGTAAGATAGCGTCCAAGGGACTCGAGATCATCGATACGACGTGCCCGTTTGTATTGAAGGCGCAGAACATTGCAAAGCGGCTCGGCAGGGAAGCGGTCCGGATCGTGGTTGTAGGCGACCGGCATCATCCGGAAGTTAAAGCACTTGTCGGATTTGCGCCTAAAGACATATGTGTGGTAAAAAATAGCGAGGACGCCCGCAAGCTTTGTGTAAATAGCTCCGATAGGATAAGCGTCATGTCTCAGACGACGCAATCTACCGGTAATTTCATGGACGTCGTCGATACCGTCAGAGAAAAGAGGCCGCTCGATCTTAAGGTTTATAACACGATATGCATGGACGCCGAAGAGCGCCAAAGATCGGCCAGGGAGCTTGCCAGAGCTGTAGACGTAATGCTTATAATAGGCGGTAAGGATAGCGCTAACACCAAAAGGCTATTCGAGGTTTGCAGGGAAATATCAAAAAATTCACACTGGGTTCAGACAGAAGCGGGGGTGAGGAAGAACTGGTTTAAACCGGGAGGGGCTGTTGGGATCGCGAGTGGCGCATCTACACCTGACTGGGTAATACAAAGAGTAGTAGATAAAATAGAACAAATCCAAAAAAAATCCAAGGAAAGGGGTTGTGTACGTAATGGTCGAAGAAAAAAACGAAACAAGCGAACAAGACGTAGATAATGTTAAAAAGGAGGAGGTGTCCGATTTTGCCAGGCTTTATCAGGCAAGCATTACCGATATAAAGGTAGGCCAGATCGTCAAAGGAAAAATTTTAGCCATCAACGCTAAAGACATAATGGTCGACATTGGCTACAAATCGGAGGGCTTGATACAGCTTAATGAATTTTCGGATCCCGAATCGCTCAAAGTAGGTGATGAGGTTGATGTATATCTCGAGTCCAAGGAAGATGAGAACGGCATGGTGGTCCTCTCCAGGCAGAAGGCTGAGCGCGCTGTAGGGTGGGACATGGTCATCTCCAGGTACGGCGAAGGCGATGTCGTGGAGGGCAAGGTTTCGAAGAAGGTCAAGGGCGGCTTCATGGTCAATATAGGCGTGGAGGCATTCCTGCCGGCGAGCCTTGCAGCCCTCAGAGGGTTCGGCAATCTAAACCAGATGGTCGGACAGGCATTTCCATTCAAAATAGTAAAGATCAATAAGGCCAGAAAGAACATAGTTGTTTCCCGTAAAGACGTCCTGATGCAGCAGAAAGACGAAGATAAGAAGAAGGTATTCGACAATCTCCAGAAAGGCGCTCTCATAAGCGGTATAGTCAGAAATATTACCGATTTTGGAGCGTTCGTCGATTTGGGTGCCGGCATAATAGGACTTCTCCACATAACCGACATGAGCTGGGGCCGCGTATCACATCCGAGCGAAGTGCTTGCCATAGGAGACACGATCGAAGTCATGGTGCTCGATTTCGACAAGGAAAGCGGCAAGGTTTCTCTCGGCATGAAGCAGAAGACGCAGAATCCGTGGGAGTCGGTGGATGTGAAGTATGCGATAGGTAATAAGGTAAAGGGTAGTGTCGTCAACCTGATGCCATACGGCGCATTCGTCGAGCTCGAGAAGGGCGTTGAGGGGCTTCTGCATATCTCGGAGCTTTCATGGACAAAGAAATATGCCAATCCAAACGAGCTTCTCGCGATCGGCGATAGGATCGAAGTGCAGATATTGGAAGTGGATAAAGCCAATAAGAAGATATCTCTCGGGATAAAACAGCTCGAATCCAATCCGTGGATAGGCGTCGAGACGAAGTATCCGGTCGGCACCAGGGTTAAAGGTAAGATCAGGAACCTGACCGATTACGGCGCATTCGTAGAGCTCGAGGACGGGATAGACGGGCTAATTCACGTGTCCGATATTTCGTGGACCAAGAGGATTGCGCACCCCAAGGATGTGTTCAAAAAAAGTGAGAAGGTTGAGGCGGTGGTGCTGTCATCCGATTCGGTCAATAGGCGGATATCTCTGGGCATCAAACAGCTTACGCCGGATCCATGGGACGACATAGCCTCGAAGTATATCCAGGACACTATCCTGCCGGGCAAAGTTACTAAGGTGGCGAGTTTCGGGTTATTTATAGAATTGGATAAAGACCTTGAAGGCCTAGCCCATATTTCGGAATTGCCCGTTATTGAAGGAGAGAAGCTGGAAGATAAATATAAGGTAGGCGACGAGGTGAAGGCTAAGGTGCTGAAGGTAGATTCAATACAGCACAAAATAGCGCTTAGTCTCAAAAGCGTTTAAATATTCTAAAACGTGCAGGGAGGTATGCGATGAAATTTGCGCTGCCGGTTGTTGCCGTTATGATTATTACCGCTTCAGCCTGTTATGCGGAAGGCCTTGATTCTCTTGTAGAGGTAGCCAGGTCACAGGGTAAGATACAGGAGGAATACTCCAAAGAGACTAGGGTATTTGAGAGCGTAAAAAAAGCTATCGATAAAGGTGTCATAAAAAAGGGCCAGCCAAAAGACGAGATAGCTAAAAAATACGGCCAGCCCGTAGTGGTTGTCCCCGAGTACGGAATCGATAGGGAAAAATGGGTGTACAAGCCTTCGAGCTCAACATTCTTTGATGGTATTAAGATATACCTTTTCTTCGATAAAGACAACAAGCTCGACGAAATATCCGTCGAGGGTCAGGAAGAGAAAAAATAGAACATGGTAAAAAATATTGATAAAGACATAGAGCTGATTAGGCGCGGTACTGTAGAGATTATCCAGGCCAATGAGCTTAAGGTAAAACTTGAGCGTTCAGCAAAAAATAATAAACCCCTGGTAATAAAAGCAGGGTTCGATCCTACCGCCCCCGATATACACCTCGGTCATACGGTGCTCTTGAGGAAAATGAGGCATTTTCAGGATCTCGGGCATAGCATAGTCTTCCTTATAGGTGACCATACAGCGCTGATCGGCGATCCGTCGGGTGTATCGAAGACCAGGCCGCAGCTTACGTGTAAAGAAGTGGAGGCCAACGCCAAGACGTATGAGCGCCAGATATCCAAAGTGCTCGACGTGAAAAAGCTACAGATAAGGTTCAATAGCGAATGGCTCGCCAAGATGGACAGCATCAAGATAGGCGAGTTGATGGGGCGTTATTCCGTCCAAAGGATGCTCGAGCGCGACGACTTCTCCAACCGCTATAAGCAGAATAAAAATATTACGATGCTTGAGTTTCTATACCCGTTGTTTCAGGGATATGATTCTGTGGCGCTTAAGGCCGACATCGAGCTGGGCGGCAGTGATCAGAAGTTCAACCTTTTGGTCGGCCGCGATATCCAGTGCGGGTACGGCCAGGAAGCGCAGGTCGTCATAACCGTACCTCTTCTTGAAGGCCTGGATGGCGTACAGAAGATGTCGAAATCGCTCGGTAATTACGTCGGTATTAACGAAAGCGCTAAAGACATGTTCGGCAAGCTTATGTCTGTATCCGACGATCTAATGTACAAGTATTACGAGCTATTGACAGACGAAGACGTAGGCAGGATAAAGGCCGATGTTGGCTCCGGGGCGCTTCATCCCAAACAGGCTAAAGTCAACCTCGCTAAGATAATAGTTACGCAATACCACTCGAAGACGGAAGCAGACAGGCAGGCCGAGGAGTTCGACAGGGCTTTCAAGGATAAAGATTTTCCGCAGGATCTTCCACTTAAGGACATCCCCTCCAGCATTAAATCGGATATTCTTTCCATTCTGGTCGATGGCACCGGATTACTTTCAAGTAGGGGGGAAGCCAAGCGAAAGATTCAGGAAGGTGCTGTTGAGGTCGATGGCTCGAAGATTAAGGATGTTTCTCTTCTGCTCGAGTGCGGCAAAGAGCACAAGATACGAGTAGGAAAACGTTTTGTAAGAGTTTTATTGAAGAAATAAACTGCATTAATTACCTCAAGCAGTCTCTGTTAAGGATAAAAAAGCCGACCTGTCGTCTATTCTCTTATTTGTATTATATAGGTATACTATTACTGAGGATCGAAAAGGCACACCATCTGAAAGGATGGGCCGCAAAGCTGTAGGGTCCTAGATCCGAAAGGATAAGGATAGCCAGTTACCGAAGCTTCGCAGGAACCTATTCACAGAATTATGGTGTGTGAATAGGTTTTTTGTTTATGGGATGTGTATTTACAAAGGAAGGGTGAGCAAAATGAAAACTATTAAATTTAGCATGACAAAGATTTTAATTTGTGTAGTCACGGCTATAGCTATATCATTGCCTTATTCCTATTTATCATTTGCCGATGGAACTGATGATAAAAATGATAAATTGTCGGCTAATCAGTCATATACCTTTTCACCGGGGTATCTAAACGCCGCAAAACAAAAGGCCGACTCTATCTTAAGACAGAAATCTCCCGAGAAAGGCCTTATTGATAAAAAGATCGAAAATGCCCAAGGTAAGTTAGATAGCAAGATCGATGAAGTCTCCGGGATGAATGAGAAGCTAGACCCGAATCTTCAGCAAAGATCCAGCATCATAGAAGATGCATCGCCGGCCGCTTCGGCTATTGCGGATTCTGCAAATAGCGATGTTAATATAGGCAGCGGCGAATATAAGGTAATTGAAAGCGGAAAGCTGATATCGGAGATAATAGGCGGAACTAAATATATTTACGTGGGATTTGACAATGCCGGGAAAAGCTCGATTTCCGAAGCGATATCCATAGCCAGTCAAGGCGACAAGATCATAATAAAGGGAGGTACTTATAATGAATCTATAACGGTTAAAGACGGCGTGAGTTTGTATGGAGGGTACGGCGAGAATGGTGAATGCGATCTATTGAGTACCCCAACCGTAATAAACGGAAGCCTGACAGCCGACTCGATTCAATATGATACCGAGATAAGCGGATTTACAATAAATTGCGCATCCGGCAACCAGGAGAGCGAATTACTGGGGTCAGGTATTTCAACCATAGTTTACTTGACTGATTCAAACAATATTACATTGAAGAATAATATAATTTCAGGAGGAGATTTATACAGCGTATATTCAAACAAATCGAACATTACGCTTGCAAATAACGTTTTTAATACCGAGAAAGGTCTTTATGCGGATAGTCAAACTAATTTGAAGCCCGACGAGCCTAGGCGAATGACGAATTTTTTAAGTCTAACACCTCAAGATAACGCAGGCGGTACGGCTATGTATAATATCATCTCCGAAAACAATGATTATTACGGTTCGTTGGGCATTAAGGTGGACAGTGATGACACAGCCCTGACAACAGATAATGACTATTATTCTACCAGCATTGGAGAGTCGGCTAAAATATATTATTATGGTGTGTTTATATATACGATTGACGGTTCGGCTTCTTCACCGAACACCTTGTTCGGTTCCGGAACAGCATACTCGCTGTCGGATTCATCCTATGGTCAAAATGCCATATATTATTCCACGTTATTCCGCGGGGCCTATAACGATACATCGATGCTGTCAAACGATAACCGGTTTTTTGCAAATTACGATGCAGCCATCGCAGCACCTATATTAAAAGAGCTTTTATCTAATGATAGCTTATCATTTGTTGATGTTAATGGCCGGTTGAGCCGGCTGACTGTGGACGAATTATCCAATGGCGATTTTCAGAAAACGGCTTTGTATGCAATGCTTCCTAAAATAAATGAACGGCAGTCCAGGGTTGCAAATATCCTTGCAGGTATCCTCGCTAATCCCACTGACGACCAGAAGATCCTGATAGACTCCTTAAAGGGCCTCATCCAGGACCTGAATGCCGTCGAGAGCACCACGGAGGCCGGAGTAAACCCAGAGCTAAAGAAGGCTTCGGATAGCCTTATCCAGATGGTGGCCAATATCCTATTAGCTCAAGGCGTGCCCGACCTCCTGAAGGAGGGTGACATATCGAACATCAAAGGTGTATTCAAAGAGCTGGATGCCGTGAAGGGTAAGCTGATATCAGAATATAATGTCTCCACAACCCCTTACTATGACAATATCAAGAAAGACATTATAAAGAATATAAGCTCCATGCAGGTTAATAATGCATTCTCTAGAACTTTAACCGAGGAGGAACTTAAGAATCTTCCCCGCAGCGAGATAGATAAGGTAATCCAGAAGCTGAAGAAGATCGAGAAACGCTCCTTTGAGGCGGAATATATCGTGCAGCAGGAATACAAGTACCGCAAAGAATACCTTGATCCTTCCAGAAATAAATTCGAAGAGGGGATGAAGAGCATATTGCGAACTGTTACCAGCAAGCTCAATGCCGCACTGGAAACCCGCAAGAAGTAGCCTGCAAGAAAATTTTAAAAAAAGTGTTGACAAATTATTGGAAAATGATATACTTAACATCCACCGAAAGGAGAAGTGTATTTGAAGACTTCACCTTGACAATTTTGGAATAAAGCAAGCTTGCTAGAGGATGTAATAGAGACGTCGTCCGGACGTCTTTTTTATTATATTAATCCGTCCCCTGGGCGGATTTTTTTATCTGTTCTTTCGAATCGAGTTTTTAACCGACCAATTTCCCCCGCAACGATTTAGTCGATTTATGACGAAATTTTGTGGGAATAAGCCAAGATTAGACTCTTAAATTTATACAATTGGAGAGTTTGATCCTGGCTCAGAGTGAACGCTGGCGGCGTGGATTAGGCATGCAAGTCGAACGATCCCGCAAGGGATAGTGGCAAAAGGGTGAGTAACACATGAGCAATTTACCCTTAAGTGGGGAACAACCTTGGGAAACCGAGGCTAAAACCGCATAAGACCACGATCGGGCATCCGATTGTGATCAAAGAGGGGGACCGCAAGGCCTCTCGCTTAGGGATGAGCTCGTGTCCTATCAGCTTGTTGGTGAGGTAACGGCTCACCAAGGCTTTTGACGGGTAGCTGGTCTGAGAGGATGGTCAGCCACATTGGGACTGAGACAC
>Ga0153915_10002346_pt1 | contig 17322 bp, 18 predicted proteins | sample Opewatmetagenome_2_FD_107003 | JGI IMG/M metagenome (GOLD analysis project Ga0153915, IMG submission 107003) | Freshwater wetland microbial communities from Ohio, USA - Open water 3 Core 3 Depth 3 metaG | ecosystem: Environmental > Aquatic > Freshwater > Wetlands | place: USA: Ohio, Lake Erie...
GGATCTATCCCAGCTCTTTTGGCTATTTCTATCTCTTTTTGGTGGCGCACGGGTTCATCGCTTAGAAGTTTCGCGATGTACTCATCCTTAACGTGGACATCTCGCTGGTATGCCATCTTGAGCAACTCACGCCTGTCCAGCCTCGCCATCATATCCTTCGCTTTCTCGGCGGACTCGCGGTTAACGGCGTCAACCTTCGCAGGGTTGAGCTCGCGCAGGTGGGTAATCAGGTATGAATCGTTGAGCTTCAAAAATTCATCAATGCCCTTAAAGGTCGTCAGCCCAAGCAGCTCGTGCGCGTAGTCCATCGCCCTATTAAGCATGACTTCACCCGACCGTATCGAGTGGTGGTAATAGACCGCGAGGAACATCTCGTAGCGCGCGATTATGAAGGCTTCGAGCGCGTAGAGGGCCTTCAGGTCGATAGCGATCTCACCTTCGATTACTTCCATCGCTTGAATCAGCCTGCTAACATCGATGTGCCCGTACTCGACACCGGTGAAGTACGAGTCGCGCAATAGGAAATCCATCTTGTCGGCATCCACCTGGCTAGCGATTATCTGGTGCATGTAGCGTTTTCCACTCTTGGGTTTTCCGAATGCAAGTTCGGTTAACTCGGCGGGCTCAAATCCACATGATTTAATCACATCTGCAAGCTCGCTTTTCTCGATTACCTCTCGCCCCATCTGCTCGTGATTGAGGCCGCGATGCTTGACTAGGATCTCCTCATATGAGTGTGAAAATGGGCCATGCCCTATATCGTGTAAAAGGCCCGACAACCGCGCCATCTGCCACTCGTCGTCACTCATGCTAGTGCTGCGGCGGAGGTTCTCGGCTATTTGTCCAGCCAGGTGCATCGCGCCCAGGGCGTGCGAAAATCGCGAGTGGTCAGCCCCTGGGTAAGTTATGTGGCCGACAGAAAGTTGTTTAATGTCTCGCAGGCGTTGAACCGGCAGTGTGTCGATCACCCGCTTCTCGACATCGGTCATGCCTATGTAACCGTGCACTGGGTCGCGGACGTATTTGATGAACATGGTATCGTTAAATTTCTCGTTGTTCTGCTTTAAACCTTTCACAGATGGGTTTCAACGGTCCATCCTAACTTTTTCTTAACTTTATTAGAAATTTATCAAACATTTTTTATGCGACGCCTGGCAACTTCAGAATCTTGGCACCTCATAGCCAGTATGCCGAGTTCTTCTCCAAGTAACATTTCCCAAAATTCTTGGGTTCGTTCATCAGGGTGCCAGAGTTTCATTTCATCCGTTAATCTTTCTAATTCCACACAACGGAAAAGGTCACTTATGGTTATGGGCTTCCTATCCTCAATTAACCCGATATCTGCCCCGATTATAAATGATGCGATCTCATCTGGGACAAGTTCCTTGAGCTTGTCGTTATTTCCTGTAAGTAACGCATCTGCCAGCGATAATACCATTTTCGGGCGATAAGGTATCGATCTTTTTTCCGCCAACTCTTGGAAGGTCTCTAGGACTTCAACTGTTTTGCTCAAGTGTTCGCCTAGCAAAATTTCAGTCTTATTTTCTTCTCTTATCCTGCCGTGATTTTTTCATCAGATCTTCAAGACCTAAAATTCCTATTGGAGTTGGTATGCTGAAACCCTTGCTCTCCACGGGTATGAACACTATGAGGTTCTTACCGCTGGTGCTAATCTCGTACATCATGTTGAGTGCTCGCAAGTGCATTGCAAAAGGATCCATTTGATACTTTTTAGAGGCTTCTATCATTTTGTTCGCTGCTAGGGACTCGCTCTCCGCAAGTATAACTCTAGCCTGCTTTTCCCTGTCCGATGTTGCGACTCTCGCCATAGCATTTTGCAGATCGTCCGGAATTTTTACATCCCTAATCTCGACAGATATAGCATCTATTCCCCAGTTGTGTATTCTTTCTTCGATGAGCTCCTGTATGTCCTTGCCAATGATGTCCCTTCCAGCAAGCATCTCTGAAAGCCCACTCTTCCCTATTATATCCCTCATTGCGGTCTGCGATGCAAGCAAAACTGAGTTAATATAGTTTTGAACGTTTAGTATGGCATTCTCGGGATCATGCACCTGCCAGAATAATATCGCATCAACATCCACTGGCACGTTGTCCTTCGTCAGTGTCTTCTCTGCGGTGAACGGCGTGCTTATAACTCGTAGATCTACCTTTATCGGTGTCGATTCTATTATTGGTATTATCAAGTAAAGGCCGGGACCTATTATTCCAACGTACTTTCCAAGCCTTAGTACAGCTACCCTGTTCCATTCATTTATCACCCTGATCGAGAGCAAAGCAACGATAAAAAGAGATATGAAAAATGCAACGATTGCGGATACCACTCCACTTGCAAAGAAGACCCCTGTAAAAATGATTATTAGAACGATTATATCAACCGCAAGCGCACCGCCACCGCTGTACTGTCTTGAAGTTATCTGGAATCTCGGAGATTTCTGGTTCGTGCTATCTGATTGTGTTGTCGGTTCTTTTTGTTTTGGGTTCTTTGAGTTTGGCATAGGCATATCCAATATGTCATCATAATTAGTCTATTTAAGATACACGTTGTTTTTATCATCGGAATTCTAATTTCATATCTTTTGAAAAACATCGACGAACTCTACTGAATGTACATGTGTTTAACACAAAACTTTGAATGGACCAAGGCTCAAAAAGTGGCTGTTGGAAAATTGAGGTAACTCTGGGATTTATTCGATGGAGGACTAAGTTGAGTGGTGGCCTAATGGTGCTTGATAGGTTGGGAAGAGCGTTGCACGGCGCGCTCCAAAAGCTTACCAGATCAACTCATGTAGACGAGCGCGCGGTAAAGGAACTCGTGCGGGACATCCAGCGAGCCCTGTTGCAGGCCGACGTAAACGTACAGATCGTCTTGGACCTCACGAAGCGCATCGAAAAGCGTGCGCTCGAGGAAAAGCTCCCCGCAGGCATGACGCGCAAGGAGCACGTGATAAAAATCGTCTACGAAGAGCTTTCCACTCTGATGGGGCGTCCTGCACAGCTACAGCTCAAGCCGGGACAGCCCACCGTACTGCTGATGGTCGGCCTTCAGGGGAGCGGCAAAACCACATCCGTTGCGAAGTTTGCCGCTCATTTCAAGAAGCGTGGGTTTAGAGTGGGCATCGTCGCCGCCGACACATTCCGTCCGGGTGCCCACGAGCAGCTTCGACAGCTGGGCGAGCAGGTGGGTGTCCCTGTGTTTGGCGACCCAAAGGCCAAGGATTCGATCAAGCTGGCCAAGCAGGGCGTGGAGCACTTCAAACGCGAGGGCGTTGAACTGATCATCGTGGACTCAGCCGGCCGCCACAGGCGCGAGGAGACATTGATGGAGGAGATGCGGAAAATTGCAGGGACCACAAAGCCGGATGAGGTGATGCTCGTCATAGATGGCACCCTCGGACAACAAGCAAAGGACCAGGCCACTGCATTCAAAGCCGCAACCAATCTTGGCTCGATCCTCGTGACCAAGCTCGACGGCACTGCAAAGGGAGGGGGGGCATTATCTGCGGTTGCCGCAACTGGTGCACCGATCAAGTTCATCGGAACGGGCGAGCACATGGAAGACCTCGAACCCTTCGTGCCGGAGCGATTCGTAGCGCGACTCCTCGGTATGGGAGATATCGAGACTTTGCTCAAACGTATCGATGAGGCCGCTAGGGAGGAGGAGATTAAGCCAGCCGACATGAAGGCGATGCTCGCCGGAAAGCTGACGCTGCGGGATGTTTACGATCAACTTGAGATGCTCGGAAAAATGGGGCCGCTCAAGAAGTTAGTTCAGATGGTTCCCGGCTTAGGGATGGAGGTGCCGGATGATCAGATGCGCGTCGGCGAGGAGAAGTTGAAGCGTTTTAAGGTGATCATGCAGTCCATGACGCCTGAAGAGCTCGAAGATCCAAGGTTGCTGAACGCTCCGCGCGTTCGTAGGGTCGCGCGGGGCTCCGGAACGACCGAGGCGGATGTCAAGGAGCTGTTGCGTCAGTACGAGATGATGCGAAAGTTGATCAAAACAATGGCAAAAGGTCGCGCACCCAAGTTTGGTCCCTGGGGGAAATTGCTAAAGCAGATGCCCAAGGGGGCTAAGGGCGGGAAAAGCTCTTAAAGCAGGTGCTGGATTATCCTTTTGGAGGAAGACAGGATTTTTGATTACTCGGCGGTGTTAACGATGGTTAGAAGGTCGAAGGGATACAAGAGCAAGACGAGGAGGAAGCTGACCAAACATGTGCGCCAACGTGGACCTCCGCCGGTGACCAGAATAATCCAGGATTTTAGTATGGGTGCCAAAGTCACAATAGTGCTCGATCCAAGCATTGTAAAGGGGCAGCCGCACTCGAGGTACCATGGCAGGACAGGTATAGTTGTTGAAAAGAGGGGCCGAGCATATCTGGTCGAGGTCCTTGATGGGGGCTCAATCAAAAGGATTATCTCTAGGCCCGAACACCTTAGGTCGGTGCATTAACTTGATCGGAAAGGGAATTTCCAACGAAAAGTCCGTGAGCTTGGCCGAGGTCCTTGAGATCCTCGAGAAGCAAAAGAAGAAGGGGGAGCTGGAATACGGACAGCGGCTTGCGTATGATTATGCGCAAAAATTCGCCAAGCTCGAACCGAAAAAAGTGAAGGAGTTAACCGAGGAACTGCTGAAGCTCGGCAATATAAGGGAGCACCAGGCTGTGATGCTCGTCGACCTCATGCCAGAAACCGAGGAAGATGTCCAACTGATTTTTGCTAAAGAGAGGACAAGGCTAGGGGAAGAGGACATTAAGAAATTACTTGCACTGATCAAAAAATACCGCGAGTAGCCTTTTTGAAGCGGCATTGAGGGTGGTGCAAAATTTGATTAAAAAGTACGAAGATCACGGCATAGTGTTGGATTTTCTACCGCAGGGACATTCTAGCGATCCCAGGCCTATACACCTGCGCGAGCCAATGGCTCAGATCCTAGGCGATACCTTTTTCACGCTGCTTGAGGCTGTGCCGATAAGGGACGTGATGCTGACGCCCCACGAGCTAGTTTACATCGGCAAGGACAGGCGCGACAAGATCGAACGAATAAGACGCAGGATCGGCTACGAGGAGCTGACGGCGGGGGCAAAGGCGGAGCTGCAGACTGCGGTCGAGAAACTGGTCAACCAGACCCCAGAAAGATTCATAGAGTTCTTTAATCGGGCCGCGCCGTTGACCACGCGATTCCACCAACTCGAGTTGATTCCGGGTATCGGGAAGAAGATCATGTGGGGAATAATCGAGGAGCGAAAAAAGGGTCCATTTGCGGATTTCAAGGACCTGGCGAATCGCGTTAAGGGCATTTCCCACCCCGAGAAAATGGTTGCAAAGCGGGTAGTCACGGAGCTTGAAGGCGCAGACAGGTATCGCGTCTTCGTGAGACCACCCGCTCGAAGACACGAGGAAGAGGGCGAATTTCAGAGATGAGCTAGTGGAGCAGGTATCCGTCGGCTTCAAAAATTCTTTGAGAATATAGATTTCTATGCTGAGACATTCGCTGGCTCCACTCTTTTAACCTCCAGTCCACAATCTAATCTGGTGAACCAGATGCGCGACGTCAAACAGGCGATGTGCGAGATTGGCCAGCACGTGCTTGATGCGTCAGGGATATTGAACAGCAAACAGGTCGATAGCTTTATTGGTGCACTCTTGAGCGCCAAGAGGGTTTTCGTCATAGGTGCGGGTCGATCAGGCTTGGTTGCCAAGGCATTTGCCATGCGCTTGATGCACCTCGGTTTGGATATACACGTGGTCGGCGAGACCATTACACCCGCTCTTCGCGAGGGTGACATACTGGTGGTGGTTTCTGGCTCCGGGGAGACAGGTCTGCCAGTGAGTGCTGCTAAGGTGGCAAAGAAAATAGGCGCAAAGATATTGGCGGTCACAACTTATCCAAAATCGAGCTTGGCGAGCATCGCGGACATTGTTGTTATCCTTCCTGGTCGAGCGAAGACTGAATCCACAACAGATTTCGTTCATCGTGAACTCGCCGGTGAATATGCCTCGCTCGCCCCTCTCGGAACGATGTTTGAGATTACTGCCATAGTGTTTTTAGATGGGGTGGTAGCCAGCCTCATGACCTCGCTCGGCAAAAAAGAAGAAGATCTCAGAGCCCGGCACGCCACGGTTGAATAAACCATTTTGGCCAAGTCCGGGATATCACATTTTGAACGGTTAATTTTCTTTTAGTCCAAAAATTTTGATTGATTCAAATTACAATTGAGATATCAATCTGAAAACTTAACCTAATTCTCACTAACCGAACTGCGCGACGCAATTTTTGTGGGGCAGAGGTGATCGAATTTTCTGCAAGATAAATCATCCGCGCACTGTTTCCAAGATACTCAGGGCATTCCAAATGGTCGTCCTAGTGTGGACGGGCATGTTTGGGTCATTGCTTATTTCATCCAAAATCAATATCGCTGAGCCCGCCCTGACGACATCATCATCCTTTTCCTTGAGTAAAGCTTCCCTAGCCTCGCTCGCGGCCCTTCGAATATTTCGAGGCACCGATGTATCTTCTGCCACTCGCGCCATGATATCCGCCACCTGTCTTAGTTTTGCATCCGAAGGCATTGTTGCCACCAGCTTTCATAACACATCCAACAGAATTAAAGGAAGGTGGCCTCATAAAGATTTGGGGCTGGAATGCGGGAGAAAAACGTGGCCAAGACAGCCGAGATGTTGCTTGCAGGGGGAAAGATGCTGCCCGTGCACTGCGCAACTTGCTACAGTCCAATGTTCGAGTACGAGGGCAAGATAAGGTGCCCTGTCTGTGGTGAAAAAGCCGAAGTGACAAAAGCGCGGGGAAAGTCGGAAGGCGCGATCGAACCCATCCTACGCAAGAAACTCGATCAGCTTGCTGAGGAGGTGAGGGGAGAAACGGATCGCCACTCTGCAGCAGAAATACTCGAACTCATGAAGTTGATACTTGAGGTGCTTGAAAAGTTGGAGGCGAGGTGAAAAATTGCAAAAGGATAAAATTCTAGAAACTTTGAGGAACGCCGAAAAATCGCTCACTGTGGATGAGCTATCCCAGAGGACCAATATCGATGTGCCGAAGTTGCGCGTAGATCTTTTCCGCTTGATGGGTGAGGGCAAGGTCGAACGCAGACAGAAGGGTAGCGAGTTAACGTGGGCTCTCAAAGTAAGCGCGCCAATCGAGGAACGCTACGAGAAGCTTTCCAAAAAGTACGTGCCGTGATTTCATTGGGCTGGCTTGATATCGCCAGGATAGCCGCAGCTGGCGGTCTGCTAGGCGAGGCACTATTTTCTCGTCGCGTTAGAGTCGCCGTCGTATTCAACAAATGTCCAATTAATTCAATTTTGATTATAATGGGGGGTGCTCAGCATGGATCGAACTGAACTCGTTGATGTGGCTTTGGGAAGAAAGCCGGCCGATATCGTGATAAATCGTGGGCACCTCATAAACGTCGACACCGCCGAGATTGAAGATGGGGTTGATGTAGCACTGAAGGGCAGAAGGATCGCTTTGGTTGGTGATGCAGAACGTTGCGTAGGCAAGAACACATTGGTGATCGAGGCTGAGGACAAATTTATTCTCCCTGGTTTGCTCGATTCTCACATCCATATCGAAAGTTCGATGGTTACAGTTACTCAGTTCGCCAGGGCTGTTCTTCCGCGCGGTACCACGGGTGTATTCATAGACCCTCATGAGATTGCCAACGTGCTCGGGATGCGGGGAGTCAAACTAATGCATGACGAGGGTGCGGATTTACCCCTAAAGGTCTTCGTTACCATGCCCTCGTGTGTTCCATCCTCGCCGGGGCTTGAAACTAATGGAGCTGAAATAAGCTTGGCAGATGTTGTTGAGGGATTGAAATGGGATCGCGTCGTTGGCCTCGCTGAGGTCATGTACTTTCCTGGAGTTCTATCCGGAGATAGAAAGATACACGGCGAAATCGGTGCAGCGTTGGATCGCCACAGCGTGATAGAGGGACATGCCCCGGGGTTGGTCGGCGAGAAACTTTCTGCGTACATCGCCGCCGGGATTATTTCCGACCACGAGTCCTCCACTGGCGATGAAGCTATAGAGAAGCTCAGGCTAGGCATGAAACTCGAGATAAGGGAGGGATCGTCCGCCAAAAACTTGAAGGCGCTCGTTGAGCCGATCCTAAGGCTGAATCTTGACACCAGACACTGCTTGCTTGCTACTGATGACAGACATCCCTTGGATTTGATCAGTGAGGGCCATATGGATCACCTGGTCAGGCGCGCGATAGAGGAGGGCGTCGACCCGGTTAGCGCAATTCAAATGGCAACGATTAACACCGCGGATCACTTTGGGATTGACAGTGAAGTTGGGGGCATATCGCCTGGTAAACTTGCGGACATTCTCATTGTCGATGGTTTCGAAAAATTTTCGGTTGAGAAAGTCATAGCCAATGGAAAACTGGTAGCTGAGAATGGAAAGCTTGTTGTAAAATTACCACTCCCAAGTTATCCAAAATTCGCTAAAAGGACTCTCAATCTAAAACCTGTGAATCCAGAAGATTTCGAGGTAAGGACTTCGGTAAGAAAGAACGAAGCGGATGTCAGGGTGATAGGCCTAATCGAGGGACAAATTTTTACAGAGCATGAAATAGTTCCTCTCGAAGTCGAAGATGGAATCGTGAAACCGGACCTACTTCATGGTATTGCGAAAGTGGCTGTTGTAGAGAGGCACAATAGAACAGGTAACATCGGCCTTGGGTTCGTTAGAGGGTTCGGAATAAAGAAGGGCGCCATAGCATCGAGTGTCGGTCACGATGCGCACAACGTGTCAGCCATCGGAACGAATAGCAGGGACATGTCAGTCGCGGTAAATGCGATTGCAAGGATGGGGGGAGGCCAAGTCGTTGTAGATAAAGAAAAGATCATATCGAAGATAAAGCTCCCCATTGCAGGACTGATGTCAGATAAACCTTTGGAAAAAGTCGGCTCTGAACTTGAACTATTAACTCAAAGAGCAAAAGATCTCGGCATTCGGCTAAAATCCCCATTCATGCAGCTATCTTTCTTAACCCTTGCAGTGGTACCAAAGCTGAGGATAACTGACCGCGGTCTGGTGGATGTTGAAAAATTCAAAATTGTGGATTTGATTGCAAGTTAGGTCGGCATGAATTGCTGCTGTACTGACACTACTTCATTGCTGTCGGCTGCACGGGCGTAGGCCTCGAGTGGCTCGCGGTTCAACTCCAGGAAGGTTGGCCCCCACTTGAATATTTTAATGATTTCTTCGGCTCGCACAGGATCGCCGAGTATGAATAAAGCGGCCGAAAGAGCCTCGACGGTGCTCAATATTGTTGGACGCCCGTAGTAAGTCGGGTTTGAGGCGACCAAATAGGGGAGGCTTCTCGGCACCATCTTTCTTCGGATATTGACTATTTGCTCGATCTTCTTCCAAGAGCAGTCGAGTGCCACTATCCCCCGCTCTCTCGCGATATCAGCGTCAGCCTTGGAAAGCGCCTTTTCTGCGAGTGGGTCGAGCAGGATCGCACCGGCAGGCAGCTCGTTTAACTTATAGACCATATAGATCTTGCCAGCCCGGTGCAGGCGTATCGCAGTACATCTTTTTGAGTCACACTCGCGCGCGTTGTACACGACTAGTCTCATGCAATCAAGAAATTATTTGGCTTGATAAGCATTAAATCGAATAGATATGGGGGAGCGACGTGGCTAAACAGACACTCTACAATGCGGTTTTGCTTGAGGGAGATGAGTTGGAGGCCACTAGCGGTTACCTCATAATCCACGATGGTGTTATCGAGAAAATCGGCGAAGGGATGCCAGCGAAGCGCGGTAAGGACCTCAAGCGCGCGTTCATCTTGCCTCCTTTCATTAATGCTCATACTCACGTAGCTGATTCTGTGGCCAAAGACATCTACCTAGGAAAAACTCAGACCAAGGTGGTTGGGCCAAATGGTGTTAAATTTAGAGAACTTCATTCAAGAACAGAAAGCGAGATCATCGATGCTGTCCGAACGACTATTGGTGACATGCTACGTACGGGCACGCTGGCGCATTGCGATTTTCGAGAGGGTGGATTGGCTGGCATAGAACTCTTACATCGTTCATCAAATCCATCTGTTCATTCAATTATGCTCGGACGTCCATCAAACTCAGAAAAATTGGAAGAAATATTAAAGGCGTCTGATGGGGTTGGGTTGCCTTCGCTGGAAGGTCTTGAGCTGCCCGCGCTCAAGCGTATCGCCGAAAAGGTGGCTAGAACAAAGAAAATCTTAGCGGTTCATGTTGCGGAGACAGCCGATTCGCAGAGGAGCTCAATCAGCGCAACGGGCAAAAGCGAGGTCAGGCGCGCACTCGAGCTGAATCCATCATTCCTCGTGCATTGCACTTGGGCTACCGAGGAAGATTTTGATTATATCTCCAGAGCTGGTGTACCGGTGGTGTTTTGTGCGAGGGCCAACAGCCTGCTTGGAGTTGGCGTGCCACCCATACACCTTGCGCTTGCAAATGATGCAAAGTTTTGCCTTGGCACGGATAATGTGACAGTGTGCCAACCAAACATGTTCGAGGAGCTATCGTTCGCGTGGGCATGTCTGCGCCGGGCGGACGGCAGCGCGGGTGGAGAAGAGGCTCGCAAACTTCTCCGCTCGGTAACGGTTGAATCGCAGAAACTTTTTTCCCTGCATTGTGGGGCAATCAAGGAGGGCAGCCCGGCAACATTCATGGTACTCGGAAGGGGACAGAACCTCATGAATTTGACCGACTTACACGCGGGTATCGTCAATCGGGCTCGGGCAGACAACATCAAAGAAATTTACCTCGACGGCAAGATTATTTAAACTGAAGCGTTGAGTAAATCTAGATTCTTCGTGTAATAACCAGCGTAGTTGATAGTGGATGGAGGAAGAAAAATGCAGGTCAAAGATGTAATGACGAAGGAAGTAAAAGTGGTGGAGATACCAGGGACGCGAGCTGAGGCTATAGATCTGCTCCGAAAGCTCGAGGCAAGCGCCGCCCCAGTGGTTAAACAGGGCACGAATGAGCTTGTCGGCCTGGTCACGCTGCGCAAATTATTCGAGCATCCAGATGAGGATCAGCTGGCGATGCTCGTGGATCGTGATATTCCAACTGTCACACCAGAGGATTCACTTGAGGATGCGGCAAAGCTATTCTTGGCGTCCCACGTGAAGAGGCTGGCAGTCCTGAAGGAGGGAAAGATAGTGGGAATCATAACCGTCAAGGATATCGTTAATCGAGCAATAATTGCGATGAATATCGAGAAGCCTGCATCCGACTACATGCGCCCACGCGTCATCGCGGTTTGGGATGGCACTCCAATAAAAGCAGCACTGGAGATAATGGCATTTTCTGGGTTCAGGGCGCTACCGGTGATTGATGAAAATGGTAGCTTTCTCGGGGTCATCGATGATTCCGATATAATCGAAGTCAGCGAGGTCAAGACGGAGTCAAAGATGAGCCAGATGACGGGTCGCTCAGAGGGGGACAGCTGGACCTGGGATAGTGAGGATCGGATATACATCACCAAGAGGCAATTAAAAATCCCTGATAAGAAAGTAAAAGAATTGATTGCGAAGGAACTCGTCACTATAACTAGGCGGACGCCCGTGAGCAGGTGCGCAGAAATCATGAAACAGAACAAGATAGAGCAGGTTCCGGTGTCAACGGCGGAGGGTGGGCTCGTCGGAATAGTTCGTGACGTCGACTTGCTTCAGGCGTTAATCTCTTAGTTTAATTAAGAAGGTTTTTTAGGGTTCTAATGGCTGTTTAAATTCGGTGAACAGTTGAAGCCGGAAACCAAGTACGATATGGTCATGGACATCGCCCTTCGACGGGGCTTTATATGGCCATCATTTGAGATCTACGGTGGTGTCGGTGGATTTTATGATTTTGGACCTCTCGGGTCTCTTCTGAAGAATAAGATAATACAGAAGTGGCGCGAGTACTACGTTTTCGGGGAGGGCTTTTTCGAGATCGATTCTCCAAGCGTCACGCCTGAAGAGGTCTTCAAGGCAAGCGGTCACGTCGATCATTTTCTCGATGCAATGGTCGAGTGCAAGAAATGTGGTACGGCCTTCAGAGTCTCGGATGTCGTGCGAGATGCTACAGGCAAAGATATCGAGGGGATGTCGAAGGCCGATATGGATGAATTCATCAAGGAGAATAGAGTGCGCTGTCCGGACTGCGGGGGGGAGTTTGGTCCGGTTTTCGATTTCAACGCGATGTTCCGTACTTCGATTGGTCCCGGAGGCCAAAGGGTGGCATACCTTAGGCCCGAGACCGCACAAGCGATGTTCATAGATTTCAAAAGGCTTCAGCGTCACGCTCGCGGTAAACTGCCGTTCGGCGTGGTGCAAATAGGCAAGGGCTATAGAAACGAAATCTCACCCAGGCAAGGCATAATCAGATTGAGAGAATTCACGATGGCCGAAGCTGAAGTCTTCTTCGATTCAGACGATCCGCATCACTCAAAGTTTTCCAACGTGGCAAGTGAAGAACTAAAGCTATGGCTTGCAGAGGACCAGGAGAAGGATAAGAAAAATTTGACCGAAGTTACAGCGGAGCAAGCAGTAAAGAAAAAATTTGTTTACAACGAGTTGATGGCGTATTACCTCGTCCTCACAAAGCGCTTCTTGATCGACATAGGTATCCCACTAGAGGCCATTCGATTTAGACAACAAACTTCAGGGCAGCGAGCCCATTATTCCGCTGAAACTTGGGACACGGAAGTCTCAACGGATCGATTTGGCTGGGTTGAAGTATCCGGGCTTGCTTACCGCACCGATTTTGACCTCTCTCGCCATGCTAAATCAAGCGGGGAGGATCTCACAATATTTTCGGTGGATAAGAAACAGAAAGTGATGTGTCATGTAATTGAGCCATCATACGGTATAGATCGACCGCTGTATTGTGTGTTGGAGCACGCATTTGTTAAAGAAAAAAATCGCGCGTACCTTCGGTTGAAAAAGGACATGGCGCCAATTGAGGTGGGAGTCTTTCCGCTCATAAGCCGCGATGGCCTGCCAGAGAAGGCAACGCTGGTTTGCGAGTCCTTAAGGAGCAGATGCATCATGGCGGAGTATGACGATTCTGGTTCAATCGGACGCAGGTATGCCCGCGCGGACGAGGTCGGCACGCCGTATTGTGTGACCATCGATCACCAAACTCTCGAGGATGACACGGTTACGATAAGGGATCGCGACACCATCAAACAGATCAGAGTCGAGATTGGAAGACTTTTAGAATTAATATGTCTACTGCTGGCCGATAAGATCACCTTTCAAGAGGCCGGCGAGGGAGCTAAAAAATCAGGAAAATCATCAGTGGTAGAGCAATGAACAGACAAATTATCGTGAGATAGAAAACTATTGCACCGTACAGCTTTCGGTCCAGATTGAAATTATGTGCAATGAAAAAGTTGAAAACTGCTGGTGGCATTATAGCTAGGATTAGAGATGGTTTCGATACGAGATCTTTCATGGTTAACCCAATCGCCATCATCAGTCCATAAGTCACTAGCGGGCTGATTAGAAACCTTATCGCGCCCACAGTTGCCAACTTGGATTTGTACTTGCGAGGATTTACAATAGGCATCTGAAAACCCACAAATACCAACATCAGAGCGAAAAACGGCTTCGCCAAGAATTGATCGAATGTTTCGCTCACGACGTCCGGCAGGTGGACGTCGAAGCCTATGAATAGCATCGCCGCGATGAGCGCGATAGTAGCCGGAAATATGAGCACGTTTTCGACCACTAAACGCGCGTTTACGCGCCTTTTAGTGGCAGCGGATGCGAGCGCTACACCCAATGCCAAATTGGGAACAGCCACCACAACCGCGAATAGGCTCGCAGGCCCCAAACCGGTTATGCCGACCATAGCATAGACAAGTGGGAAACCAAGGTAGGTCACGTTCATAAATGCCGAGTTCAGCGTGATCGCGATTGTTGTTTTCCTATCTTGTTTCATGATGTTCGAAATCACCACCGCGAGCACAAAGGAAATGCCCATGGATGCCAGCCCGAGGATCGCTGCACTACCGAATGATAAAATCTGATCCCGACTATAGCGGGCTATCGAGACGAAGACGACGATCGGCAACATTGCCCAGAGAATGGCCAGATTTAGGTAGCGGAAAGCTGGCTTAGTGACTCGCCCTAAATGTTTGATTCGACTAACGAGGATTCCCACGCAGATGAGCGACAGCGCGTATATCGCGGGCTCCAAATAACTTCCAGGCGTGGTTTCACCAGCCAGCTCCGGCCATCGTTTACTCGGAGATCTCCTTCAGGGCCTGCTCGAAGATATCTAATCCAACGTCAGCCTGATCTTTCGTCAAAATCAGTGGTGGCGCCAACCGGAGAGAAGATGCCCCTGCACCGAGGAGGATCAAACCCCGCTCAAATGCTTTCTTCATCAGCTCATCCCTTGCATCTCTCGCTGGCTCCTTGGTGGTTCGATCTTTCACAAGTTCTACGCCGATCATCATGCCTCTCCCCCGAACATCGCCTATGAGCTCGTGTTCCTCAGCAATCTCTCTGAGCCGATCGAGCATGTATCCGCCAACCTTTTCAGCGTTGTTCGCGAGTTTCTCAGATTTCAGCACATCGAGCACAGCAAGTGCGGCAGCGCATGCGACAGGGTTGCCGCCGAGGGTGTTTTCATGTGCCCCCGGTCCCCAGTCCATGAGCTCGTCGCGCGATACAGCCACCCCTATTGGAAGGCCAGCAGCCATCGCTTTTGAGGCGGTTAGGATGTCCGGTTCAACTCCCCAGTGCTCGCACGCGAACCACTTTCCGGTGCGACAGAACCCGGATTGTACCTCATCAATCACCAGGATGATGTTGTTCCTTTCGCATAACTTGTCAAGCGCTGGGAGGTAGTCGTCTGGAGGCACTATGTATCCACCTGCGCCCTGGATCGGCTCTACGACCATGCATGCTAAGTCGTCGGGAGGGCAGACCTTCTTGAGCAATATATTTTCGATGTAATCGACGCACCAGAGCCCGCAATCTGGGTAGCTCTGTTTGAACGCGCAACGATAGCAGTAGGCGTACGGCACGTGGAACACGCCGGGCATCATCCCCTTGAAATGCCGCCTCGCATCTATCCCTGTTGTCGTCAGTGGGAGCGAGCCCATCGTGCGGCCATGGAAGCCCCCTATGAACGAGATGGTGTAGTAGTTTCTTGTGTGCCACTGGGCTATTTTCAATGCAGCCTCAACGGCCTCCGTACCCGAGTTGCCTAAAAAAGCACGTTTCTTGAACTTACCTGGCGTCACCTCCAAGAGCCGCTCCATCAGCTCTACCTGAGGCAGCGTGTAAAAATCGCAGCTGTTGATAAACATCAGCTTTTCCGTCTGGCGCTTTATGGCTTCCACCACTTTTGGATGACGGTGCCCGACGTTTGTGACGGCGATGCCGGAGCTGAAGTCCAAAAAAACATTTCCATCTATATCTTTTATCCACACACCATCTTCCTCGACGCCCACGAGCGGCGCTGTTCGAGTCAGAGACGGTGAGGTTACAGCATGATCTCTCTTGATAAATTCTCTTGCTTTTGGACCCGGCGGCCTCACAACAATTTTAGGCTCTTTTACCTCTATCCCCGCCATTTTTACACCTCCTCAAGCCTAGACAACACCTCTAGGAAATTTCCCCTCGTGCTATTTATTCTTTCATAAGATTGGTCGCTTGGGTATTTACTTTTTAGCATCTAGGGGTGGCGCAAATAGGTTAGAAAAATTCTCATAGAGAGAACGCAGGCAGTTAACCTTAGCAGTGATTCGAAGGAGAGAGAGATGGGGGGAGATGTTTATTCATCTATTAACGAGCTTTCACGAAACCTCTGCGTTATCCGAATATCCACTGCTTTCATAAAAACCCTTGAAGTCGTAGTTGACGAGTTCGATACGATTGACCTGGCTTATCCATTTGTAACCCCATCTACCTGGGACCACCAATCGTAGGTTCTCTGGCAAAGGCACGCCATCCTTCTCATATGCTAGGATTATATTTTCTTGCTCAGCTTGCGTTATTGTAAGGTCGGTTGTATAGCCATCTTTAGCATAAAAGGCAATTTTAATCGCGTCTGGTGACACTCTCGCATTTTCAAGTAAAAACGCGAGTCGTACCCCCGCCCAGTTCCCATTCTCGAGTGAACGGTCTGGAGTGCCCACGCAGTAAAGTGTAGCGTTCACCGTAGTTTTCGGCATTGCGGCAATTTCATCGAGGGTCAAGTTAAGTGGGTGTTGAACGGATCCGTCCACTACCAACCCAAGCTCTGAATTTTCAAACATTGCACCTTTGGGAACTAACAATAAGATGCTCATCGCTACCAAGGCGATTCCAAACAGAGTTAACAGAAGTAACTTTCTATTCATTATTTCTCCGACTCCTTTCCTTTCTTAGATGACGCAATTAGGCTCAACAGTAATTATATATAACACTGTTAATAAATTTAACCACAGTAGTGCAATAAGTAAGATTTATGTATAAAAAGAGAATTTTTGCAAGAGGAGTATAATAAAAAGGAGGCAAAAACGTGCGGACTAAATACTTCGATAGCGTTTTGCTGTCGATTCTATTTGTGGCCTCGCTTATTGCGCTTCCGGCATTTATGGTAACAATATCATCAACTCAAACAGCATCCGCAAATCCAACCCAAGAGAACTTCACAATTGTAGTGCTGCCAGACACACAGAATTACTCTCAGTCCTATCCGGAGATTTTTGAAAACCAGACCGAATGGATAGTGCAAAATGAGAACACGAAAAATATCGTTTTCGTGACCCATTTGGGCGACATCGTTAGTCATTATGATGGTTATTACGAATGGCTGTACGCCGATAATGCCATGAGCATTCTGGACAACAAAGTTCCCTACGGCATATTGCCTGGAAACCACGATTTAGCTCCGGATGGAAGCGCCCCGGATTACGAGATACATTTTCCAGCTTCGAGATACGAAGGGCAACCGTACTGGGGCGGAAGCTACGATACTGTTGGCGTCACCTCTTCATCCCCAAACATGAATAACTACCAGCTGTTCTCGGCGGGCGGGATGAATTTTATAGCCCTCAGTTTGCAGTACAATCCCCCCGCAGATGTGCTGTCTTGGGCAGACAATGTATTAACCAAGTATCCAAACAGAAGAGCAATCATTTCCACTCATTCGTATCTCGACATAAAAGGAAACCGAGGAGTGGGCGGTCCGGTTATTTGGAGAGATTTGGTGGTTCCGCATAATAATGTCTTCCTCGTTCTCTGCGGACACGTGTATAACGACAGCGGATATGGCGCATCTGAGAAAATAGACAAC